>JAABUM010000134.1_pt1 | contig 148094 bp, 149 predicted proteins | sample 5559161 | NCBI WGS metagenome assembly JAABUM01 (sample SAMN10711868, study PRJNA513369) | rock metagenome | isolation source: Antarctica rocks | place: Antarctica: Victoria Land, Siegfried Peak nord | reverse complement strand
GTCGAGGACTGTGGGAGGGTTAGTGGGGGGAGGGGGAAGGGAGGGGGGGAAGGGTTGAGAGGAGGGGGGGGAGGGGGACGTACGTAGCATGATGGGGATGTGGATGAGGAAGAAGAGGAGGTAGATTTTGTTTAGGGGGCGGTGGTGGGGAGGGGGTAGGGGGGACATATTTTTGAAGGGGAAGGGAGAAGAGGGTGGAGGGAGAGGAGGAGTGATGAGATTATATCCTGGAAGCGACTGCTCTGTGTATTCTATCTATGGCCTAAGGTAGAATATTAGTAGTCCATGCCAAGCATATTCTATAGGGCTAAGGCTAACTTCCTTCTACCAGTGGTGATGTTGATGGTTAGGGTGTATGAGGATGTGCAGAGTGGGATGGATGAATTGGGGAGAAGGGGTGGGGGGGAAAATAAGGGTATTATTGGTATCTAAACTATCATTTGTCATCCGACGCCTCGCTAGGTAGCTATGCTCTTGGTGCTACCTTGTTCCATGTCTGCCTTACTAGGGAGAATTAAAGATACTCAAGCAGTACGCTGAAAGGAGGGAATCTTGAAGGATGGACAGAGGCTAAGCATGAATCATCTCCTGCACTTTCGGATAAACGTGGACCATGCGAGCGTAGAAGTCCGGGTGATCGCGCATCAGAACATCCGGGTCCCACGCAGCGGCGACAAAGAGGGTGTCTACCCCGCTGCCGATTGGTGTCATGAAGATCTGGCAGACTTGTAGTCCGATGAGGAAGGAGAAGGCCAGTACGACGGGGGTGAAAGCCCCTCCCTGGTTGTAGCCAGGCTTGGTGAATTCGAGATAGAGGTAGGCTAGGAAAGCGCAGAGGTACGCGACGAAAGTGGAGCCCTAGAGGTTTCCATGTCAGCAGTTTCTTCTCGAGGTAGTATTGTATTAAGAAGACGTCCAGCGGGTTTATTGGTGCCCGTCAAACACAAAACTCTGGAGAGATTGTCGGTGTGGAGAATGACTTACCATCGTAAGGACCGGACCAATCAAGCAGTCGTTGACAAGGGCGTCGATGCCGCGATTCTTCATCATGGACCAGGTGTCTTTCGCGGCTGGAAGATAGGCTTTGCCGTATAAAGCAATATGGGAGAAGGCGTAGCGATTGATAAACCTGCGAACAAAGGTCAACGTTCGCTCGAAGCCTTTATGACAAGACTTACTGTACAGCCCATTCAATCAAACCGATGAAGCAACCCAAAACACAGAAAGCGATCGAGGCCACCATGTTACCACCGGACGCCTCTTGCTGCTGAGCGATACTGACCGCTTGGCGAACCATGTTGATCAGGGCAACGACCAAGGACCCAAGACTGATGGAGCCAAAGGAGTATGTGAATGCTCGTCTAGCTGCCCCACGGGTGGCTCCAGTAGGCATGCCGCCGGGCTTGCCGGCGCAGAAGAACCACGACCCATACACACCTGCAACAACTGAATGCATAGCGTTCTTTATGAACTCAGTGATCCAGTAGCCGGCGAAAGTAACAAAAACTATCAGCCCTATGACTTTGGCTGAGGAACAGCCTCCCGCACCACTTTTGCCACTGCCCTTACTACAGGCAGGATTCCTGCCGCTGCTAGAGGGTTCGTACTTGACGTAGATGGATACCAGGGTGATCGAGAACCATGCGCCGAATGCCACAGATACGATGCCCCCAATGGCGCTGACCATGAAGACGTGTCCGAATGATTTCGCAATATCCATGGTTTGTTGCAACATAACCACGCTGAATGGGATCCTTGGTATCCAGCTAACGAAGCAGATGATAGAGAAGATACTGAATATTGCAAACACCACTGCCGCGGAATAATAGTGCCTCGCGAAGTAATAGATCGCCGTCCCAATGCCAAAGACGATGTTCAAGATCCCGGTGATCCAGATGAATTGCTTGGTGAATGCGCGCGCGAGTGTGAAGTATCCCCACGAGAAGACGAACGCGACGACTAGGACGAAAATGAAGAGGACGATAGTATTCGTATTGAGGGAGAAGTCGTTGCCTGCATGGTAGATTCCTCCACCACTATACTTCTTGTTTGCGCTATATCCCTGGAGAGAAAGGCCTGATACGGCGGCGAAGCCCAGAAAGGTGAGGATCAGCTGGTAAGTGGTGAGTAACAGTCAATTGACAGTATTTGATAGTTAAGACATACGAGTATCCCGGCCCATAGGTCGTTGTATTTGGGTTTGTCCAGCTTGAATGTTTGATCAAAGGTCTGTTTTCCACCTGATGCCATTGGCGCTTGGCCCGTCTGCTGAAAGTTCTGTCCATAATTGGGTGGAGGCTGTTGATAACCATTCTGTGCTGGAGGAGGATATTGCATCGGTTGTTGCATTCCAAATGCTTGCTTGTTCTGATCGGGGGCTCCATTGTAGTAGCTATCTGCTTGGCCGTGGGTAGTCATGTTGCGCAGGTGTGGAAGGATACAGAATGATTTTCCTCGCAGATTTCAATTCCAGGATATTCACTTGCTAGTGCCCTTGGCGCGTATGCGGGCCGTCGTCGTGCGGGAGCTAACGCTCTTAGGTTCTCTAGTTTGTCCTCAGGATCGCAAGACTTCGAGAGCCCTGCATATGGTGGGGAGCACGTTTGGTAGGTCTGGACGGTCTGGCCACCAAGGAACAGTACAAAGCAGCTGACACAAGCCGCTTGTGACGGGTGCTCTTAGTGCCTCTAACCTAATTAGGTAAAGTGTTCCAACTTTTTGGGAGTCAGGCTGAATCTGGAATACAGAACAGCCTGAAACCCCTAACTAGGATCACTAGTGCGCATGGCGAAATACTGCATGGTGCGGAGGCAGATTGAGATACATCAATGTCTCTGTACCAAATATCGGTACTTCTGTTCCTGCAACGTATATAATATACCTAAGGTACCTCTGAAGCTATCCGCTCTTCCTGTAGCTGAAAGCCACCATCTTGCCCGAATGACCAGCCAGCAACAAGGTCGTCAGCCAGCATATTGCTGCCTCTTCTTATGTAACCCAATGCCACGCTATCCATATGCTTCGTCATGCGAGACTGCCTTTGCAATACTCGCCCTGTCATGACCATCAAAATTGCGAAAACCCACTCGTGAGGTGGAGATGTTTTCCCCGACCAGGATGATGATGCTCGACTTTAGGCGAACATCTGCTGTGTCTCTTATGCTGCGTTCATCTCAATAGAGTGGGTATCCGTACAAAGGCAAGGAATTTCATCCAAACCATCCCCTGTTCCCATCCACGTTACTACCCTCTTCTATTTGACGAGTAGGCTCCCCGATACGCTCGCGAGATGGTTGATCTGTCCGAAACCTATTTGGCTCACTATAGGTATCATGGTGGATGGACGGCGGGTTGTAGTTGGTTTCCCTCCAGTGTACTAAAGCGTCGTGACCAGCACGGTGAAACCCGTTGCTGTGACCTTTGATAGAAGTATCGCTGTAGTCGGTATGCTCAGGGATGCCAACACTCTGTATTCGAGGGCTGAAGCCGTTACTGTACGCATGGCCTTGGTAACGGTTAGTTTGGATCTGGCCTCCAACACCGTTGCTGTGAGCTCGACCAGGATCACCTCGTCCCTTCAAGTGGTTCAGGTCACTTGATTTACATGTGTCCGACATGTATGGCCTATCAATCGGCCGCTCTATATTTGCATTAGGGTCCCAAACAGGGAAGCCCCCTGGTGGCTGCGATTCGCCCCTTGGTGTACCACGCGTGTACTGTTCCAAAGACCCGTTGATACCTGTAAGAGCCCATGCAAAGACCACAACCTCCCGAATAGAGTTCATAAAGTCCTCGCCGGTAAAGCCCTTCATAGCAGCGTTGTCAGCTCCGACTGCGGTGGGTTGCAGTGAACTTTGCGAAGGCTGCTGAAGATGTGGCAAACCAGGATGTGACCGATCTCTCGTTGATGGCAGAATGGGATCACTGGCCCAAGGTGAAGCAAAACATCCATTGATGTATGGATTTTGCACCGGTCCACGAACGGGATGTGAAATCTGTGGGACAAAGGGTTTGGCACGACGGAGGACAACAACGAGACCATCAGAGGTGCATGATACGACGGCTTCCAGTTCAATCTGAGGAGTGCTTGATGACCATAAGGATTGTTGGTCGTCGGGGGTAGAGATCGAGGATGTGCGAGATTGTTGGGCCCCTGCAGGTTGGTCGAATATAGCTTCGTGGCTGTTCGCACCCATATCGGTACTGTTGCCTGAGGATGATCTTGAATTGGGATCGAAGGTATGGCTGTGCATCTGATCTCGATCAACGGACGATCTCAGGGAAATGGACGAGTCGCTGTATATGGCATTCTCGCTCCCATCGTGATCCATGAGCTCAGAGAGATGAACACCCCCTTCGTCTTCATCGCCACTACTGTGTCCGTCGCTCATATGCTCGTCATGATCTCCCTGGTGGTCTTGCCGTGGATCGCGAAACCAAAAGCGAAGGTAGGCAATGGAATCATTAGCTTTGGCGCTCTCCAAACATTTCACCGCCTCACGGAGACAATTCTCCTGGATGCAATAATAGAAGCTCTTTCCGCAAAGCTCGTTGGCAGGAATTCCTATGGCATCCGCCAGACCGTTCGTGGCATACATTATCGTAAGAGTTCGTGAAAACCGATTGAGGAACAAAGCCGCTCTTGGTTCATGGTTGAGGGTATGGCTTGGCTTAGAAAACTTCTGAGAGATGTATGAAAGCATGTGGTATCGTGGGTCGCGTGGTGATGATGAAAACATTCGCCGGATAATTGGCGCTTCTTTCGCACGTTCTGTTGGGGATCATAAGTCGACACTTCTAGTCAATGGCGAGAAGAGAGAAAACTTACTATGACTGTTCAAGCATCTGCGATAGACGCTGGTGCAGCCAATCATGACATCGTGAACAATAGTAAAAACGCATTCACAACCAACCCATCGACCGTCCCTATTCTTGATCTGACAATAATTGAGTACTGCGGCCTTGTCTAACTGAACACCCCGGCCATGTATGGCTCTGGCAAACGGTATCTCATCTGGGTGAAAATATTCCCAGCAAGATTTCCCGATCACCTCCTGAGGCGTGTACCCTAAAATATCCTCGATGGACGTTGAAACGTAAAGAATCCGCGCGTCGAGAGAAAGATCTAGCAATAGACCAATCAGCCCATTTTCTCAATGCATATAGAGTCTTTGCTCACCATGTATTGTGATGAAAGTAGTTTCCATGATGTTGACCTCGTGATAGGAACGACCAACTTCCGAGAGGATTGCGAAGTGGTTTACCAGTTACAGTATCAAGACTCAACTTTACGCTCAAAGTGAGATTGAGTTTCGTAGTGAAACAAAGTGCTCAAGATCTGCGATCTGTTGCAGAAAGCGGATGCAAGCCTCCTCGCAATGATGGTCCGACAGTGGACTGATTGCAGTGGGGAAACGGGTCAGGATGCAACAATAGGCTAGGATGGCGAATTACTGCTGCCAAAAGAATGTCGATAGCCTCACTGTGCAGCGGATACCTCGCGTGGATGCTGCAGAACCGGATTGTTGCAGCTCCACACAGCCCTCCACCTGCGTTTCTTTTCTCCTGCGATATCCTCCAGCGCCAAGGTGCTCCCTCGCCACAGATCAATGACAAATCGAGAAAGGGAATCAATCCGAGAATTTCATCCAGAAGAGTGGACAGGCGAGCAGCTTGAAAAGGGAATAGTGGCAGATCGGTCAGGGTTGAGAAGCCTAAGGGACACAGCTTTTAGCAAATGCCTATGAAGATGCATGGATACTCTGGGAAGGACGCACAATGGAGGTATGCGGGTCCGCTGCAGTACGGGCTCCAACCCAATATTATCAAGAACCACCTTCAACTCTTGCTCCCATCACCTAACCACATCGCTCGCTTTCTGGACAACGGTATACGTGAGTCTTTGGTGTCCACTGGGTTGCAAGGAAAATGGCCAATGATGTTGTGGAAGACTGCTTGCTGAGAGTGGTAGTGAGAGGAAGGTGATTGAGGAGAATATCGGGTGGCGTTGAAGGAAGGCAGGTCAAGGATTGGCAATGGTGCAGGCAGCGTGCAGTAGTGATATTGTAGCCGAAAGCAGAACCTGGTCGCTCTCTGTTTCAGTGCTGCGAGTATGCGGTATGAAGTGTGGGTTTCCCCGTAACGATTGAGGTCGTCGAAGAAGTGAGACTACTGACTACTTTACGGAGTAGGAGGAGCGGCCTTACGGTCACAACGACCTTACTACGTGTATTCTAGGGCTAGGGTGTGAGTTCGCGGCATGGGGCCATGGCAACAACCACGACTCAAGCCAGTCCATAGCCGCAAGAAAGCATTTCAGTGGCACAACGTGGAGTCCATTCTTCGATCTAGCAAGAAGTTACAGATATCATGAGTACTCCGTACCTTCCCTGGCTTTGTCCCAGGATCAGAAGTCCATGGCCAGGGATCGATAAGACTTTCAGCGGTGAGGAGAGCCAAATCGTGCATCGACTGATGTGTGAATTTGAAGGGTCTATTAAGCTTCCAGCCTTCACGCTTTATTGAATTATTGAATGACTAATGGACAATTGGAGGGCTGAGAGTGGTGGAGAGATCCTCATGACGTTGGGGCTGTTGGTAATCATGCATGCAGGGAACGCTACTCGGAGGCTCTAGCTTACCCGACCATTTCTCATCGACGATCCTTTTCCCCTTCCTTTCTGCCTTATCCCACAGCCGAGTGGTGCTCTGAATGCCAGAATCTCTTGATGGCATATAAGGAAGAGTAGCTTGTACTGCGTACTCGTATACAATTATCCGCACCCATCTAGTGTTCTGTAACATAGGTAAGGGAAGCAAGTGAGACGTAGCGGACATTGCTCCGACACGTAAATTAAGCACTACAACTTTTCAGCACTGTGATTGTGGGTCGCTCTCGTGTGCCCTACGGCGATTTCCTCTTAGCGTATGCAAGACTCTTGCAAAGGCTTGGTTGCGAGCGTCCACCACAGCTTTGTTTGCAGTCAAGATAGTAGCCATAGATCTCCTAAGGGTTTTAACTATAGGAGGAAGCTTCAAGTAATAGGAAGACTGTGAAGTTATAGGAGCCAAGGAGTCGGGAAACATGCAGTACCCATAGAAGAGTACATCTCGGATTGTTTTACTCCTCGCAGCTAGAATAGTGCCAAGCTTTCGAGGGTTGCTTGACTTACTCTATGGAGGCGGATCATAGTCCAGAGTCGCTGGAATGCAGGAGTGAAGTCTGACTTCCCTTACTGTTGATCCCTCGTACTGGCCTATTTCTATTGTTGAAGCTGCTGAGCCGAAGGCTTCATGCCAGGCTTTTGCGCAAGATTCATTACGAATTCCTTTTACCTAGTTTTGACCGCCAACGCTGCTCTACAGCCTCACGGTCGTCTTTCATCATAACGCTCTTCTTCGTCTCCCATCGTGTGAACAGGTTTTCCTCCATTGATGTGCATTTCTGACGATATGCTCGGGCAGCTTCGAAGTCCCCATCCCACGCATCCTGAACACCATATAATACGCGCTTGGAAAATCTTTCCTTCACTTTGCATCCCCACCCATCTTCGAGAGTTTCCACAGGATTCTTCAGAGCTATTGAAATGCCAGGTAACCCTTAATTTGACGACTGGAGCGGCACCCTGACCGTAGGCTATGGCGCAGGACCCAGGCTGCGACCTGGTCCAACATGCCTTAGTCGCTCCCCTTTGGCAAAGCTACCGACGAGGAGGATTGCCATAAGAATGGCATCATCAGTAGATGGTTCTTCAACTGAGGTGGGTGACGATGTAGGATCGAATTCCAAGGTTGTCTGGCACAATCTCAAACTTGCTGAGGGTCATTACAACATACTTTCTTAATGTGTTAACCGAGCGTCCATGCACTCCCTTTGCACAATCGCTGTATTCCGAGGCCTCTGTTCCATATATGAAGGGCTCCATGTTGGGATGAACCCCACATAAAGGCGTGATGAGAACGTTGATAGCTTGTTATGTCCTTAGAATGGGAACACTAAGAAGAACGTCCAATGATTTCGATAAGTTGGCCAAGACCGGTGTTCGAAAAAGGACGGCACGAACGCATACACTTCCTTCAAAGGAAGATGTTCCCAGAGTGTTGATTCGTCCGAGAAATGCCGGCCATAGGTGTTGAAATGGCAATAGTTACCAAGACGCTTGAGTCATCTTATCATGGTATTTGTAGTATATTTCAACAACAGGTGTGCCAGGTCCAACGGGTAAATAGCTCAGGTCAGCACTATCGGTGAGGAATCTATTGGCCCTTTCCATGTCATGCCATTCTCAACACCGCCACTCATCTTAATTAGTTTCCCTGTCACACCCTCCAAATCGCATCAGCCATCTTCACGACCTGTCCCATCTCTTGAACATCATGCACCCTGACTACATCAGCCCCACCTTGAACGGCCGCAGCAACCGTAGCAGCAGTCCCCCATTGCCTCTTGCTTGCGTGCTCAACGCCCGTGATCTTGCCAATGAATCCCTTTCTGCTCGCGCCTACTACCCACGGGAAACCTCTCAAACCTTCGAAATCTCTCAGCTCCCCGAATCCCCGCAACAGCTCAATGTTCTGGGCTTGCGTTTTCGCGAAGCCGATTCCGGGATCTAGCATGATACGCCAACGTCTTATACCAGCCTTTTCTGCTTCTCGCACGCGCGCCAGGAGTTCGTTTCCGACCCCATTGATGATGCCGTCTGGATAGTTCGTCAGCTTCATCATGGTATCTGGCGTACCGCGCATGTGCATCAGGATGCAGGTGCAGCCTAGACTTGCTATTGTGGGCAACATGTTTGGGTCAAGCTGGCCAGCAGAGACGTCATTCACGATATCTGCGCCGGCAGCAATTGCTGCCGCGGCAACGGAGGCACGATAGGTGTCGACGCTGATGGCTAGCTTTTGAAACGAAGAGTCTGAGCGGATCATACTGATGGCGGGGAGAATTCTTGCGAGCTCTTCCTCCGGGGAGCTTTGAGGGGCGTGAGGGCGAGTGGATTGGCCGCCTATATCGAGGATGGTAATTGGGTTATTCTGATCGAGATAAGTATTCAGAGTCGGAAGTAATGAGGCTGGGTCTGTGGTAGAGTGCAGACCGCCGTCTGAGAAAGAGTCAGGGGTCAGGTTCAATATGGCCATGAGACGCGTGGGTCGTGTGGGATTTCGGCTGCTGATGGGGACGAGATGCGAAGATAATGGTGTAAGGGAGGAAAGTTCATCCGGAAAGGGAGACAGATTGTCGAGCTCTTCTTGGAAGGAAGCGATTGCATTGGGTATGGGTGGTACCGTATAAGGTATGAGGCTTCGAAAAAGATTAGCTCTGCGTTTGGATCTTCTTCATACATAACATACTCGCATAGAGGTTTGAGGACGAAACCACGCTCAAACATCCTCTTGTGGGGTATGGAGAGGCGTTCGTGCTCTATGACTTGCGTGCCATACATCAAGATATCCAGGTCAATGGTGCGAGGACCGTTCTCAACAGTTTTCACCCTACCCAGATGGTCTTCGATTTCTTTGAGAGTATCTAGCAGCTCTATTGGACTCAGTGAAGTCTCGATCTACGCAGGAGGATGTTACTGGATGTCCCAAAAAACTTGGATTCAGCTCACCTCACAAGCACCATTGATGAACGGTTGCTGGTCTTCTAAGTACATAGCTTTCGTCTCGTATAGTGCGCTTGTTTTAATAACTTTCAGTCCTCGATCCATCATCTCATGACATGCTGACTCGATCATGGATATGCGGTCGCCGATGTTGCTGCCAAGGGCTAGGTAGGCCTTTTGCAATCCAGGCTGTAGATTCTCACTGGACATGCTTCTCCGAGACCGCTCGTACTGAATGCGACTAAGGCTTATCATACTACTTTGGATGGGGTTTTGTTTACAATTTCGCAGTGCCTTCAAGCCCACCTCCACCTTATTTAAGCATTTATTATCGTACTTCGCATCTGCTATCTCGAAGGCAAGCTGCGCAATCCGTAAACCTGCAGCGTCCCCGAGCTCGCGATGATATGCCGCTGCAGCTGTTATGACGTCCTGATGTACATCGAAAGTGGGATGTGTTCTGCCTAATTTGATAGCTTTGTTGTATGATGATCTTCTTGAGCCACGACGAACACCAAGTTCCGTATCTACAACATGATCAACAGTATTTGAAGTCGGATGTTCCTCAGTGACTAGATCAATTCCTGCGGGCTTAATCGTGGAGCCAGCTTCGATTGGAAGCTTCCAACTTGTCCTCACTCGACAGTTTGGGGGAGAAATTATATCCTGGCTCTTCGAATGGAAGTTTGGAATTGTGATAATGCAATCTGCACTGTTGAGACCCTGTACCTGAGACTCAGAGCCAATAAGGGAAACAAACTCGATTTTGATACCAGATTTTGGGAATCGAGCTGCCAGTATGGAACTCAGATGGTCTGCGGTGTCAGTGATAGTGTCGAAAGGCTGTATGTGCGCCTGTATCAGATCTACGATGTTGCGCTCGTCCTCTGTCCTCCCCTCCCAACTGATAGGGTAAAGTGTACCTGGTGGCTGATCGAGGCTAACATTGAGGCGATGAAATTTGTGATCGACGCCAGGTTGTAAACCGCTGGGGAATAACATCAGGGACAGAGCAGCGTTGGCTGTGGAAGGCAGCTACCTTGTAATTGGACGAATATAGTCCAGTCTATAGACCCATCTCTGGAAATCTTGAGCATAAAATCGCCGTTCTTTGCGAGTGAATGAATTATTGAACATGGGAAGAGGGCGGGATGTGAGACATATTGGAGTTATGCTGAGGGATTTGAGCAGAATGCTACCAGTCCTAATCATCCTCTTCTTGTGATAGCATGTGGAGTGCACGAGTGTTGGTAGAAAAGCCACACCGCGGCGAATAGAACTAAAATTAGGTAGCGTCCGAGATCCGTGGGTGCCAATCTGGGTTTGGTGGCGGGTTGTGACACGATGCCTCGGCTCCTCCACAGAAGCGTTCTCATGTCGACTTGCTGCTCCCCTCAAACCCCAGATCTCAATCCATACACCCTTATACTTGTTTCTCCCTCAGTAGCATTCAGATCAGCACCTTGACACTAAGGGTTCTCGACATCTCACCAATCTCCTGTAATATGGCTTCCCCTCGTAAGTGAAAACATCGTTCTGTTGCCTTAGTCAACAGACAGAGCTGACATTACCCTAGAGCAACTTCGCACCACGGTCACCGACCTCCTCAAGATCAATCACCCGGTCATGCTCGCTGGTATGAACGTAGCCGCAGGCCCCAAACTTGCTGCTGCAGTCACGAATGCTGGCGGGCTTGGAGTCATCGGCGGCGTTGGCTACACACCCGATATGCTTCGTGAACAGATAGCTGAGCTGAAAGGATACTTAAATGACAAAAATGCGCCATTTGGTGTGGATCTTTTAATTCCCCAAGTTGGCGGTAGTGCAAGGAAGACAAAGTAAGCAGTCGTCATTAATTCTTGAAAAGCCTAGCTCGCAGCCAAGGTTGTTCAACGAGACTATTCTAACAACACTTTCCCAGCTACGATTATACAAAGGGCAAACTGGATGACCTCGTCTCCATCATTATCGACTCCGGTGCCAAACTTTTCGTCTCCGCTGTCGGCGTGCCTCCAGTCCACGTTGTCCAGCGCCTCCATAAAGCAGGCATCCTCTACATGAATATGATCGGACATCCGAAGCATGTGCAAAAGTGCCTGGATGTTGGCGTCGACATGATTTGCGCTCAAGGCGGTGAAGGGGGAGGTCATACTGGCGATGTCCCCACAACCATTCTGATTCCTACTGTGGCAGCAATGGTGAAGGGGAAGCGAAGCCCCATGACTGGTGACCAAGTACAGGTCGTCGCTGCCGGTGGACTGTTCAACGGTCAATCTCTGGCTGCTGCACTTATGTTGGGGGCAAGCGCCGTATGGATCGGTACAAGATTTGTTCTTTGTGAGGAGGCTGGTGCGCCCAAGGCTCATCAGGAAGCGGTCCGGACATCTGGCTTTGACGACAATGTCCGGACGATCATCTTTACCGTATGTAACGTCTTTCCATATCGAAACGCTATTCACTAAACATCTCACAGGGTCGCCCGCTCCGAGTCCGAATGAACCCCTATATCCAAAACTGGGAAGAGAACCGCGCAGCTGATATCAAAGACCTCACGTCGAAGGGCATCATACCCGTTGAGCATGATATGGATAACAATGAGGATATAGATGACGAGACGATGGATCAGGCACGGCCGTTCCTGATGGGTAAAGCAGCTGCCGTGGTCAATGACAGGAAGTCAGCGAAGGCCATTGTTGATGAAATGGTCACGGATGCGGTAAGCTGGATGGATAAAGGAGGCTCGATGGTTGTGGGTGGGCAGGCTGGCAAGAGCAAGCTGTAGAGCCGAATGTAATTATATTTTAGGGTGCTCGACAAATGTGTCTTTGTGGTTCGAGTTCAGGAAAGTCCTCGACAACAACAACAACACAGTGTTTAGACGTACGTACGCTCATTCCAGCTCAGTAGTACTACAGGCCTTCATGGAGAAGCATCGTGTCCTTGTAAACTGCATGCTTGATTTAGAGATATATTGCCCAATGCATGCCTCACCATGTGGAGCTGTGATATATGGTTTGAACAGGTTTCAGTCCTATGAGAGTGTAGCAAGAACACTTCTAGCGGTGTCCACATCCTCGTAATCAACCAAGATAGCAGCAATCAATGCTGTATCAAGCTTCGGAAAGTCTTTCTCCAACTGAGCCTGGACGGGGATTTGAGGAACAGGTGCTATTTTCGAGGATGCGGGCACTTTGATATAGTCGGCAAGGCTTCGTGACTGCAACGGAGTCGGATCTCCACCGTAGTCTCCTTGTCGTGATACTCTACCGTTCCTTTCCCCACGTCCTGCAGTTGAAGATCGCTGCGCTAAGACTTCAGATGAACCATTAAGGCTGTCACTGGACATGGGAACTGAAGAAGTAGCCTGAGCTATGCTGGTTGAATGCAGATCCGTAGAAAGTGACTGTACACGTCCGACTCTACCATCCGTCAGGCGGACTTTGATGCCTCTGGGATGATCGCCCCGGGTTAAGATTCCAGATATTCGACCTCTAGTCAGCTTTCCTGAGCTCTGATCGGATTTGAGGACGATGTTGACGTCGACGTTGGGATGCAGCTGAGATAATTTTGGTACGGCCATGGTACACGAAGGAAGGGACGATCGCAGGAGATGTACGAAGGAAATCATCCGCTTAGACCCAGCACTACTCTAAAAGCGGTTAGTTTGAGCTAAACTGCTTTTGGCTATGAGGGTGTCCTCCGTGACTGCCAACTTCCACACTTCTCCTTCACCTCGAGCATCCCATGAGTCTGACTCTAAAATCCGTGTATTACTGTCTGTCTCAATTCAGTCTTGACTCCCAGTCCGTCCCTTTTCCTCTATGTGTGGAATGTCGTCAAACATCAGAATCGCATCACCGTCATCGCCGTTCAATTGGATTGACCAGTGCTGGAGGCAACATTCGAGCACTTGGCCGAAGCTAATGTGATTGATGCGTATCTTCTGTGCTATGCCTTGAAACATACGTGGGTGCAACAATGGCACGACAACCCAGTGAACTCGCGTCCTTCTTGCATGAACCATACTTTATGTATCTCTTGCTTGCCTCTAGTGCGCCCAAATATAGAGACACGACAGTTGTCTGGATATCATCAAAACGACGTTGCTATCAGAGCCCGAAAATGCTCTGGCCTAAGCAGGAATATCTGAGTGGCGAGACTTCCGGCCTCTGAGGATTATCCGTGGACCCAACATGCGCGCTCTTGATGTTATTGTTGCAAGCTTGCACCAGAGCAGCTAGTCTGTTAACTTTGAGATCATACTTAAGTATTCACAGGAGTGGCGCCAATACGGCCAACGGTTTGACACCCTGCGCTTTGCATTGTTCTTCTCATTCGCGCATGCGCTTCCAGATGCCTGAATCCCCTTCAAGCGAAGAATGAGCTCGAGCACATTCGCGATAATTGGGGGCCCGACCTCATCGTATGCCTCTACCATCTTTCGTCGTCTTGCGGCTCGTCGCCTGGCTCAGGCATAGGGCCTGTCTTCCTTCTAGCAGATGGTAGCTCGATAGTACTTCCTATTATTTGCTACCCTTGAAGCTTACCAAATTCACGACTACGAAGAAGCCGCAGACTCATTCTGGTCTTTCAGGCAGTCCCAAGATCCCAGTCCATCACGGGACTGTATGGTACATAGCCACCAAACCGTATCTCACTGGGATCAAGCGTCTCAAAATCTGGAACACCGACTGTATCTTGGTGTTCAGGTCGAGTTTGAAAGCCAGGTCATCTTGTTCACGTATCCGGCTGACTCTGCAATGGTTTCAGACTCTATTAGGCGTTCAGAGCATCCCTTCAATTTCTTCGGCTTCCTTAGAGAATCGCGAGAACCCGGTCCTCTTACAGGTAGGTCGTATCCACAGTGGAAGCTTTGTGTCCAATTGGAGCATCGACATCCAAAGTCTCCGCTCTATATTCCCCTTCAAGGCTCTTTGAATCTACCATACGCCTCGCTGTTCTATACTGGACTACTGGGGTGTTCGTTTTCGCGTGTAGCTTAGTTGGAACTGAAATAGCCATCGTTCCAGTAAGTCATGCTTCCATTTCAATGACCTCCTCCCCCTCTAGACCTCATATTGCGTACCTTAGCGAATGTCTATGAGCTGAGGGTACTGTGTTTCGGCGGTAGCAGATGCGAGTATGGTATCCTACTGGTAGTAGGGTAATTATTCACTGTTCCGTCTTTAATCTAGGGCGTCTAAGGTTATTAATCGTATTCTAAAGTAGATAGTTATACTTCGGTTTTAGGCCTACTACGTACTTTAGCCTAGTACGCTTCTAGATTAATACCGTCCCTGAGTAAATTACTACTAAGGCTGCTAAGTCTACTGCTCGGGAGTATGAGGTTGCGAGTCTTATTAACGTCGCGCGAAATCCGACCTTAAATATAGGCGGTTTAGCCAAATTCGACGCGGGGGGCTGAGGGACCAGGCGACGTGGGTATGGGACTAGGCGACGTGGGCATGGGCGGCGTGCGATAGACTACGTGCCTATGTGGGGTATACAGAGCTAGGTTTCATAAGCGGGGATTTTTAATACTGCACTAGTAATAATAAAACTAGTGTTATAGTTTACCTATTTATACGTTTATTTTAATTAAACTATCTATACAGCGTTACGTATAGATTTTGACTCTGCCTAAAGGCAGAGTTTTTTTAATATACGTCTTGACGCTGCTACGGTATATAAACCGTGTTACTACGGTATATTAATTACTAAGACATCTGCTAAGGTAGTCAGACACAAAATAATCAAGGCATTGCTCCATTGACAGATCTTAGCACTCAAGCGCTGCAGGTAAAGTGGAAGTGCTGAGTCTCCAATGGCTGAATGCCCACGAATTTGAGGGCGTGGGATTTGGGGCTATCTGAACCTTGTCCACAGCCAATGTTGGCAGTCACCATTCCTGGAGCCAAAAACGCTATGAACGGTATGATCACTGTGTTCATACTTGTTTGATTTCTCTAACGTCTCCATATGCCAAAATGGTGGAGGTTCCAAACCGTATGGAATCTCTTTACTCCATGGTTTGTGAGTGTCATCCCTTACCAAACAAGCACGCTGTTTGCTCAAGCCTTCTGGAAGTGTACGCATATGTGGCACGTTCTGCGTTGCAAATATGATAGGGGTGTCGTGTTCTATCGATGTAGCCACCACTGAAGGTCCCCACTCATCCTCCGATGTAGACGTGGATGTCAATCTGGTAGGAGCTGGTATTAATTTTTTTCGTTCTTTCAAAAGTCCACGTGGGAAACACCTTAGTATTTTAAGCCTCCTCCTAGCACTTTATGTCCCTTTGCCATGTCATGAAACGCATCTTCTTGTGCAAGAGGAATTGCCACTGCAAGAATGCCGATACTTCGGCGCTGGTCGAAGTACAACATATTTTCAGGCACAATATCGTGTCTTCATGTTGAGCCTACTCCAGCTACAAAAGTTGTTCCTGGCGATCGCTGCTCCTTGGTCATATTCTATGAGTCCGCATCGCCTTCATAGACGAGCATTTCCCGCCGCTTGCGCTGATACTTTATACAACCTCGCCGTCCGCGGCCACCACTGCGCCTCAAGCGAAACATAATGCAGTCGGTGCGAAACATCGGATGCGTAAGGTGGTCAAGGGAATTGGCGGTTGCAGACTACGCGGCCCTGCTTCACAAGTCCGCCCTCATACCTGAGCGAAGAAGCAACGTGCGTGCAATTCGGAAGGTGCTTCGTCCGAAATGGTGAGTGATAATACCACTGCCAAAGACGAACCAATGATCGAAAGACTTCACGCTCTTAGCCTCGTCCAAACCGGACTGGTCTCCGAAGAACGGTATATCTATCTTTGATTGAAAGATTATAAAATCTACGCTCTAGCTTTCATGACGGCGCGAAGGTCATCACGTTTATTGGCTTATTCAGCTTGTTTTGTCTCTTATCCAACCACTCGCATGTCATAGCTTCGCGCGTCCATGCTATGGCGCATGTACTGTCTCTGACAAGCGCACATTGCGCTGTTCAAGAGGTTCGAGAGGCACCGTGCATCGCTCGCTCTCAAGCGCCACTGAGCATCGCTAATAGGAAACCGCAAGTTTATCATGCGATCTTGGATTTGGGACTGAGATGTCCCAACAAAATCTCATCTCCTAATTTCTTTTACACCGAAGTCTCAGACTTAACGCCCATCTAGGCAAAGCCACACAAGAACCATGCAGCTTCATCAGATCGTCTCCCTGCTCTCACTATTCTTCGCCCCCAGTCTCACCCTCACCCTCCCCGGAACTTCAGAAATCACCACAATAGCCCGCAACGGCACCTTCGTGGGTAGCCAGTGCCACTGCGACGTCGGCAAACGTCTCACGCGCCAACGTCCTCGGAAGACCGACTGTGGCAATGCCATCCGTCAGCTCAGAGACAACGATATACATGGTCAATTCCATTCCAACGGCATCATGAACCAGTGGCAACTTCCCGAAACAAAGGCTCACGGCAGCTGTAACGTTACGGTCCAGATGAAGGAGGGAATCCCCAGCGATGAGACCTCGTGGCTGGGTGTCAGCAGTGCGGCTGCACAGTTGAATACTGCTGTAAGTGATTTTTCGGCATTGTTGTTCTCTTATTCATGACAGTGAATTGTTGCCTTCAGAAAGCAAAATGCTGACTCTAAACCCTCGTAGTGCGTCGGCACGGCCATGTTCTCGTACTTGCATGGTGGTTATACATATACCGGTCGCTACGACGGTATCGAAATCATAATCTCGTATATGGCTTCTCCTTTCAAGACAGCGCAGATCAATGGAACGGCCGTTGGCGTGCAAGGAGACGGTACGTCGACTAACTTGGTGAGTGTGAACTGAATGGGCTCTACGTTGTTGGCAAAAGGTTGTGAACGGTTGGACGGGTCACTTGGCGTGCTGTCATTCGGGAGTGATGATGGTGGTAAGATTAGGACATGTGGATATACATTTACACTACTGGGGCGTTTCTTGAACAGGGACTCGTTCTGTGACGGAGAAGGGTACATAGAGAGCGAGTGAGACGTACTTGCATAGGGGACGAGTCGCTAAGCCAATGAATGCTACTGCACTGGCGCCAAGGAATATGAGTGACCTTTCAGGCGTCGACGATCGAGTCAGATCACGTGAAACATATCTATTCAATCACATTTGGAAGGCCATCCCAATGCGGGAATTGAATGGTCTACGGACGCGTTTTGTGTGTAGGGGCAGAGCAGCCAACAAGCGCTCGAGGACGCTACTTGTATCCTCGCCGATACGTCTTTTGTGTTCATCTATTTGGGATGTAGTAGCGTCGTTCCGGAAGGATAACGGGCCAACGGGTAACATTCAGCCGGCCAGATAACTCCTTATTGCTCCTAAAATCATATCCCCAAGTCAGCGAAACCCAAACCCGTCGTAAAACAAACCCAGTAAACCAAGACGGAGAAAAAGCTAACAAAAAAAAGAACCAACCCTGCAATTTATTCGCCCCCTCCCCCAACACATTCGTCAGATTTTCCAAATCGTCTCCGGCCGTGACGCCAAACTTCCTGACAAAATCCCTCGCCGCGCCCTCCAAGTCGCCGTAATTGCCATACTCGTCGGCCTGTGGCATGTCGTCTTCCGCTCGGCCAAAGTAAGCGTTGCTGCTGATCGAAGAGGCGCCTTCGAAACCTTGAAGGCGCTGCTTGGCTTCGGTTTGGGTGGAGGGATCGAAGTTGTTGCGGCCGAAGAATTCGTCGGATGAGATTCCTTTTTGGGTACCGAATTTGTCGCGTGCGTATTTCTCGTCGTCGTCTGGAAGAGTTGTCGGCAACGGTCCGAACAGCAGGGTAAACGGCAAAGGATGGACATACCTTCTTGAGTGGATTTGCTAGAACCCACTGAGCCGAATCCCATCTTCCTAGGCGCTGCGGCGGCCGCTTTGCCGCCCCCGACTTGACCAAAGCCAAGTCGACCCATACCCATACCCAGGCGCTCCATCTCGCTCTTCGTGCGTTCATGTTTTGCAGGGCTGTAGCTTTTGATGGGATTCACAGGGATCGGCGCAGCGATCTTGGTCTTGTCACTGATACTCGCAGATCTGACTGTTTTCTGTGCCGCAGCTTCTTCAGCTTCAGGATCGTAGCCCAACTTCTCTATTCGTTCCGCCTCTTCCTTCGCCTTCCTTTCTGCTGCTTCGAAGTCCAATTCTTCCGAGCCCCCAATCTTCTTCGCGCCCAATTTCGTCTTTTTGGCGCCCAGTATGTTTGCTTTCCGGGGACCTCCCGAAGCTGCGGATTTCCGGACCACGGTCGATGGGACAGCTCGTGATGGGGCCTTGGATGAGTCGCTCTCTGAGCCCTGAAGCGGAGATTTGGATCTTGCAGGACCATTGCCATTTGTGTTCGGATTGAGAAACGGGGAAGCGGTACGGCTGACTACCGGAGGGGTTTGCGTCCTTGACGGCGGATTACTTGGGCGTTTGATTGACGGCTTATCCCAAGACGAGAAGAAGTCGTCGCCGGCCTCTGCCGGGGTCGAGGTTCCGTCCGTCGGTGTCGCAGCGACGATATCTGTGACGACAACCTCTTCTGGGGAACTGAGCCTCTCTTAGTATGGGCACGGGTGCGTCAAGGAATGTAGCGTACTCGCGTGCATCAGCAGCTGCCCTCTTTTTTAATTCGTCCTTGTACTTCGTCGCGGCATTGGACGTGTATTTCGTTTTCGGGTCCTTGCTAGCCAATGCTGCAGTTCCCCCATGTGATTGGAAATATTTGGTAGCCGATTCGTTTCCCCCCACTTTCATTATTCGTAGTTGATCCCATTGCCACACTGTAAGGTCGACGCATAAGCGGAAGACCATAGGGTACCGGAGGATAGACCGTACCGTCTAGATTAGTCGACCTGACAAAGGATATGTGAACCCCCAGATTCCGGTGATTTGACGAGCAGTCAAGGCAGAGGTAGATGCCGAGTGGGACGGAGGACCATGTTGGGTTTTTTGTGCCGCAGTCGAAGCATACCTATGTAGTTTGAGCATCAAATACAACATGTACTGTGCGTGTCAACGAATGCTAACCTTGTTGGCGGGCTTAGTCTTCAGCTTCTCGAATATCTTTTGCGATTGGGCTTTGGTTGCGGAATTCATTGTGAAACATCAAATGTCATTTATGGAACTTCAACCCTGGATATTGCACCGGAAGTGTAAATTTATAGGTCAGCTGCCACAAGCTATACAATTTTTGACCGTACGGAAAATGGGGTTCCCTTTCGAAGAAGGATGCGGAGGCTCAATCGGAGTGGCCTTTCAGTATTTGCCAAGACCACGCTAACTAAGTACGGCCACCTCGCTGGCTCTATCATTCAGGAATCATAGTTGTCCAGATGAGGAATCATGGAAGGACTCCGAAGGGCAACGACAGTTCGCCTCCTTTCAGCTTCAACCGCTAACCCTTCTGTTATCGGCACCCCAGCTTTCAGCACTCTAATCAACCATTACCCAAAGGGCCACCGACCGTCGTGTCCGCGCCCCAGATGTTATGCAACGTCAAACAGTCTAGGAGGTGCAAAGACATCCTCCAGGAAGCAAGTAACTATTAGGAACGATGACGGAAGGGTCCAATGGACAGACTTGACGGTGGGAGAAAAGGCAGCAAGGACAACCCAGCAGACATTCAATTTTGGCATAATATTAGTTGGGCTCGGCATGACCGTAAGAGTTACTCAGTCGCTACCTCTCCTCCGCTAAGGCTTAGCAGATTGGCGTTGTCTATGTACTCTACACTGAAGTATTCGCGTCAGACAGCAAGACTAGACATTTCAATCGTACTGTTGACCGGATAAGAACCGATCCTCGGGCATTAGACTTGCTTGGATCAGGTCAGACCATTAGAGCCTTCGGAGAACCCACAGCGAGTAAATGGTCAAGGAACAGGCCGCTTGCGTGAGAGAGTCCAAGTAATTGTGTTTGCAATGGTCTGTACTAATAACAATGTTGTGTAGCTCAAGCCTTGGTACGGATCGAGCTGGCATAGAGCATTTTCGGATGCACTTCAACGTAATAAGCGTCTCCATTGACAAACCTTGGCTCCAATCACGTTGACGACAGTATAGGTGGAAGGCTCGGCCAGATCTGGTGTAGCACAAGTCCAGTACGTCCCCCTGTATTCGTTCTCTCTCAACTCAGGTAATGTCAGTAGTCTTGAGACTTATCATGGGATCAATAATCTGTCTTCATCAACCACTTCCACTGTGTGGAGCAGGACGCTCACATCGAACATATCGGCAATCTTGACTCTGACATGACTTACAGTATGGTCAGGAGCCTGGACCATCCTGAGTGGCAATATAAAACTTTGGCCATTGACGTGCAGGGTAGAGAATGCCAACAACTCAAAGATACGATCAGTCCAATGGCTCACTGTACCACAGGTCATCCTAGGCTATACCTCGAAAACGCCGACGCTTCCCAGGGAAAGGAGAAACCAGGTTTCAAATTACTTGGCGTACAGTGGAGATGATAAGCTTGCTGTCTCAGCCCAAATATGGGTGCTGAGGACAGCTAATATGTCGATGGCCGTATCACTCCGCAGCTACGCGCGGTCGATCGGCGTACTATGATGTTCAAGTCCTCGGGTGCAATGAACCAACTATTCATCATGCCGAGCCAAATATTCAGACATCTCCGCACGATCTAGCGACAAAGGATTTGCTTACGGCGGTCTGCTATGAATAACAAACAACAAGATAGCCTAAAAGGACTCTGGAGGGAGAGATGAAATGAAGAAGAAACGATCAGCTGACGAAACCACTATCCGATGTGGAAATACGACGATGACAAAGACTATGAGTTTGACCATAGACTACTGAATCAGAGGAGATTGTGGAAAATGCGTACGTTGCATGAAATCGTCACTAAGCATAACGTGGACAGCGTGTTGCGCGAGTCCGACTTCACATGGGTATCACGCCTGGCAATGTACCATGCCCAAAGCATCATGCGGTTCTTCATTCTCGAGACCTCTGAATTGATCGTCATTGGCGGACGTCCGATAATAGATTCGGCGCTTAGCTGCTTGCCGCCTTGCTTGGATGCCAACCACCAATTATCTCTATCCTGTTTCGAAACGTTCAAACCTGCATTTCTGGAACGCAGTTGAACGATGAAACCGTGTTTGGGATTTGGAGGTGTCGAGGACAATGGATGGTGTTGTGCAAGCAGGATCGAGAAGAGCGAATGCCTCGTCCGTATTCCTGAGTGGTTCCTTCACCAAGGCAGACCAGTTGTCGGCAGCTCAGTGAATGAACTTACGTTACTATCGAACAATGGCTCTGGCGCGTTTCCTTTGACCTTGATTCTTCATAACACTGTTATTCCCTGATTCTCTTTCCTACAATTCATCGAAATCCTTCAATCTCTAATATTACCTTCTACCCTACTCCTTATTGTTAAATCTGCTGGACAGAGAAATATTTCATCATGCGTCCTTCAGCACTAGTACCACTCCTATTCTCTCTAATTGCTTTCATTCTCTCCATGCTCTGCATCTTTGCCGGTTCAAAGACAGGATATCTGGAGGGCGCAAACCTTCTGACTGTGGGATCCTCGTGCGACATCTGTCAACGTTATACAACGATGCTGACGCTCTCGTAGGTCAACACTTCCATGTTAGGTCAGAAAACTCTAAACACATCGAAAACATCGTCGTCACTCCTGAAATCCATTGAGAATGACGTCCATAAGGGCATCAATAATGTCATCGCGGATCTTGCTAAAGAGCTTAACATCCACGACTTTTATAGCGCCCACATCCTTGACTACTGCGAAGTATGTTGCAAGCTCAAGCTTTTCAAAGACCTCCGGCTAATGTTTCCCTAGGGTTACTACAGTCCATCACCTATCTCGAACGCCACTTCTCACCCCTCTAAGAATACAACCCACTGTTCTAATCATACTGCCCTATTTCACTTCGATCCCACGAGCATCATACAAAAGGAGCTTAGGCCTGGTTTGAACCTTACCGACCTCAAATGGCCGTCCGCAATCCAGGATACCATCAGGGTTGTAGAATTCGCCAGCAAAGCAATGTTTGTGATATATTGCATTGGAGCAGCTGCAGCTGGGCTAGCCCTTCTGGGATGTTTAATTGGGATATTTGCCACTGGAGGACTGACCGCTGTGGCGAGTTTCATGACTTCCATGGTATGGATCCCACTTGATACAGGGCTAAGAAGCTGGCTAATATATTATTTAGATCGCTTTCCTCTGCCTTCTGATTTCCTCAGCAATCTCTACGGGCATAATCAACAAGGTTGTTGACGTTATTAATACGCATGGAAATGGCATTGGCGTTGCAGCATACAAAGGGAAGACCTTCATGGGTATGACATGGTCTGCAACGATTTTGATCTTGCTTGCAGGAGCTGCATGGGTGTATGAGGTTATGGGAAGGAGGAGGGAGAAAATCTCCTATGTCGTGGAGGGAAAGGAGGGCAGGTACTAGGAAGATCACAAATTAATTTATGAGATAACCACGGATAATTTAGGATGCTTCGATAGCAGATCATAGGACTACTAGCTTGCTATTCCATGTAATTATATGACTCGAAGCCCTATGTGAAGATGGCTTGTAAAGCCTCGGTTCTGATTGCTCATAGGTGCTCTTAAGAAGCAAGCGCGGAAGGTAGGTAAATCTAATGTGAATTAAGCTTCTCGTTGCTCGGAAGAAACACTGCATAAGTTTCTTCCGAGTGATTCGTCTTTGTTCTATCATGAATAGTGTGAAGTGTCAAAGTCCTGAGGGGTATGCGTGTACTCGAAGTGCTGGTGCCCAAACTCGGCCCCACTTCCCCACACCAAAGCTCCTCAATTCTTCAACAACAGAAGGCGGACATTCGATATTCTCACCTCAGCTCAAGCCATTGATATTGCTTTGACCTCCATTACCATCTACGTCCCTTCATCTATCCGCCAGCATGGGTCTCAAGGCCGTTCACTTTGGTGGTGGAAACATTGGCCGAGGATTTGTTGCAGAGAAGCTGTACCAGTCTGGCTTCGAGGTACTCTAGCTGCTCATTGTGGGCTCAGGAGAGGTACTAAACGTCTGTGCCATAGGTCGTTTTCGTGGATGTCATGGACAAGCTTATTGAGCAACTTCAACAGACTCCGAAATACACAGTCACAGAGATTGGTGGAGAAGGAGACAAGGTCAATACAATCACAAACTACCGGGCCATCAACTCCAAAACCCACGAGGCAGATGCCGTCAAAGAGATTTCCTCCGCAGACCTAGTGAGCGAGGCTTCGATTCAGCTCCTGTGTCAACCCAATACTCAATCAATTCATAGGTCACTTGCGCAGTCGGGCCAAATATCCTCAAATTCATTGCCCCCGTCATTGCCAAAGCAATCGATGCTCGTACCGAGTCTACACCCCTAGCTGTCGTTGCATGTGAGAACATGATTGGAGCCACGGACAAACTCGCCGAATTCATCAAAGATCCCAAGAACACCCCAAAAGACCGCCTATCATCTATCAACGATCGTGCACGCTTCGCAAACTCAGCTATCGATCGTATTGTCCCAGGTCAAGATGCCGACGCTGGCCTCAACATCAAGATCGAGTCCTTTTACGAATGGGTCGTCGACAAGACGCCCTTCGCGCCCCACGGGCCCCCCAAGGTCCAAGCCATCAAATGGGTCGACAACCTCGAGCCATACATAGAGCGCAAGCTCTTCACCGTCAACACTGGCCACGCAGCTGCTGCGTATTACGGCCATGCCCGTGGAAAACATACCATCGCTGATGCACTCCAAGACAAAGAGATCAATGCCATTGTCCACGAATGTCTGGCTGAGACCTCGCATCTGATTGTCACCAAGCATGGCATCACTGTCCAGGAGCAGAAAGACTACGTGGAGAAGATCATCAAGCGGATCTCGAACCCTCATCTCGAGGACGTGGTAGAGCGTGTAGGCCGTGCACCACTGCGGAAGCTCGGACGCCAGGAGCGTTTCGTCGGTCCAGCACATCATCTGGCGGAGCAGGGCGACAAGTACGGAGCGTTACTAGGAGCCATGGAGCAAGCCTTCAACTTTGTAGACGTCGAGGGTGACGATGAGAGCTTCGAGTTGGGCAAGATGCTCAAGAGCATGGACGCCCCGAGCGTGGTGAGCAAAATCTGTGGGCTGGAGAAGAGCGATAAAATGTTTGGGGAGGTGCAGGCGATTGTCGAAAAGGTGCAGAAGAAGTAGATGGTGGTGACGGGTACCTCAAAACTCATGTCCCCGATCACGAGTTATGGAGAGCGATAGAAAAGTAATTGCTATTCAAGACCTACTTTGGGGTAAATCTCCTAAGCTCGTTGCTTCTGGATAAGTGTGACTTTGAGCCTGCCGCATCCCGTAATAGGTGAACACCTTTACAACCGAAATATCAAACTATATTTTCTCCTGCCCACCCTCCCTCTCTCTCTCCTCAAAATCAAAATCAACCAGGAGGAACGACACCCATCTCCTAAGAACCCCACCCTATCACTCCAAATATACTGCATAATACTGTTTATCCATCCATGCATACATGCACCGCACCAGCACAGCACTGACTAATCAGAAGGTCAGAACGGCATAGCACTAAACCTTTTTGTGCCTAGGGTCCAGCACCGCAGCACTAGCGCCTGTGCGGTGCGTGCGGTGCTATTGCCAGCGCTGTCCTCTAGGGGTGGCGGAAGAAAATTATCTGCAGTTGAGTATGTCTATCAAGAGCCTACAAGAAAAAGCTAAGGCGTGTGTTGCGACTGCTGATGGCCCTGCCGGTCGACCTTCCGGCGTAGGCGTACGGTATATCCAGCTTGATCAGCTTTAGTGAATGAACAAGTGGGTAGATCTAGTCATTCGTGCGTGCTAAGTAAGAGACTGCTCCCTTGGCCGTCACTCCCAACATCGTCAGATTGGCTATTGAACAAGCCGATCTAATTTCTGGCTCTTGGACAAAGTAGAGAGATAGAGAGAGATTGATGTCCTATGTATCTAGCAATATTTATGATCCATGCCGCATCCTTGCTTGAAGGCGTTTGAATATACCGAGTGGCTTCATGTAGCTCCTAGGCGTAAGACTTTTCTGTCTTTTAATGCGAGTTCCAAATTGACCAGATTTTCATGGATTCTCAGCATCTTGGAAGCGAGAGCAGATCGCATCAATCGTTGCCCGTTTCCTACCTTTTCCCTAGTCTATCGAGTATAGATCCCAGATTGCTGTTCTCTAGGCCACAAGTGAGCGGCTCTCAAGATCGCACGGCAAAAGACTGACCGACCATCTAGGATCAAACCCTGGGCGAGCTTACAGGCTTGATTCTAGAGCACGGGTCCTCGAAGCCGCCCAGCGACTTCAATCTCATTTTCGATAACGCTGAGACAGGCACTTCTTCAAGGACACGGAAGGGGGCATTATTCACCTCGTATGGCATCCTCCACTCACAAGTCACGACGTCGAATTGCCCCCCTTCGGCAATTTTGATGCGTTTCAATGGCTCCAGAATTTCGTCTATGCAATGACTGGAGTGAGACGGTGACTTGTATTTAAAATCCTTCTGCGAAATCATGATGCAAAGATAGTGAAGATTCGTCATTGACATTAGGGTATCACACATTGAAAGCCACCCAGTCATCTCCCATGGCGCCTGATCCATGGGTTTGTCTTGTGGAAAGCCATCGAAATACTTGTGAATCGACAGTCTACTGATATGGCGTAAGGATTGGGAAAACTTCACGTGATCGACTACTAAAATACGGATCGGTTGGCGTATGGTGAATAACGGAACTGAATATAAAAAGGGCACGGCCTCGTGATAGCTATGACATCAATCAGCATCCAGCTCGAAGCCACCGAAGTAGCCCTTTGGTTGATATAGGCCAGGGAATATGACCCACATGATTTTGCAAGTTAAGCAAATTGCTAGCAGCTGGTCGTTTGGACTCGTCTCTAGATAGAAGTGCCTTCGAGCTTCCAGGCCCCTTGCAGTGGCACCAAGGTGGACATGCCCATCCCAGCCATCACCTGGCTGCCAGTCTCCGCACGTAATGTGGGCGAAACGGCGAGAGATAGCCTCGAGGTGTATGAGGGAAGGTCCAAAGACATGTTTGTAGACAACCTCACGAACCTCAATGGGTAAACGAAACAGTATAGATTGTTGCTGCGAGATGGGAGCGGCGAGCTGCATATGATCTCTCACAAAAAACTGGGACTTCTGCCAAGCAAAATCAGGTCTCTGCAAGTAATCTCCGTCAAGTGGTTCTTCGGGTGGAGTATCAATTAGTGGTGGCTCTGAAGAGGCTGCTTGCCTAAGCTTCTCTTGACGTGATACTTTGAGTGGAGATACGAGTTTGGCTTTCCATCTCTTCCAAGCCGATTGCGGAGGCGATTCCTCGATCTGGTAGACTTGCCTCATCTTCTGAGACTTGGAGTCTAGATTAACGATGACAAACCGAGTTGAAGCAAAATGGATCGATGGGATACCCGAAGCCGCTTCGGAGTCTTGCACGTGTGTCTGGATTTTGCGTAGATGCGCGGCAACAGTGGGTTTAGTTTCGAGCCTCCATCAGATGTAGAGGAACCAAGGGACGTACAACTTGATGGGACTGAAGGCAGCCAGGTGTGACCTGGCCTGATGTTACAGACTTTCAGATGTGCATAGCCTCCTCCTACAGGATCACTAACTTCGGAATTGCGTAGTTCAACGACCCTAGACGACGCTTGTGTTGCAATCACCAAACTATGATCTATACACCAGCGATCACTTTGCCTGTGAATGAGTTTCTTTTCGTCCGACGTGGGATGCTAGAGAAATTCGGTGGTATTAGCGAGGTAAGAAGTTCAAGTAAGCTGACTAAGCAGAATTATATCTTTGTATGATTGGCTAGTGTCATACTGGGAGCTTGGCGTTATACAGACGGGAGTTATTATAGATGTCACCTTTCATATATTTCACCTTTCTGGCTACATCTATAAAATTTCGAAGTATCCGAGCTCTTGGCGGCTTACATAGTTCGAATTCGATTGGCTAACTATGCATGTTACGCTACCGGCATAGGGAATGAGCTGCCTCGCAATCGGATAAGCACCATCTGACTCTGCATTTCTCATGCTCACTATACTGCAACAGAACGCCTTGCTCCAAAGACAAATCTGTCATCCCATCTATGTTTCCAGCCCGCTATATCCTATCCAATCTCCACCCATGCCCAACGAACGCGGCACTCTCTCAGCCACCAATCCCACTTGATTTCCCACATCGCGTTTCTTAGGTGGGGTGCCAGCGCCTACCATCTCTGGGGAATCGGCTCCGCTTCCTGGGCTTGGTGTACCAGGGGGTGTCTTGTCAGGCTTTTTCCAGCCTTTGATTTTCTGAATATTGCCATCTGCGTAGTAGTTGCATGGTTAGTCAATGTTGGAGTTAGAGGCGTCAAACGAAGCTGCTAAGGACAAGGTGAGGGTGACATACTTATATCGGTTGTTTGGCCGCAATATTTGATGATATATACCATGTTGGCGAATTGCATGTAGCTGCGGTAACAACACGGATTAGCTGTATATTTGCGCTGAGGATAGGTTTACGGGGTACAAACTTGTCAGCGTTGGTCGCGCTTTTCAATCTGACACAATTGCCCCACCCATAGCTAACCGAAGTGACACCCTGCCCAGGTTTTTGTCCATCATCCTAGATTAAATTGATCAGTATCATATTACGGTAGAATTGATCAGAACGTTCTGAAATAATGAAAGTGAAAGTCAGCGTTGGAGAGGGTGCACGTACAGATGTCTCGCCACCCGGTTTTGTATGCGTCAGCTCGTGCACAATGACTCCAACAAAATCCGTGTATCCATCTGCCTCCTTCTTGTTAGAAGCCTCCACCTTTGCTTTCAAATCTTTGTTTTGGGAAAGTTTGGCTGCCATTTTATCGAACGCGGAGCATTTCATTGGTTGTGGTTGGTCTATGGCTTGGTCGATCCACCTGACTTTTAATTAGCTCGATGGTCACTGTATGTTGGGTTGAAAGAAAAAATTGGGATAAAGAGTGTTCTCACCAGGGACACATCTGGATTACTGATGGTCTGTAGTCGTGGGGTGTACGCCAAGAGATAGTCCAAGCCTGTGTTTTGGAGGTAGGGCCAGGCAGGAAGCAATTTTTATATTCGTCATTCGACATCTCATAGTTCCAAACCGGATCAAGCCATTTGTCGTTCTTCCAAATTAGACGGTCCTTTGAACAATAAATCACCTGTATTTAAAAGCAATTAGTTGCAAGATTCATGCAACGAAAGCCTTCTTTCAAATGGGAGGAAACCAACAATTTCATCAACGTCGAGCACGTATGACGGCTGGCCCGATATATCATCTTGAGTGTTGTCATTATGCTTGTCGCTAGTCTTTGCTATTGCGGCTCTTTTCGTCAGAGTGTCAAAATTATTGAAAACCTTGTCTAAATCCCCTGATTGAAAGAGATATGAAGCTACGTCCCCTACTTCTTTTCTGGCATCTGGCGCTCTGTCGATAACCTTTTTAAGTTCCTGGCCAGCATCTAAAACCCGCTGGAAGGCGAACGAAGTCTTATCTTTCAGGGTGTTCTGTCCTGAGAGAGGCATCAGTTACAGTGGCCAAATGGAACTGCCGAGTTGGCAAATGCCGTTCACAGAGGGGTACTTACTTTCCTTGCAATCCTTTGCGATTATGAAAGATGAGCCAATTCCACAAAAGACAAGAATGAGCAGAGCCGCTCTTTTCCAAGCCATTCTTCTTGCTAAGGCGCTCCAAGAGACAGGCGTTCTGGTTTACAATAGACAACAAATAACAAGCAAGGTACGTTTGCATGAAAAGTCAAGAAGATGTCCCCGAACGAATTACGAACCACTGAGCTCTTCTTTATAGTTTTGACTCGAGGGTTTTATACTGACACAAGTTGTCAACCAAAGATGATAACAACATAGCACAGTCCTCTATGTAAGGCATGGGCTTCAGAAGGAGTGGTTTGGCCACCCCGCTTCTGCAGGAAGCATCATGGCTGAGTCTGAAGGAGTCCTTCCTTCCACTCGACATAGCCGGCAGCAGAGACGATCACGCGACCCTGGTTCACTGGAGTATCGCTCTTGGTTGCACTGAAGCTATTTCAAATCATATTCAACATATTGACTTTTATTTTCCACTTGCCCCAGCACTGCCCGATGGGAAGGATGGCTGCAAATCCGACAGAATGATTATTTGCAATGCCCGTGCCGTGCCGTTATGTTGTACCTGCGCAATCCGACTGCAATGCATACATTCTTCATTCTCCTAGTCGAGCTATTTGCTACATATTGTTACCTTTGCCAGTGGGTGTGCAGCCATGTCCGGTCTGTCGCTATCGGTCATTGCTGCAGGACGTCACTTCTAAGTACCCGAGGCTAGAATAAGCGTCTACGGATATCTGCGGCTATCACGTGACTCGGCAAGAGCCGTTGACCTTGGTGAAGTAGTGGCACGAATCTTCACCTTTACTAAGCCCAGCGCTGCGTGTCCTCTTCTCCTCTCCAACTTATATTCCTTTATTGTTTAGCAGGAAGACCCAACTACATCAGGTCCGTCTTAAGAGACTATTTTCTTACCATCAGCCACGAGGCTTCCGTGAAGAAAGTGCGGCGCTTTTGAGTAACATGTTGGAACCAACAGATACCGGCTTGTTCAGCCACCTCACGCACGTTTCCAGGAACAAGCTCCGTGGAATATCTGCAGGCACCGGGTGAAACAGATCCCGTGAACTCTATACGTCTGCTGGATTCCTGACTCCCCCTTACATCATCGTATTCCTTGCCTCTTCAGGGCTCTGTCAACCAACAACGGTGTTCAGGAAAGATTTGAAAGTCCAAAGGATCATCCGCAGTCTTCCAAGAAACATACATCAGCCATTCTGCGAATAATGCCGCATCCACACTGGAGGGACAACATGTCAGGGCGAGTCCTTTGAAGAGAAGAACGATCGTAAGATGGCGAAAGCCGTGAGGAGGATCCTTTCCACGTTTCACGTCGTCAACACATCAGTTGGAAGTTTTCTAAGAAAGGATCAACTTGGCCATCTCAGCCTACATATCAATTAGAAGTTTTCTACGAAAGGATCAACTTGGCCATCTCAGCCTACTGTTGCGAGACGGCTATGTACATTCCTAGATCATCATGTGAGGACAGACATCTGATAGATCATCATGATGGGACAGAAATCTGTCATGTCCCTTGATGTATATAAACCAGACCTCAGAGCATGAAAATAACTCAGGACGCTTCTAGCAATCGGAGACTTCATCTGAGCGCAAGAACAATCTCCGCCACCCTGAACAACTCCATACCCAGCTGTTCTCCTCACTTGATAAGAGATGTATCACACCTCGCTGCTGTTCTGTCTATTTGGTACACTTGGCCCGGTGCTGAGTGGTGCCATACCTCAAATTACACATGCGCCCGAGAAGCGAGATCAAGCAGCCATGGGTTTGAACCTTGGCGGCACCTCAGTCTTTTACAAAACTACGGTAAACAAGCTCGGGCTCCTGCAAGCGAATTACAATTGACTTGTGTTAAACAGAATGCGCCAACAGCGACTGGACACAATATTGACATATACCCTACCAACGCGCAAGACATCCCAGGCGATGGAGCTTATTTTGTTTTCGGGCCTGATATTACCAAAGACATGCTGAACTCGGTGGGCGGGGACTGTGCCAAACTCGATGACCCCAAATGTCAAGCCAGCCTAGACAAAATATTTGGAAACGATGATAACAACTTAGTCGGGCGGAGTCTCAAGCAGTGGTTTAGGCTCGGCAAGGCAATTGGTTCCGTGAGGAATGTTTTTGTCGGGGCTATTGCCTTTCTGACGATAAAATGGAAGGCTAATGGAGGGCACCTGGACGATGGACAAGGTCTCAAGCTTCATTTCCCATCATCTGCTCTTTCAGTCATTCAGGGTGCATCTGCGGCTACTAGAGTTGCCTATAAAACGGCAGATAACGATCCAAGCGCCGTCACAGCAAATATACCAGCATCAGCCACGGCGAGCCACGGCTCAGAAGGGCTCTTTACCATTCTGAACGCCGATGCCAATGGCCATCACAAAGGCAATATCAAGCTTACCGCCTCCTCCGATAACGATGCCAATGCCCTCAATGATTACTACAAGAAAGAAGGTATTTGCCCAGCTGGACCAAAGAAACGTGGAATACAAGTTGAGAAGCGTGTCCCCAATGTTGCATTTGATGTCGATTGTATAGTGAACGACGTCCAGAATATCTTAGACGGGATGGAGGGTAATGGACCTCTTGGTGGGTATCGTGAGCAGATGATGCAACTTGCGCCGATGGCTGATCCGCCGAACTGGGCAAGTGAAGTAATTGACGGGGCTTGGAGACAAGCTCTAGTGTATGCTGGCGGCAGGATGCCCAACGCTCTGGGCATTCGCAATGAACAGGTCCCTGCAGCCACGAGAGCGGTATTCTTCCTGGCAATTGCTCAAAATCACGCGATCAAAATGGTGGCGAGAAGTCTATACATCGAGGCTCAGGGACTTCTGATTGAGAAGGGCATCTATCTCAAGTGTCCAGACAAAAACAACAAGTGGTTTCCCAAGTGCGACAACTTTGTTTGTCAAGGCAAGGATGGAAAGTGTACTACCAATTTCTTGAAACCTTGCGAGTGTAATGGAGGCGATCAAAGCAAGTGCCCCGCGGAGGTGGATAAAAGGGTATGCTCCTTCCCAGTGTCACTTCCATGACCGATAGGACTTCGCTGACTGCAAAATCTTCAATAGGCATACTGTAATACATGTGACGGGCAAGGAGGAAAGTGCACCTCCGGCGACCAAAAGGGTTGTCAATGCATCGGTGGTGGGGTTCTGATCAACGATCAATTCACCCCCAAAGACTGGCCGGACACGCTGCGGAAAGTGCTGGCCGCAGTTGGGAACTTTGTTCCTGGGTCTGATGCTCCGACTACCTCACCAAAATGTGATATGGATAGGGCCTCGTTTGTCCTCAACAAACTCTTCAGGGCTACCCCGGTATATGCAAAATTCTGTGAAGCAGTGGCCAAGGACCCGAAATCGGCTTTGACCCAGATCGTCGATGATCTCGGCGATGTCAAACCTACTAAAAACAAACTTAAGCGAACACCACCTGTCGACCCCTCTGCTAATGATGGAAATACCTACAGCCTTGAATGGACTGGTGGTGATGGTAGCTGCCCAAGCGGATGCAAGGAATCCTATTATACAATCGGCCAGTCTCCGTGCGCAAATCTTGGGGGCGAGCAGAATCTAATTGCTCAACATACTGAGCTAGACACCAGCTGCGGTATCTACAAGGTCACGGTCAACCCACCTCCCGGAACAGATAATAAGGTACCCTCAGTCAAGGCCAGTGAGATCACGTGTAAGAAATTCGACGACGCTATCTACCACAAATGCTTCCAAGATATCCAGCCAAGTATGGTCAATGACACTAGTAGCGCTTTCGCCGGTCAACTCGGCTCGGACAAGCAGAAGAAGGTGGGCAAAGATATGCGGGACATCACTCAAGTTTACAGGGCCGGAGGTGGCAGTAAAGGTGTTACCTACCTTGTTAATATTCATTGGATCCAAGGTTGTACAGCCTACGACAAAATGGTAGTGGACAATCCTATCAGCGGCAAATCTGGCCAAGGGCTCGGCTATTCCGACATATTCTGGACTATATATAACAATTGCGGAAATAATCATGGTCTCGGCGGGTTCCAAGATTACGGGTGCCTGAGATACGCCTTTGCCCCCACCAATGTTCCAGGAACTTGGGCAGCGCCTCCGCACCCGGAGTATGCATTCAAAGCCACAGACGGGAGAGGGGACCTCAACATCTGTGATCCGAAGTGCCTCACTCCGGATACCTGTCCAATAAAGCATCCCAAAGATAAAAACGGAGTGGTTACAGACCCTACCAAGAATTTGGGGTGTGATTTGGACCAAATGATTGATCGTTGCACGCTGAAGCCAACTCGATAACTTTTGGTATTTTGTATTAGGCAAATGGATTAGATTAGGACTGTACAATAGGCGTTCGAAAATTATGATACCTTCCACACTTATTCATTCTGTTCGATTTCCTTTTTGTAAACTATTGTGTCTTTGCAATTGTTGCGTAAGGTACATGACGAGGCTGCTTCCCTTGTTTGGAGAGAAAGTACATACTTTTAAATACGTAAAACATGTTCGTGTAAGATAACAACACTGCCCACTGCTTTAAATGACGAATAAGCTAAAGGACCCTCCAATTTTGCCGGCCCCTCTACGGAGTAGTTTCGGGCTTCGCTTTATTTCCGAATCGATTTTGCTTTGCAACCGAATTATATAACTTTCGGTAAAAATATGTTAGTAAATTGATGAAATTAACTGACTCTTTCCAATAAGGCTCTCAGACACGTTCACATCTTCGGGATAGTATATAATCCATTATGCTCTGTTCAGTCTGCTACCATCTCAATTTCAGGTCCCTCGAGGTTTGTAATAAGTTTCAGAGGTTCAGAAGTTATATTAACCATGAATGGCAGGATTTCGACGCTCGTCACATAAGCGAAGAAATGAGCGGACGGCGTGGAGACTATCTTGAATGTTCTGTATATTGCTTACATCATAAGGATTCGAGGGTCTTAGTTGACTCAGCTCGTCAAGGATGTCATCTATGTGCGATGATTGCTTATGGTCTTTTCTACGATGAGTCTGTGAAAGCCAATGATGAGCACCTAACCTTACCAGAGCCGCACGGGCATCAACCTGTGGTGCTTTGTATTCTAGCCAGCTCCAGCAGGCCCTGGTATGAAGCACCTATGGGAGAATGGTTTCATGTCTACTGTGGAACTTTTCATTGCAGGCTTACTATCATGAGCGCTGAAGATAGTAGGTAAACGCATCTTACCAGACCAGTCACCGATTAATAACGGCTCAGGCAATTTTGGACACTATGCCAGAGAGCTTGAAGGTGTGTGGACGATACGTAGGGCACACGAATACGCCTCAACCTGGTCACCTTCCAACGCTCGCCTCGCCACCGACTGGCTTCAAAGGTGTAAACGAGATCATCACAGCTGTAAAGTCTCGGATGACGTTCTCCCAAAACGGGTGCTTGATCTTGGCTAGTCTGGCAAGGACTTAGCCCGGGCGGGATGCCCGGGGCAGTTAGACTATTCTGAGTTACTATTGGGGCGATAACAAATAATGTGACCCGCCAGCAGCCCCTAGAATAAGCCAAATGGAGGGAGGTGTACGCGTACCAGGACAGGGTGCACGCGGACCAGGACGGGGTGTACGCGTACTGCCGCCCATATATATATATCCAGTGGACGAGGACGCACGAGATCCTGAACTTCATTAGACGTTTGTGTATTATTTATTCCCCATCATGCGCTTCTTTAGCAGCTTTACCCTTCTTATTATGTCCGTTGCCACCGGCTCTTGTGCCATTCCAAGGGCTAACAGACTCTTCAGCCCCGCCGCCGACCCAGCTTCGAAAGAGTACATTGTCTGGCCTGCCGACGGCACCAGCAATGGGCAATTGACAACGACTGAGGAATCCATCAAGGCGGTCACTAAGGCTACGAAGGTGTACTCATACAGAGACATCGACAAAGCCCTCGTACTTTGGACGATCAACGCCACCGATTCACAAATCAGCCAAATCAAGGCCAATGTCGGAGTTCTCCAAGTCGACCTGAACGTCGACGATGCGGCACCGAATAACGCAGTCCCCCGTCCGTCTGCGGCAGCTCGTCTGTCGGACCCGGCCGCAAGAATGGCGAAGTGAGACATCCAATATACTACGCAGCTGAAGCCTTCCCAATCCGAGCTGGTGATGGTCAGTCAGCCTTCGACGGTGCCGAACCTTGACGACCTTGAGAATTATGTGTACGAAAAGAACGGAGGTGCTGGTCAATATATTTATCACGTCGAAATGGGCATCAATGCAGCAAAAACCGATGAATTCCCTCCAAGCCAAGTGGAATTTCTGCAAACTTCCAAATCCTCAGAGGCAGGTCAAGACCCTCGCACGGACGGTAGTTAAGACATGCCGGACCAACCCACCGCGGAGTATCATAGCACCGCCACTGCTTCAAAAGCTACAGGCCAACAGTACGGTACTGCCAAGAAGGCAACTCTGGTCGTTGTCAAGATGAGAAACATGGCGTTCGACGAGACGGCGAACATTTTCGATTTCGTTTTGCAAGACATCGTGGCCAAGAAGCGCCAAAAACATAGTGTCGTTACTGCGTCCTGGAATGGTAGAGGTGTTACAGATCCGAAGTATCCAAATCTGCACGATAACAGAATACGCATCCAAGTAGGAAAATTGTTGAAGAACGATGTCATAGTCGTGGTCTCCGCTGGGAATTATGCGAAGTTCACAGATCCCGGCACTGGAGATCTGCGAAAAACTGTTGACACATATCCCCCAGTATTTGAGACCGCTGATCATCCATTGATTGCAGTGAGTGCCACCGACTTCACTGGGACGCCTGCGGACTTTGCGCAGGGCGGAGACCATGTTTCGATCTGGGCACCTGGGGTGAAGATTACTGCGCTGAACAAATCTTCGGATACACCACTGATTTCTGACGGAACGTCATACTGTAAGTCTTGTTCCTTTTCTCTACTTCGAAGTTTGAGACCATCACCGCCCCAGCTCGCATTATGACAGCGTATGGCCGAGCAAACATTATCACAAGCGCACGTTTCCGAGGACTACCATGGCCCTAGGGAAAGCAACAAAGACAACTTCAAAGAATTCACAGCTAACCTATTCATCAGCTGCACCTCTAGTAGCCGGCGTTCTAGCCAACTATGTTGCCTACCAGTCAGTCCCGTTCGATACAAGCGATGGGAAAGTCGCAGCTAGTGCACGCGACTACCTCCGCAACAAAGCCAATTGGCAGCGTCATGAGGGCATCAAGACGATCTGGAACGAAGTAAAAGAAAAAGACAACCCGAAGAAAGGTCCCCAGCCATGCGTCGGCAACCAGATCCAAGGCTCTTGCGTGCAGGGATCCGAGCCGAAAGCTCCCCCGTACACTGGTGGCCTCAATCCACCCGTGTGCAATAAGGACGACATTGGCCCGAGCCCGTTGCTGAAATTCAATTCCGATGCGGCGAAGAAAGCGGCGAGGGAGTACTGTGCCACCCTTGCGAGCAACAAAGTCCTCCTCGACGGCAAGTCATCCCCGCCAAAACCCTACATCGTCGCCGGCGCCGCCGAAAAGAATGGACACTTGGCACTGAGCGTCCTTTTCGACCTGGCGGGCTGCCCGCCCGACAAATCGGCTTCCGTTTTGGATTTCACAAAGATGACAACCCGAGATTGCCTGGACAATTTCTACACCACCCTTTCTCAAGTTTGTAAGTCTCCTGCCGTTTTCCCCTTACTACCCGTGTCCCCGTACAGCTTTTTGGAATGAGGGAAATTCTGATGGTTGGATATTAGGCGCACAAGACCCTCCTTCGGACCCGCAGCACCCTCTCTTAGGCGGGGTTTGGGCGAACGGCTGCTGGCTCTTTGCAATGACTGGGCAGGCTTGAGAGACAGAGAAGGAGCTAGGAGACGAGATTGGATTTGGGTGGTTTTGCAGATTGGCGGAACATCTGGTGTTTTTCGGGCGAAGATTGGAGTATAGGCTTGTTTCAATTTTTTTGAGACGGGGAGTCGGCTGTACTACCTACCATGCGTTCGGGACATATCTAACATATATATAATTCAGTTGTCCAAGAACGGTGAGTCAGGACGATATTTGATTGCGATTATTTCTCCCTGGGCTCAACGGTTTTATCATGGGTATGACTAACTCTGTTCATATCCAACGTCTGTTGCACGTCTTCAGAAATAACGCCTTGATGATACAAAAGGCCAATGATCTCCTGCATAGGGCACAAAATTACGATTGTACTCAAAGCACGAGTGCAGCTCCAACCAAAGCAATGACTCCCACAACAGGAATCCCCCGCGTCACCGCAGCACCAGTGAAGGTAGCTGGCGAGGATCCAAATGTCTTCGATGAAGGTCTAACAGAAGCGCCGGTACCGCTAGGCTTAGCACCACTAGGAATGATTCCAGTGGGGCCAGACGCAGTGGTGTAGATCGGCGCGGTGATCTTCGTGCTCGGAGCAACTGGCGTAGCAGAAGGGGACTTTAGACTGCTTGAAACGGGTGTAACGGACGACGAAGCTCTCACGGACGCACTACCCGATCCACTACCGCCAAAACCATCGCAGATGAATGCCACGGAGCTAAATTCCACAAGCGCCAAGCACTTTTCATCATATTCCGTCGAAAGTCTGAACGTATGCATGCCGGAAGACCACTCCGCATTAGAAGGCAAGACGCAGTTAGCGGTGCTGTAGAAGGCGAAAGCGGCGACCGTGCCGTTGGCGCAGGTTGGGCGCGAATTGACGATGTAGCTGTGGACGTTGGCGCCGGGGTTACCGCAAACGTCGGCGCTGAGGGTGTAGTTGAGTGCGACGGGGTCCCGTTCGCCGAAGTTGGAGGTCGCGCCTGGTTGGCAGCTGCTGTCGCTCCAGAGGCTTAGGGAACCTTGGGAGGCGGCGCTGGTTAGAGGGAGGAGGGTGAGAAAGAGCGGAATGAGTGAGGACATCGTGGCTGGTTGGCTGATCTTGGATGAGGGAAGAGGAGACGATTGAAAGATAAGCAGATGACTTTATAACGAACGGAACTTTGGGACGGAAAAGAAGGTTATTTGATTAAGGCACGAATGGCTGACAGGCTCTGGGCGGGCAAAGTAAGGTAATGAAGAAACAAAGATGAGAGGGGGAAGTGCAGCGACTACCTCCAATTTGACTTGCACTCATACATTGTGCCAAGTCCATCTTATATTGGAGCTCGTAAACGAAGTCTAGATTGGGTGTCAGGGCGTTGCTCAGCCCCCAGAATTCTCGCCTGCTGCCTTGGCACGCATTGGTGGAATTGATTAATCGGCGCCCCACCCCTAGTCGCTGTTACGAGCGACAGCGACTAGGGGTGGGGCGCCGATTACCCAGATTCTCGTATTCAGCTGTCTCGCCAGCGACTCATGAACGAGAAGGGAGCCCGTCGATAGGTCGAGGACACCAATTATATACCCCTCGCACGTCCATGTGTAAGACCTGATTGGAGTCCTCGACCTATCGAGAGACTTGGCTTCCGAAGCTGTGAATGTCGTCGACAGGATTGGTTCTTCAAGATCTTCACGACCTCCTCCGTGGCCATATCGACGTCGAATGGCTTGAAGACCAAGGTACAGTAGAGCGCAGCATAGGATTCTGATCGACTCACTGTGCTCGAGGGTGCCGATTGAGTCGGTCCTCCTCCGAGACCACTGACGCGTAGATTCTAAAGAACGATGCGATGCAAATACTGGGTTCGGATATGGAAGACACCTTTGAGCTCGAGTCAGAAGCAGTCAGTTGTCCCTCCTCGGTGATTGAGGATATATTCACGCGGAGCTCGCCTTTAGAGACCAACTGAAACTATCGGTCATACCTTTGCCAGACTGTATGTTCCATGTGTTAGATCTCAGTCGTGTGCATAATTCGAGGTAGCTTCGGCACAAGACATGCGAACCTGACTCGTCCTTGAATTCAAACCACCGGGTGCGGATTCCATTTTAATGGATCCATGTGGTGGATCTATCGTTTGGTCAGTCCGATACTTGATAATAAGGCTCTATACTTTGTTATACTTTTCTGTACTCTGGTAGATAACGTGGGTAATAGGCCCTGTTAGTTTGCAGGTAGTGAGTCAGGGAAGTGATTGTCAGTACGCACCGCCCCTTGTTGCGTCCACTCGATCGCAATCCGACCACTCACAGGTGACCTTGTGCTTTGCATATTGCGCTTGGACATAATAAGCTGGCAGCCCTAATTATACGAAGTTAGAAATCTCTTTGCTCTGGTATTCGAGGTCTACACCCACACTGTTCTTCGCGAGGCGATGAAGATTGAAATATTTGGACTATGATCCAATGGGTCGTCGCCCAAGCGGGTCCTCTGCCATCTTTTCGAATCTGTATTTCCCCGTCCTGTGAGTACTACATCAAGTACTTGTGCTTTCTATATTCGGAGGCCCCCACGTCCACTTCTCGGTGCATGATTTTACATGATATGATTTACCGGGACATCGAGTAGTCCATCGGGACACTGATAATCTCAGGTGGCGCTGGCGGTGGATCGACTGTGAGGATCGCAGAAAGCTCTTCTCCCGCCATTTGAGGGGCCTGATGGGTCTGAGGGGTCGTACAGTATTGACCAATATACTTAGGGTATTTCCGAACATTCAGGAGGAGTTCGTTTGCGGTCTCGCGCTTGTTACGGTCCTCAAGAAGCTGGGATTTTATCAGCATGCTGATTTCTTACATCTAGGATTGAGTTTACCATATTCCTTAACGACATGATGAATAAGATATTCTTTAAGTCTTATAACTTTCCAACGTCTTGTTCCTATGTGAAACCCAAGCCTTAGGAAATTTTTGCGACTGACTGCCCCTCGTCAGAAGTTAGAATACCTCAGCTAGAAAGTTGACTCCGATAAAGAGATGGATTTCTTACTCTTATAGCGTCCTACGATAGAATGACCTCGAATAAATACATGTAAATGGTAGGATATAATAAATATGTATCAAGGGTAACATTGGACGAACTTGGAGTCATTCCACCCCTGCGTGGGAATAAGAAGAAGTTTTTCACACATGCTCGTGGTGCGCGCGACTTTCAGTTCCGCAAAACGAGCAGATTTACGAGAACAGGGGTATAAGGAGCGAACCCCCCAAAAATTTAGAAAAGAAAATTTAAAATTTACCGGAAATCGAAGCGAGAAGAGGAATAGGAGGGGAAAAAAGGGGAAGATTCGAGATAATAAGGAAGAGTAAAGATAAGGATATCGACGGAACGATATTCGATGATAGTTTTACTTGTCGGTGAAAAGTATTAGGATGAATGAGGAAAGAGTGTTATTATGATATGATGACGAAACTGTGTCGGAACGAGGAATTGCATGGCAGGATACTCAGCACGCCTCACAGAATTATGGCGACAGCGACTTGATAGGCTAGAAGCCTGACATTTCATTACGATCGTTGGCATGTATCATGTACCATGTCAGCTTCTATTCGCGGTCCTTCGTCACCGACTTAACATCGCATACCTGCGCTTCTTGGGCTCTTTTCTCACATAAAGAGGCCGACTTTTCTCCATCTCAAGATTAGCTAGGTATTCTCGAACATTGCCGCACGTAGAAACGTGAGCGAGGATCCCCGTCCTCGAATACAGCCTCACACGATCGATGGCGATCTTGCACGTCCGCTGGGCGTGAGGTCTATCGGAGTCATTGGCAAACGGCGTATCAACACCGCCTGGGAACGAAGTCTGGCAGCCATCGCATGTGATGCTTGTCTTATAAGGTCGACGACTACAGATCGCTCTCGCACAGCCGGAACAGTGAAATCCTCTGTCCACAATGTCGTTGAGCGAATTGCAGTTGAGCTCTAGTACTATCAATGGCATCTGTGCGTGGTTGGAGTCAGCACGGCAACGCTAATCAGAAAGGAGTCTTCAAAGACATACTATTGCAAAGTTGTACCAAATATTGCTTTTCGGTGGTGGGGTGGTGCTGGAATCCCGAGTTCCAAACCGTCGAGCCTCTGCTCTACTGACTAAACGGCCGTCTGGACCACGCGATCCTACTGGCAATCGACCGCCGTGGTGTTTCGAGGAAATAAACATCGTAGGTATGGCCCTGGCTGCCTTCTCCGAGATCTGGTACTCATGCAAGGCAGTTTCGTACGGAACTGGCTGCAGTTCAGTTTCGCACGATGCGCATCGCTGACAACATCGCTGGAGCCCCGGAAGGAAGACGTAACCCCCGAAGCTGTTGCAGATTGTGCAAGTGGATCGGGCGAAAGCTGTGTGACTCCGGCCGAGAGTGAAGGCGGATTGAAGGCCAGTGGCGTAGAGTGCGGCGATCAGACCTGGAGCGTGGGTGACGATGCTACTGTGTCGGGTATCAGACCATGCCATGAGGTGGCCACGCGAATTGGTAGCCTTGAATGACTGTAGTTCAGGGATAGTGAGATATGAGAATATGCCAAAGAGCAACTCCATGGGGAGTCGTTCAAGATATCCAAGAGACAGACCATGAAGGTCGCCATCCAGGGGCCGCAGAACATGGCGTGCTTTCCGCGAAACTATGGTTTTGAAAATTAGCTGGTCGAAGGCTCTGCGCCGGTAGCTGAGGTATCGTAACTTGAAGTCGGAGCCATCTGACCCATCAGCTTCAAGAGCAGCGACGGCCTCTCGAGCTTGTTCGCCGTGTTGCCAGCAATACGGAAGGCCTTTCTGAGCTCGCCTGGGGCAAGGTTTTGTAAATATCATATCAAGGTACGTAATACCTTTGCACGAAAGCTTCTCCAAAACCGAGTTCTCTGATTGCGGCATCATTGACGTTTCTGGGCAATGATGGTCGTTGTTAAGGGATTGCTGAGTCGGATGCCTCTAATTGTCGAGCAGAAGCGAGGCAAGGAAAGGCCTACCAGATTACCAGCGCCCAGAGGAAATCACTCCTTGCGAAGCACAGATCGAAATGATCATCAGATTCAATGGGGACTGACTCCCTTGGATGGCCGGGATGAATGCGCATGTATTATCACCACATCGCCGTTCGAGCAGGATATGACTACCACCTCCTCCTCGGCGAATGTAATCCACCTTCGTATCTACGTTGCTTCTTAATCTTTCTTCGTCTCTGGAGGCTATCGCACGAGGGCGCAGCTTAGGCAGACATGCTCTGACTCATACAGATTCACACGCACGTAAGTGAGATCTCGGAGCAAAGTGGCCGATTCTCCGGCTCAGCTTAAAGTCATGGCTCTGAAAGAAAGCTGTTCACTGATCAGGCAACCATGCCTTTGGAAACAATAATGTCTCATTGGATACTGTGATTGTTCAGAATCAACTAGGATATACCCTGCCTTTAGCCATCCATCACGAACGGCCATGAGGCTGAACAGGTATCAACTGATCTACTTAACCTGACACACGTAGAATAGCACTACTAAGGAAGACCACACCAACAGATATAACTATTTACCATTCTCCAGGGTAAGCCAAAACATTATACTAAATTTGTTTCGAGAAATGAGGTCCTGGACTCGAAGTGTGCTTGCGTCCGCATTGCCCATGTCCGAGGCCGGTAATGCGCGATAATATTTACCGGAGTAAGTGCCAATTTGCGGGTTGGCACATCATACATGCAATGTAGCGTGGAAACTAGGGACGCCAGCTAGTTGCTAGCGTAGTGTCGACCACGTGGACTTCCGCACTCTTGCAAGCCACTCGATTCAAGCGTACCAAGGTACTGGGTCCGGCGGACAACGAAGTCCATGGAGTTTCGCCCCACAACAATGCGCAAGGAAGAAAGACTGCGATACCGGAGAAGAGGAGGACATTGATTCAATAGTGGTGACAGATCATTATACACATGTCATGCCGATCGGGCGGAATCCTTTCCGGTCCAATTTTGCTTGGACGTTAAACCTCGTTTTCGTACTCTACCGGGTTTAAGAGCTTGGTGCCGGGAATGGACGCAGAAGTAGGTTCTTGAGACCTCGGACATATTGGCGACGACCATTGGCTCAAGCACTATCAACCACGTTAAGTCTGCACGCACGCATGCACCTTTAGTCCTCTGGTTGCTGCTACATGACAAAAATAAGCCACATTGATATACGTGGACGGGTCGCTTCTAAGGTGCTCCATATTTGTAAGCCTGTACCATGGTACCATAGACGCTCCATCCAATGCAATAATTCGGGTGACTTCGATGTGCCAAAACTTCAGGAGCGATTAAGGATCAGAGCGTGGAGTGTGGTCACGAGGATCATCCGGTAGCTAGCGTTGCAAGAAGTCTTGAAACCCCGGAGCCAACAAGTCGAAAGTACCTACCTTACCTTAATATCTGTTGTGCGCTAAGTTTCACAGGGTCATCGCTTGAGAGTCTGGCGTAACGGTCTCCCTACTTGATGGAGAAGTTACTGCGTACTCTTTTCAATAGTCACTGGTAGCCTCACAACGGGCTCCGGCATTCGAGATGAAGCGCTCGGTCGCCAACCACTATCGTCCTACGGGATCTATACTACTAATTGTCATGTGGCATATCCCAATGCAGAGAAGGCGACATACCGTTGGCATATATGATCCTGGAGCCGATCAGCGAAGAAGCTTGGACTATGCAGTAACAACGGCGATGGCCAGGTAACCCCGAGCCTTGTCGATGGACCTCGTCGCACTCACCTCATACCCACTCGTGTCGCGCAAAGACGATGCATAGAGACCGAGCCGAGATTCGGTCTTTGCTGTTACGGCCGAAGTACCGTGGTACATGACATATGAAGAATTGGACTTGAGCAGAGGCGCGAGCAAAGTGAGCATGGACAATTTGGCGCCCTGCCTCGAGGCCGGTGGCATTGCGTCAAGTGTACGCGAGAGACATGTGGAGGCGTGCAGTGCATCGCATTGCATTGTAAGACGAGCTGAAACGTGCTCACAGGCGAGGTTCAATCGGAACAATTCCAGATGATTGATGTATTTCGGTATCCATCATCCGTGCACGTGGGGATGGCAAACGCACATGGAAATGAGCATATGGGTTGTGTACGTACCTAGGACAAGAGATGCAATTGAAGAGAGAAATGGAAGCCGAGTCAGCCATGCATACCTTAACTTTGATACTTTCCATTGTTTCTTGGATTCTCCTATTTCCATCCATCCAAACTCTAATGGCCCGTGGATCTCCCAAGCCAAAGCTAGGATTCCACACTAGTCAACTAGCTTTTCTTCATCTAAGAAAACGATCCATACGTAATAAATACCCCACCATCATCTCAACCTCCATGCAGGTGTTGCATGTATGAGTGGTAGTGCCTTGCTGCCGGTCCATGTGCTTGGTCTTCTCACTATTTGTATCCACTTTGGACTCGACGATCTCGACGCATGTTCAGTGCTCATGTCGCAGAGCACAGCAAGGGGGGACGGGCTGACATGACGGAAGTGACGGCCCTGCCTTACCATTGACTACGGAACTACTGAAGGACTACACGACTACTGGTGGAGACTAGAGATGCTGGCAGGGATATGGTGGCCCTGCCATCATGCCATGCCACGCTTAGCGGCATCCCATACCCTGCGCCCTCGTGTCTTGCCGATCAAATCTGACACACAGTAGTTGTCTGAGGCATGCTCCAAATGTTATTAGTTATTACTAAGGTAAGGTAGTTGTTAGCCCTTTAGTCTGGCAATGGTCTGGCATGGCATGGGAGACTACCTATCTTAGTACTACTAGTACATAGTGCTCCGTACCTTATGTTGTACTGGATTACTACTGACTTTGGCAATTGCTGCTTTTGACTGGTTTAGCCTCGCTCTCTCCCTCCTTTGCTAACCTCTTCGACCTTTCCCAAACCTTCTTCCTGTTCCTCTAGCCTTGACCAGTGCTAAGCCCCTGCCGGCCTGCCTGCCTGCCTGCCTTCGAAAGAGTCGTCCCTTTGTCGCGCGCACTTGCTGGCCTGGCCAGAACCATAGTTCACTCCCGAATTTGCCCACACTAGTTCACCCCAAACCACCCCAAACCACCCCAAACCACCCCAAAGCTCATCTCCTCACCCACCGACAGCTGACGCATCCTGCCTATTTGCCTCCCTGCTTCATATCAATTGACCTTCACACTTGTTCCCTAGGCTCAACTGCCGACCGGTCTAAGCGGTCGATGTCCTGTAGCCTGCTTCCATCGCCTCTTGCTCGTGGCCTTGGCTGGGTCTGTGTCTCCGGTGTCAATCGGCTTACATGACGGGTCTGTTTCCCATTTTCTTCAGCCCTTGACTGAACCCTCTTCCGTTGCGCAAACCCTCTTCGACCGCTCCTCAACCATAGAAACATCTTCTGAACATGCTTTTATAGACAACGCCCCCCAGTCGGTCGCATCATATGGTTCCACGGGACGCCGTCGCTCTCCCACCTCCTCGTCCCGCAATACCGAAAATCCTACCTCCTCCACCGGTCATCAAGTCCGCAATAACAGATTGTCAATAGCTGCCATCGCTCGAGAGAAAACCACCGCTGCACTTGCAAATCTTTCCGGTGGCCTACATTCCCAGGCATCACAGCAATCTCTATCGTCGTCATCCGTCGATAACACCACAAAACAGACTACCACTGTCGCTCCGCCTACCGAGACTACATCTGGGCAGCAGAAGGACTACGGCAACCCTACACCACCGCGTACGGATTCGGCATCGGTTCCATCATCTGGGTCAACCGCGAGCCCAAGCGTCGAGGCGCCTGCCCAAAGACCCGGTGTGTCTTCCCTTCCACCGGACCAGCGACGACTACTCACGAGGGGTCCATCCCCCCATACCCGAACCCTTCCTTCTTCGTCCGCAGAATCTCCTCAGCAAGCAGCACAAAACAAGATGCATCAGACATCATCAAGGCTTCTCCGCATGACGGATGAAGAACGGCCTTTTACGAGAGATTTTGAGGATCTCTTTTCTACGCTGATGGTCAGCTTACCACTATCAGCACATCGGGTGCGCTTTCAGAAGATTGATCACACCTTCACGTCTGAAGAGGCTATCAATAATCTGGGATCTCTCAAATTCTCCCAATCGAACCGAATGCCAGATCCAAAAGACCCTTCCAGAATAGTCACAACTACCACAACGACGACCTTCTCAATGGCGAAGGAGATGGCGAGATCAGTTTGCCAGCGCTTCATGGACGCACGCTTTGTCGAGCCTTCAGACGCAAAGCCCACCCCATCCTTTCCTCTCAAAAACGCCGTGTGGCAGCTTACACCCAAAGGCATGCATGTGCTCACACGATTCTGTCAGCGCAATGGCATCAGCCAGCGGCACGTTCTTGACCTCTTGGACAGTCCCAGAAATACTATGCAGCTAGTCATTCTGGAAAGAGACGGTTCGAATGACAAATTGTCGCATGACCGTGCGACGATAGAAGTCATCTTCCGACGTTTTTCTGGCCAAGATGGCCCTAACATCAAGCTCAGTATCTCGGCATCCGACAATGACTCATTAAGTGATTATTACAACGGCATGATAGGGGTGAAGATGGCCAAAGAGAGAAAGATACTTGACCGCGTGGTGCCGAATACATTTACCGGCAAGACCGCTGTAGATTGGTTGATGGATTGCTGTACCACTGTGGACCGCCGAGAGGTGTATGAGATTGCGGAGCTTTTTGTTTCTCACGGTCTCATCTGGGCCGTGGTTGAGGACAAGGTCTATGCCCACCAGAACCCTGGAGCATCAAGGTTCCAGCCTACAAAGAATGCCATCTATGGACTTACGGACAAGGGCCAACGTATTGCTGGATGGCTTGGAAGAGAAGACAGCCCCAGTGGTGAGGACAGTAGAGCAGACGCCAGGAACAATGCAAAGAATGCTCCTCGAGACTCGAACAACAACCGCCTCAACATCATTGTGAACGACCCAGCGCTTCGTTTGCTTTTTAGAGAATTTTTGCGAGATACCCATTGCGAGGAGAACTTGGCCTTCTACCTCGAAGTCAGAGAATTCACAAGGAGCTACGACATCGCCGAGAGCAAAAAAGCATTTTCGAGGCTGGACGCGATCAGGGAGAATCTAGCGGCTGCGTATGGTACGTCGCGGACGAATCTTCTCACATTTCAGCTATCTAACCTTTGGTAGGTCTCTACAATGCCTTCCTCGCACCCGGCTCACCATGTGAGCTCAACATCGACCACAACTTGCGAAACAGCCTAGCTGGGCGTATGACCAGAGCTGTTGGAGATGACGACTCTCTGTTGAAGAGCTTACAGGAAGTTGTGGGTTTGTTCCGAGATGCACAAGCCTCGGTGTTCAAATTGATGTCAAGCGTAAGCAATTGGTCCCCAAGCCCATGTTACTATACATATACTGATGATCATCTAGGACTCTGTGCCGAAGTTTCTCAAGGAACCCAAATACGCTGCCGTCCTGACCCAGCACAATTTCGACCATGCCGTTTCGCAGGCAAACCAATATGGATCATCACATACGGTCCTGCCTGAGCGATCCAAAAGCAGGACGGTTCGAGATAGAGATCGAGAAACCCGGGCTTCTTGAATGAATAGATGAACCCTGCATCCGCCCTGATATGCCGCTCTGATGTGATGTGGGATGCCGAGGATGATTTGGAATGATCCACACTGACCGCCACAATCTCCTCAGTCGCAGGAGCTTGATTTCGGCCGAAGGACGCCGTCTGACGTCGCATTCTTCATTCATCAACAACAGGTGTCCGTCGTCTCCGAGACCACCCCAACATTGAATTTCCACAGTGAGAGACACGTCTCCACTATTCAGTAGAAAGTACTTTGCACGCACGGCATCATGGCCTTCTTTCACACAGGGATTCGAAGTCTCCCCTGGCCGAGCTTCCCTGATTACGACTCGTTTATAAGACGTTTCTTGCATTGAGCGTGTGTTTTGCATTGCTTTTACGGATACTGGAACCTTTCGGTCCTTGGCTCCATGCAGCATCATGTTATCTTCATACTTCAGTTTCGCATTGCATCTACGGAGGTTATGTCCCGAGTCACGCTGATCGTGCTACTCATGTCGAACGCTCTGCATTGTTCAGCCCACGAAGCGTGTCTGAAGGCGCTCGTCCTAGGTGATTGCTGAAGGGAGAGGGAAGCGCTGGCGGCCAGTTTTTGAAAGAGACGATGACAAGGCCTGTATATATCGGGTATAGAACTGTGACAATAACTCTACTCAACCCCGTTGTAGAATATAGAAGCAGTCTTCTCAAGCAGTCATGGCTTTGGGGAAAGACACCAAAGTTTCTCTGCGTAGTATTCTAGCACCTAGCTATCTGAGAAGATGGCTGATTTCAATGACGTCCATTTTAGCCGAAATGATCCCACCACCATAATCTTTGCTGCAGAAGTGCTGTAACGTTGACGCTTAAATTGGAGATGAAGTTACAGACTTCGCAACGCGGCGGCGCGTTGCCCACTTCGCGTGCAGAAGCCTCAGCAAAGTGGGCAAACATCTTCCTTGGCCAGCACCTATGACTCCATCTAAGCACTTCAAATGTCTGTCTAGTCCGCTATAGCAAATGGTGAACAGAAACTTGAATTACAATGGCAGCGTTCGATCCTTCGTCGCGCGTCGTCAAAAAACGCAGGATCATGGTTGACGAACCCATCTCTGTCTTTTCCCGCGTGCAGCGAACAGTCACGCAAGCTGTCTACGGCAAACCCTCAAGTCCCAAGATCAATGGCGAGGTGTCGGACCGGGAGAGGAGAGAACATGTCGAGGTACGGCAGGAAGACTCGGAAGGGAAGAGATCAGTAAGACGTACAGACAATGCTAGGACGGTGGTGGAATCTCGAAGTGGCGAGGATTCTACGACCGATGCACTGGATAATGAGAGTAGGCAGGGACGGATCACAAATTCGAGGGAGAATTTACGGAAAAGAAGTCAGGAGAATGTCAACATTGGAAATGGTAGCAGTGGAATTGTCGAAGATACTACAGAAGTACAAACTCCATCGAGGAAGAGAAGGAAAAGATTCAAGGGCTGGGCATACGCTGATGCTACGGATGAGCTAGCCCAGGGCGGTGCACCAAATTCTACGCATTTGGACAGTGGGAATGGGCGTGTGAAGAAGAGACGGGATGACTTGAGCATAGATATCAATCCCCACCAGCTCAAGCCAAAACAGTCACTTGACACAATAAATGGAGCGATGGTCGAAAAGGACAGCACTGAGGACCACACAATTGGCAGAGCAAGACGGACGTCGAGGAGGACTGAGACAAGAGAAGATCAGGGAAGTCAGGTAAAGCCTGTTGCTAAATTCAATACACCGCGAAAGAAAGGCCGTCGGAAGAAGTCGTCTACGGACGTTCTGGTTTTGCCCGATGCAGGGCATCATGGAGGCCAGGGACTCGAGACGAATGTCAGCGAGGATGTCTTCTCGGATGAGCTAGCTCAAGGTTCTCAAGGTGAGGAGTCTAGGCTGGGGGAATTAGTACAAACGCCTGTTCGTATGCCAAAAAAGACTCGTAAAGCGGAGTTTGTTTCGGCAGAAAAAGAGTCTGTTCCCATCCCGGCATCCTTTGTGGCTCCTCCCCAGCCTGAGATTATCTTCGACCCTCAAGCTCCACTTGATGGCCATGCCCAAGCACTCCAGGACATGCTGAGTGGAGATCCTGAGGCACTGACAAAACCCAAGACGCATATACTGTCCGGACTTACGGGAAGACGGCGACTACCATTGATGAATATCGAAGACGAGGAAATGAAGGTGAAACAACTTGTTGAGCAAACCGTCCTGGCAGGAGAAGGCAATTCGATGCTTATCATCGGTTCGAGAGGTAGTGGGAAGACTAGTCTTGTCGAGACAATCCTATCAACGCTTGCCTCTGATCACCGAGACGACTTCCACGTGGTACGACTGAGCGGATTTATTCATACTGACGACAAACTCGCTCTCCGTGAGATCTGGCGACAACTCGGGCGGGAAATGGATGTTGAAGATGACGACTTGGGCGGTAGGAGCAATTACGCTGATACTCTGACTTCTCTGCTGGCATTGCTGGCTCATCCTGCACTTGAAGACGATGATGCTACTACCGCGAGATCGGTTGTTTTTGTGCTCGACGAATTCGATCTCTTTGCATCTCATCCCCGCCAGACGCTCCTGTACAATCTCTTCGACGTGGCCCAGTCGCGGAACGCACCAATAGCCGTTCTGGGTCTGACAACTAAAGTCAACGTAGTCGACAGCCTAGAGAAGCGAGTGAAATCCCGCTTTGGCCAACGTTACGTTCATCTTTCTCTACCTAAGAGCTTCAGCACATACCAAGACATCTGCCTTTCGGCTCTAAGCTACCACCCATCAACCCATGATCTCCTCCAACAAAACAAGACGGATCTCCACCACCTCTCCAAGACCTGGAACGACTACATCAGCACCCTCTTCACCACGCCCCCCTTCCAGCACTTCCTCCGCACCCTCTACACAACCACCAAATCCATCCCCACCTTCCTCAACGCCTCCCTCCTCCCCATCTCAACCCTAACCCCAACCACCCTCCCCACCCCCTCCTCCTTCACAACCCACACCCTCCTCCCCCCAGACAGCAAACTCGCCCTCCTCCCCTCCCTCTCCACCCTCGCCCTCGCCCTCCTCATCGCCGCCGCCCGCCTCGACATCATCCTCGACACCGACGTCTGCACCTTCGGCATGGCCTACGACGAATACGTCACCCTGGCCAGCAAGTCGAAAATGCAATCCAGCGCCGCGGGCCAGATGGCCGTAGGTGGCGGCGCGAGGGTGTGGAGCAAAGTGCTGGCGAAGGGCGCGTGGGAGGATTTGGGAGAGCTGGAGCTGGTCTTGCCGGCGGTGGGTGGGGGGAGGGGAGGCGGCGGGAAGGGCGAGATGTGGAGGGTCGATGTGGGGTTGGAGGAGATTGGGGGGTGGTTGGAGGGTGAGAGTGGGAGGGGAGGGGCGTTGGGGAGATGGTGTCGGGAGATTTGAGGGGGTGTTTGGCGGTTTTTTTTTGGCGGTTTGGAACGTGGATTGTGATGGATGATGATACTCCGGGCTTTGGAGATCACATACAACACACAATATTGCAAAATGACAGGACAGACAGACAGACAACGCCAGCGGTGCATAGTAGCTTCTGCAAACCCGACTTGGTCAGCGTGTCGTGATTGACAAGCTTATAACGGGTACCTACCGTTGTCGCCCAACCTCCACTCCACTCTCCCCTTCACCCCCATCCCATCCCACCTCTAATTCCCCAACTCCAACTCCATCTTTCACTTCCACTTGTACTCCTTGTAGGTACTTTACCAATCTAGAGAATCTACGGAATCGCTATACCTCCATGCTAAGGTATAAACTATATGCACTATCTATCTCTCTATCATCTCTTATGCCCATCTCCATCTCCATCTCCATCTCCATCCCCCTCATCCCCAAATCAAAATCAAAATCAAAATCAAAATCCCATCACTTCTTTCCATCATAGAATATCCTTTTCCTCAACTCCATCTCCATCTCCACCAATCGTCCACAATCCCTTATCCCCATCCTACCACCATCCCCCAAGTCTAAGTCTACGTCCAAGTCTAACTCTAAAAATCTTTAAAGACTGCTGCTCTATCAAAGAGTAAAACCAGTCAGTCCCTTAGTCTAACACGTTAGATGCCAATTTGGATATTATATTCACATCCTGTTGTATTTGTATTTGTATTCGTATTTCATACTCCACTATCTAGCTACTCAGAGCTAATGAGGGGCGGTCTATATCTCGCTTGCTGAAGAGGAAACCGTGACCCATGGAAGGAAAACCTCGTCCCCTACCCCCTATTTGCCATCGCGTTTTCTAGACCTCTAGACACCAACCACATGCTGTCCTATCCCTTGCTCTCCATGCCGTCTTATGCGCATCGTTCGCTAGGGTTACCTGCCCCTCTGCCCTCCGGCTGAGTTCCCATCCTGTTATAGCATAGCATATCCACGCTTTAATTTCCCAAACTCAACTTCATCATCGAAACCCTTCCTCCTATCTTAGAAAAAAACCTCAAATCTCATTCATCCCTAATGTCCAATCCCAATCCCAATCCCAGTTCCAACTCCGCCTCCAGCCTCCAGCTCCAGCCTCCCCATTCAAATCCAGCCTAAACACGCCTTCTTCAAAGAAAAGCAATGATCCTCGACAATAGCATCTCAATCTCAATCTACAATCCCCCATCACCTACCACCCCCAAACCTACACTGCACTATCCATGCATCCCAACATATCACCAAGACAACCACGTGCCTTGGTACTAGTGTATGTTTCCCAACGCAAAGCTTGGGTTAAGGGGTAAGGATTCTTTGGAAGTAAGTGATCTGTTGGGATGTATGGAAGGAAGGATTTGTGTACTTTTCATGGTTGGTATCGTATAGTATATCCGAAACAAAACAAACCCCAGCCCTGAATTATATCTATATATATCTCTACCCCCACAACAGTCCACCACCAATCCACCACCCATCCTCCTCAACCCACAATACAACCTCTAAAGTCCGAGCTCCTCCTCCATGGAAACGGAAGCCTTACAGTTTAATCAAATGATTTAGATCAGCGGTGTGCTTTACCGTAGGGTCGTGAAGGCGGGAGCTGAGACTTATTTATTTGGGTTTGTGGGGTATGTAGGGGCACGATGATTGATCGGGGTTTGTGGGATTAGGATTAGGATTTAGCGGAAGAAGAGGGGAGGGGATCGAAAATTTCAATTGCTTGATATAGTATCGAGTCGGTACTGACAATGGTGTATATGATATAAATGTATGGTCTTCTGCAATTTGTAAGTTGGACTTACGGCGGAGGCGAGGTAGGAATTGGAGCTGTCATATGGGAGATACGAGGATTGAGAAAATCATGAAGCTCTGGTAAGCTGCAGAGTACAAATACGTATGTGAACGGCTTGACGCAGGAAATAGCGGCGCGACTGACATACGTGCTTAGCTGATCACACGTAAGCCATGAGGTGGGATGTGGGAGTAACTTGCAAGCTACAGCCAATTACCTCCTTAAGCCTCCACCACCCCTTCCTCTGCCTCCGCACCACTCCCCTCGCGACCAGCACCATCAGGCTCCTCCCCCTCCCCCTCCCCCTCACCAACCTCAGCCACATCCACCACCGCGCCCGCCTTCCCCTCCCCCTCCATCCTCAAATACTCGTCCCACTCCGGAAACAGATCCCCGTCCCCCTCTCCGTCCTTAGGCGGCACGCCCAGCATCCGGCTCACTTTCGCCTTCCCACCCTTCTCCAACCCCCCCTTCCACAACCCAACAACCTCTCGGCATCGACTCGGCTTATACGTCTGCGCAAAAAGCACAGCCTCCGCCGTCCGGTTGGTGCGGACGAGGAGATCGATGCAGCCGTCGACGTCGGCGAGGTGCCAGAGGCAGCTGAAGGCTATGTTGTGGCTCGCGGCCATGTCGGCTTGGGCGATCAGCTGCCGTAAGCCGTCGGCGTTGTTGGTGGCCGTGTGCAGGAGCAGCAAGGAGCCCATGTCTTTCGCATTGGTGAAGCACTCCTCAGCCAAGGCGAGATTCCATGCCGTGAGGGCGGCGTCACCGACGGTCTTCCATCGATGCTCGATGTCGGCTTCGCGGGCGATTTCGAGGGCTATGGGTAGATTGTTGAGTGCGAGGGCGAGGTCGAAGCGGTGTTCTGGGTCCGTGGCGACTTCGAGAGCCAGTTCCTTGTAGCCCTGGCCTTCGAGGAAGCGAGCGATCTTGTTTTTCTGGTCATCCGCGATATCCTCCAGGAGCTGGGCTGCGGTATCCATGTCTCCTCGAAGGACGAGGGTTTGATACTCGACCACGGAGAGGGAGAGTGCGTAAGAGACCACATTTACGTCTTTGTCGGCCACGTAAGCTTTGCCGTCGCGTGGGAGGTAGCCAAGCAGATACATGGGCTGGTCAAAATGGCTGACGGTGTACGTTTGGTCGCCAACAAGATAATTGAGACGGTTTGTGCTGTTGGTATAGATGAAGCAGTCGCCGACCCATTGTCCGGTCCGGACGGACTCGTTCACATCTGTCACGACTTCGAAGGCGGCTTCAACCCCATCCTCATCGACCTGTCCAGCTTGCAGAGCCTCGACGTAATTTTCGCGAGAGAAACGCAGTACATAGAAGGTTTCTTCGCAGGCAAGTGTGACGAGCTCGCCAGATTCTGACCAATAGACCTGCATCTCCTTTAGACCATGTTGTCAGCATAGGGCAGCAAAACCTACATTCTTGGGATCGACCTCTATCCTTCGCACAAGTGCACCACTGTCCCAGTCGAACAACCCAATCCCACCCTGACCTCTTACTCCAAGCAGCACACCACCACTCAAACCCTCTGCTTGGAATCCTACATCGATGCCGCCATCCTTTTCCTTGAAATTGCTGTATATTTTCACACTCGTAGCAGACTCTCGTATCGCATAATCATTGGTCTTCGTATTCACACCCCATGCAAAATCCTGAGCAGAACCGAACGCTTTGTTACGCCACGCAAGAGCAGTGTAAATGATGTACTCTCCGTCACCACACACCGACACGAATCGACCGTTAGGAGAATGTGTGAGAGTCTGCGGGTAGATTTCGCAATTCCCCAAATCCTTGGAGGGTAAGGAAATAGGGGAGCCATCTTTGATGGTCGCATCACCCCCTTTGATCACCGCCGAGAGAATCTCGCTATGCCTCGCCCATATCAGCTTTCCTGAGTTATCCATGGACACTGCTGGCTCTTCTCGACCCATCTTCACAACTACCGCACCATCATCGAAACCGACTGCGACCCCCTGTCTCCCGCGCTGATAACTGACGCACCAAGCTCGCTCCAGACCGTATCTTAGGGATTGCTCCAATCGATAGGTGTTAGCATGCCATATTTTGACGGTACCATCTTCCGATCCAGAAATGATAATAGGCAGCTCAGGGTGGTAGCAGGCGAATGAAACATTACTGGTATGACCTTCCAGAGTTGCGATCAGGGACTTGGTGGTGTAGTCCCAGATCTTCACTGTCTGGTCATCCGAGGTGGTAAGTAAGTATGGTTTATCGGCTTGTGGGTAGTAGTCAACATGGTTCACTCCTTTCGTTTCGTGCGCCTCGAGAGTGTAATTTGCGTGTCCCGAGCCAAAGCTCCATATCTTCACGGTCCTGTCTAGGCATGCAGATGCAAAGGTGTTGGTGTCTTTGGGATTTATTGCCATGCCCATCACGTAATGACTGTGTCCTTCATACACCTGTACACATTTCCAGCCCTTTTCCCAGTCCCACAATTTGATTGTCATGTCGTCCGAAGCTGTAAGAACGAAGGGCTGAGTAGGGTGAACGACAATGGCGCGGATGTAATCAGGGTGAGCTTCGAAGGATGTGATCTTTTCTGATGTATTATAGTTGTAAACGCGGACCTGGAAATCATCTGAACCGCAGACGATCCAATTCTTGCGGGCGATGAAGCGACCAGCTCGGACTGGGACATCTGTGAGTTCGAACGTCTTGACAATCGCCTGTATGACATTCAGTTTTTGTTGACCCAAGATGACCAATTGGATGTACCTGGGTTTCGTATGACCATATATAGACATGCCCTTCGCCTTGTTAGCGTGCCTCAAAACCGGACGAAGTCTTTTGCTCTATCCCTCATACCGCTGTATAATGTAGTCAGGATCTGACATCAATCAGCTCAAGGAATTGGAAGCGTCAATAGGATGGACAATGTACCCATGGCTCGGTAGGGTGGAAGTCGATGCCCTTGACCCTCTCGGATCTGGCAAAGAGTTGCCTCTGCGATTTTGCACTCGAAGTCAGCCAATATTATACTCGATTGCCCCCGTAGACATGGACAAAGGTCTGTGTTGTGCCGATCTCGAATCCTACCTTGACGTCCAGACGCATCTTCGCGATTCGCACTCGACTCAACGATATAACGAATGAAGCCTGGTCCACACGAACACGTCGATCATTGGAAAACAGGCATTGAAGAGTACAAGCTTTGTCCCATCCAAATCTAAGATGCGCAACATCAGAGCAGCAAAATTGATTGTTTGATAGACCGGAACACTGCTGTCAGATATGTGGACTTTGCGTTCGTGGAGCGCTAAGCCTAAGATTAAAATATACGCTAGGCTCGGCCCGTTCTTTCTAGCTTCTTGGCTTCCATCTCAGTCTCGAAAATCAATTCCTTGATGTGCTTGTGGTTTATGTTCAGCATTTGATAGGCTCAAATAGAACCTAACTCACGAAATATCCTCATTAGAATCTTCATGACTGCGCCGAAGATGGTACAGATCTAATACAACCTATCTAAAATCGATCCGACTTGCGAGGCATTCTATGAGTCGAGTACCATTTGAACTTAATAAACCTTCGACATCACCAAAAGGAATTTCCATGCTGCGTTACGGGACATCAAATTTTGTTCTTCAAGCCATTAATACCTATACTTTCATAAGCTCTGCCATCAAACCATGTTCTGGTCCTATTTACGATATCTTGACCTCAAAGTACTCGCCTGAAGCTGGCTAGAATATGTTACCGATGTCGGACTTAGCCAGATCGCTTGAAGCTGATGAGACTTTGAGATTTATATAGATCTCAGTGAAGATACCCGAGCACAAATATTAGTATCCATTAGATAAATTGCCTGTGAGTTTATAGTGAGTTTACTTCAATATCCAATATCTTCGACTTTGCGTATTGCTGTAGCTTCATCATACGATAACTACTTCCCTTGTACTCATTAGAGTTGTGATATATGAACTAATTCATACAAGATACGGTGAGCGAAACCCCTCCCAGGCGTCCGAGTCGCAACACGGTACAGTGATTCAATCTGTTGTCCTGGGGAAGGCTGCTTAGTATGGGGCGCAAGTAGCGGCGATGAGGTCGTTGACCAGTGACCGAGTGACATTGTCCTCGGAACAGATGTGGATGTCTGCACCAGCACGCTTGGCGATCTCTCTGGTTCAGGCATAGATGGGTTGTTTCGAACTTGAGCCAGCAGTACGGGTAGAATTGCGATATCGTCCATTCTGAAGCCTTGCGTCTGTGGTTTTCTGCCGAAGAGATGTCTCACGTGAGTCACAACATTAGCTTTTATGCTGTGAGGTCCTTGGCATTTCCTTATCGAAGGTAAAGTTGATCGGTTTGCATGCATTGCATGCTTATTGAAAGTGAGAGAAAAGTCCTGTTCGTGGGGAGCCAGAGTATAATGTGAGAGATCTTAAGTAAAGATGGTGAATGTAAGGCAGACCCGCCGTTTTCATCGAAACCTCAAGTTCTCTCAACCATATGCTTAGACTTTCTTGGGGGAATTTTAACTTACCACATTGAGTCACCTGACCATCCTTTCCCTGCCAAGGCCAATCAATAATGATCAAGCCCATAAGTAGTACAGGGCCAGGTTCTTAAACTCCAATCCCATTTCCAACACGGAGCTGCTTTTCACTCTCGAAGTCGAAGACAAACCTGTTCATGTTGAACGCAATCCGTTTAAAGAAAATGCAGGCGATAGCAGCGAATGAAGAATCACAGGCAGCGAAGAGGTTGACTGCTTTGGGAGACAACGAGCAAAGGCAGAAGTATTCGAAGACCGACATCGAATACATTAGTGGGCCGCAAACACTCGCGTGCATAGCAACAAAGGAAAAGCAAATACCAGCTCCTACCGACAACGATGTCTCTCATGAAGTCGCCAAAACCCTCCTGTCCTTGCGAAGTGAGATCAATAACACAAACAAGGGTGAACCGAGAGATGTCCAGGCCAACAAGGGGAAGTCTGGGTCCCCTCCGAGAAGCCTCCCAACATACGTCGCTCCATATCGGAAAGGATCAAGGCATGTTGAGATCTTGGAGGAAAAGAGTGATGACAAGCCTAGGCCGACTGACTTGGCATGGACGATTCCTCAGCGCAAGCAAGATGATTCTGGACAAGAGTACTATTCAACGGGCAAAATGAACGGCAGCAGGAACGTTTGGACGACCAAGTATCCTGCGTGGCAGATATGGCTACCTCAGAAGGTCTTAGAGGGGAAAATAAAAAGAGAAATCAGAGGACCTTTGTCGTTGGAAAAAAAAGATGTTGATCGGGCGGATGAGGTCATCAGTGAGAATGGGATATTTGGTGATGACGAGAATAGTGATGAGGATAGGGAACAGCGTGTGGACTTTGAAGATACCATGATTGATATATGTGGTGGGCTGAAGCGAAAATGGAAGGCTACCGATATCTTCCAGGAGGACTAGCATTGTAGGTAGGTAGGTCCAAACAGCGGATCTGGGGCGGCTCGTTGTGGGATTTTGAAGTCTGGCTCCAGTATGATGCTATTCGCAAGATCTGGACTGCGTCGAGTCAGAAAGGGTATGTTCTGAAAGGGTACGTTCCTGCAAAACTGTATATTTTAATTTCAGATTAGAATGCGACACCTATCCACAAGATGAATGTCGCACTCTCTAATAGTGAAAGAGGATACAGACGACCACAATTGGCGGTGCAAGGTGCGTCGGGCCTATCTCCGGCCATGCACCTGAACAATTCTCAAGCGCTCCGAAGATCTCGGGCGATCCTCCGTAATTAGTCAACGCCAGACCTCCCTGTGTTCTCACCGGTTGGTCCGTCTGTCACACTTGACTGCATTCGGCACGCTCTCCTAGGGAACCATTAAGATTCTGGCACGAAGATTGTAAGCAAGTTTAGTCTTCATCTGCTGCGTTTGCGGTCTACCGTATCATGCCTGCATGGTGGTCAGTATGCTATGTCACCTGTCCCGAGCCAAACCAAGGAGACGGGAGCGCCCTACTGAAGGGTACGTTGGACTGGGAGCTTATCCGGAACCCATTAGCAATTGCCGAAGTTTTCGTCACTCCGCCCCAACGATCGAAAGTATGTACCTAGAACTGTAATCGTGATAGACGATGAGCTCATAATGTTGTTTCATCAAATCAGGGCACAGGAAAGTGCTGAGTCATGCCTGCCATCGATCGAGCTTCACATCGAAAATTCAACCGTTCCGATCCAAATTCCGCTAGCAGTTTTGGGTTCCCACTCAAGAGCCCGCGTCAAGGCTATCCCGAGTCAGATCCCACCGCTTGACCGATACATAGACACGAGGGAGGAGTGTGAGAGTGCTGTAAGATGTGTGATGCCCTCGATATCTCGATGTGTTTTGACGGAAAAGCAGCATCTTATCTCGATGAGGACGGATAAGACAACAGTGCCGCTGGGGGATCCGGATCGATGACCGAACGGCCCCTATTTCACATGATAGCATGATAGAATTATGATATTTGATAGGTTGTATACCACTGCTAGTGACCTGGCGTGATTGCTATAATCATAGTAAGCTTTTGATAATATCAAGGTAAACGGAAACGGTCTAGGGGTAGGAACTAGGAAGGCATCGAGTCGACTGTCATAGGGGCGGGCAACTTGGATCATATTTGGGGTTGAAGGAATTCGACCATTCAGTCTAGTGCTTTATGTTTGTTGAATTCAGGTGCGGAGGCACACCGCCACCATGCCAAGTTGATCTTGCAGAATGCCATCCTGCCCCCCCTAATTCAGCACTCGGTCGCCGTTCCCTGCTGTCCTGTTCGGTTGTAGGGTCCTTTGCAGCAATGCAAACACGTGGTGAAGGTAAATCTGGCAGCTCACAAGCATGAGTAAAATGGTTAATGCAATGATATTGAGTGCACTTGTATATCGAGCCGATTTCGTCCGCAAAGTGTGTCCTAAAGCCCAATGGTTCGCAAGCTCTATACCAAGCACGCCGTTACTTGAAGTTCTGGGCAGGGTGAAATTATTGACATACCATGTATACTGTACCGAGTCAATGACATGGCCGTGCATCCTGTGTCATCACTCCACTACCCGCTAAATCCTTGGCTACCACAAACAGGGACGCTTCTTGTCGATCGTATAATACTCGAAGATCGTTGCAAATACTGGAACCGATTTCGCCATCTTTGGGATTTGTGTTAGATCCACCCATGCTTTGCTTCATCAATGGTGAATCCGATGTCAGAGATATGTGTCCTGACGATAATGGCAGCTCCTGGGAAAGATTTGTTCACAACCGGCCGCCAATTACGTCACCCACATGTTAAATCCCAAGATTGAAATGCCGATGCTCAATCAGCCGTTAGAGACACTGTCAGACGATAAGTATCTCCCGACGATTGATCATGTACCTATCTTCTTGCGACCAATGACCTGCTTCTCCCACTCTCCGCTCCAATCCTTCGCAATATTTGTGTCAATGTTGTCCACGATTTGATCCAGAGGTTCTGCATAGGTCAACCGAGTACAAGCATCGAGGATATCGTCCATCGCATAAGAGCTGAAGGACTCCGTGAGCTCTTTCAACTGCTCGGGGATCCGTACGCCACATTCCTCGGCCCTCTGTCTGAACAGGAACTGGAGTGGGCCACATAGTGGGAAGCCAGCACGAGCTTGCTGCAAGGTTTCCAAACAAAACTTCAACGTCTCGCGGGCTGGAGGGTCATGTGGAGCACAGGACATGATGGTATCACCGAGATGAAGGAGACAAAATGCCATGAGAGGCAAGAAATAGCGGGAGGTGTACAGGCGTTTGGCATGGCTGAGAGGCTCAAGACCGCTCCGCGCATGGAACATCACAATGCGGCGCAACTCAGCTTGGTCGTCGCCAGTAAAGAACTGCCCATGCAGTAGCGGCCTGAAAAGCTGTACCAATGCAGTATGATACTGGACACTAATGACCGTCAGTCGGCACCGCACTACCTACCTACACATGAACGTACTGTAAATGGAGAATGTGCGGCAGAGGCTGGCCCCCTTCGCTATATTTGGCAATGACAGGTGGCAAAGAGTCTTTCCAGTCCAGATACTTGCGGTATACCTCCAGGATTTTGAATGCAGAAACGGGACCGCGAAAACCGCAATACAGGTTGATGCTATCGTAGATTATTCCAAATAACTTCGCCTGATGGTAAGCCGTAACAGTTGCATGACTCAATCGAGTGGGGAGCTCTTTCGCATCCCCTGGATGTCGATAACAGCGCCATAGTGCGTCCTCTGTGTCCATTCGTACATTTTCAAAGATATACTGTCCGGGAGGGAAGGGAGGATAGAGCTTTTGGTACGTAATGCCGGCGCACATGCTACGTCATTAATCAGCCTTGATATTCATGCGTTAGCACGCGGAGGGCGGTTGTACGTATTGAGTGTATGGAGACCCCAGAGGGTAAGCGGATCTACTTCTTCATCGTGCGGTTGACCATCGCTCGTCATCATGCTATCAACGGCAGATCTGAGATATCCGACGGCATTCCTGGTCTTTCCTGAGCTCACTTCAACCAGATACATGATTGCGAAAGTTTGTATTGAGGTCATACGGCGATAAGAATCTGGCGACAGCGTTCTTCGAGCCTCGTTCATAAAGCCCTCTCGTAAAGTTCCCGCCTCTACGGAGTGCCCTTGTTCATGGTCATGCTCTCCGTCTAGCAAATTGCACGCCATTGCGCAGATTGCGTTGACGAGGGGCACGGAACAGTAGTTCTCTTCATGGTTTATGAAATCCTTCTTGAAGTCCATGTCGCTAAAAAGCATGTGCACAGGGTGTACCCAGGTAAAATAGAGATCGACCAAATGACCAATAAGTTTCTGACTTGTGCTGACCGTTGTCCAGCGAACCTCGGAATTACTTGGATCGAAAAGGCGGAGACCATCCTGTGTCTGGCACTGCCCTTCGAAGAGCTTCACTACGTCAATGAGCCTGCTTTGAGGAGTAGGTTCAAGGCCTAGGTTGCCGAAATCGGGATTTTCTCGAATGAGCCATTCAGAGATAGCGTGATGCGATTCTCCAGCACGCAATCTTCTGATGATTTCTCGGTCGTGACCGTTGCTCCCTATGGTGTCTAGTATTACCTTATGCCACGCACCTTCTTCCATGAGATTCTGGTTCAAAGTGCCGCTTGCAATGGCTTCTTCCTCCAGTTTCCTATTGCGAGTCTGCAGGCTGTTGTTACTTCCTCGAAGAACCTCGATTTCTCGTATGAGACCATCTTTGTGTGTCTTCGTGTGGGGCTCGTATATACAGTCCAATTTCCGCTGTGTGCATCTACTGCACATGTTGGGCCTCTGCCCATCACACTAAAGATAAGAACCAAGACAGCTCGTTAGCATTCGTCCACTCACCTGGCATGTAGAAAAAAAGCTTCGCGGCAACGTGCTGATCATGTATATACTCACCCTCTGCCGTGCTTGTCTACATGGGGTGCATGCCATGAGCGAGACGCTGCCAGCAGTGCGTCGCCTACGATTCTGGGTATTGTCCCACCCGTTGCCCCCACCGCTACCGGAACCATATCCACGGCCACCACTCGAGCCTCCACTTGCGCTGCCGCCGGTGAACTTGAAGGGAGTTGAAGCAGGAGAATCGTCCTGGCCAAAGGTAGAGGCCAAGGACCGAAAGCCCGACATATTGAGATACACGGGTGAATGGTTGTGTTTATGAGAAGGACGTTCTTTTGGATTTGCCACGAACGTGTTCACAGGGCGAGGTGAGAATAGGGACCGCTTGCCCGACACTTTGGGCAGATTGACACAAGGCTTTGCTCAGCACACCTTGCTCCATGCAATACTGCGACTCGTAGTCTCGTTGTTCAGAGCTGCGATTGGTTTTACCAAATTCGGTTAAAGCAAAGGAAGAAACGGCAAAGCCCCATCCAACGTCATTTAGCGTCTGCAGGGCCTTTGCGACTCCTTAGCGTTGCTTTCACCCTCTGATCTTAGGTTGTTTACTTTAGAGAGATGTGATTATAGCTGTTGACTTTTCAACTGTGTTGTCGTCTATATTCAATTTGTATCTTGTAAGTATGCTTGAAAACCCGATCCACTGCTTCCAATCCAAAGAAGCAGAACGTGTTACTAGGATTGTTATATACTGCGCAGAATTCTGATGAAGAAAGTGGGGAGTAAACACACGCTAAATCGAAGGGCCCAGATTCCGAGGCTCGCTAAGTGTTTTGCATTTCAGTCCCGAGATCCTCGAAGTGGCTGAATTACCTATCGCGATCAATAAGGAACTCCTCGATATCAATGCTCGATTCGCGGTAAAGCCCCCTCTCTCCCATATGGACAGTTGAAGTTGTCGCTTGTTCCCGCTAGCATTCCGAGATGCAATAACCAGCGATCTCAGCACCTGGCATCACATCTTTCGATTGTCGCGATGGGGATGATCACTTGGGATACATAGCGCGATCCTTCGACCCTCAATTCCGTGGGCTCGGTTTCCGTAGCGCGGCCACCTATTCTGAGGCTTGGGTCCGGATGTTGCTCCGCAATCTGAAACTCGATAGACAATAAGACAAGTGCTCGTTGTTTTCGCCCTAAAGGTAGTCCCTGCAAGTTTCAGATTGCTAATTGAGTATCTTGGGGGTGTAGGCTCCAATTAGTACGATGATGAAGAGCTCCACCCGAAGCTTGACACCACCCTCCCACAGCTCAGATACCGTTCATGCCGAATCTGTGACTATTCGAAAAGGCCTCCCGCATGTCGCAGTCGTTTTGAGTGTAGAAAGTAGGAGTATCCGCCATGCATCCCCATCCCGCTACCACAAAACATTCCCCACCAATAGATCCCTATCTATCTACCACCCCCACCTTCACCCCAACAATGCCCTCCCCCCAACCCACCTCCAAAATCCACACCTACCACTGCCTCTGCTCCACCCTCCTCCTCGCAACGCCCTACCCCCTCCCCACCCTCCCCCGCCGCGCATCCCCCTCCCTCGACCGCGCCTGCATCCTACCTCTCCCACCACTCTCCCCTTCCCCCACCGATGCCAACAACGCATCCTCCGCAGCAGCCATCCTCCCCTCACTCCTAACGCCAAACATGCGACCGGCGCGGAAAGTGGTGATCGTGCGCCGCGAAGACGGGTTTGAGAGGAGGAGGTTGTTTCGGTGTGGGCGGTGTGGGGTTGGGGTTGGGTATGAGATTTTGGGGGATGCGGAGACGGAGGCGGGGGGAAAGGAAAGGGAGAGGGTGGTTTATTTGCTTGAGGGGGGGTTGGTTGAGAGTGAGGATATGGGGGTGGAGGGGGAGGGGGAGGAGGGGGTAACGAGGTGAGAGATTGAGCAGAGGTAGTGGGTTACGGTGGATTGGGAGGCTACTAATAGCGGCCTGCAACCATACGAAGGGTGTCTCTGCGATCGAGGTATGCACACTGATGCATGCGGACTGTCGTGTCACGGATGCATCCTCTGTTTTGGATGCTATCGTTATTGCTACAAAGAAAGCACTCGCATATGTTCGCGTGTGGCCGGCCCAGACCTCAGTCCGTGCAACCAAATAAGTAACGCCAGGAGTATGATACGTGTGGGATCGGGTTGTGGATGAGAGAGGAGGTGGGGAGGAAGGTAGATCAATTGGCAAGGATGGTCCGAACGAGATCTGGGCATTTGCGTTAGCTATATCCAAAACTTGATTGGAACATCCACAGAATTCGTACCAGTATAATTGATCTCTCCACTACTCGTGTCCACCGCTTTCAACAGCTCATCCACCTCATCGTCACTCATCTTCTCGCCCAGGTTCGTCAGAACTGTAGACCATAATCAGCACCGTGCCTTACCTTCCTCATTGAATCGTATCAAACCCACTATATCTGAGTTGCCCCACACCAATAAACCCCGTCATATCCTTATCGAACACCTGAAAGCCCCTGCAATATTCTTCCGGCTCGCCCGGATCGCGGAAGCCACCAGGTCGATTGAGTACTTTTTGGAATGAATCGAAGTCGACTGCCAATTTACACAAGTCTTGCGTCAGCCAAGACGTTCTGCAACTTGGCTGCAACAATTGGGTGTAGCTCACAATCTCCACCAACGTTCCCCTCCAAATCTCGTATTTCGGCCAGTGTCGGGTTCTGCCCACACGCTCTGAGAAGGTCACCGAGGGATTCGAGAGCGACACGGCCGTTGCCCCGCTTGTCGAATAGGGCGAATGCTTCTTTGTAGTTTGTGGAGGCCTGGGAAACCTTGTCAGTGACCGTCTTGATGTAGTACATAGATCAAACGAAAATTTGTGCTTCAAAATCATGGCACAGGGTATCAGATATACTTTCAAGATCTGAGAGGAGCACGTAGCTGAGTTGGAGCACATTGGGAGCTGATAGCTAGAGGTGTGGAAACCTTACCATCTTGGACTCTGTATCCTTCTGCTATGAAGTCCTTATGACGCGATATGAAGGGTTCTTTGTGTCTGGGCAGCGAAGGCGAATTGATACTCGGTGCAAATGATATCGCGATTGAAATGGTGGATGTTCAACGGTTTGTTTACATTGTGGGGTCTATAGGGCTGGCTCGGCGACGATGCCAAGGCGATCAGAAGATTTTTGGAGCCAACTCCCCTCGCCTCGCGTTCATCAATGTCATACCGCTCCATTTACGTATCGCGAACCTCATCATCCGGCCACCAAGATCAAATGAATTCGACTCGGCGAGAGCGCCGTTACTCACTCCATCTGGAAGGTGCCCTACCTACTAAGCCTTAAGTTACTGAGTCTCATGGACTTTGATTGGAGAGCAGAGGGGATGGTGTGCACATGAGTGGATTCACCCAATGTCACACAGGACACAAGCATTATGGACGTGTGTGAAGAAGCTACCATTAATCGGTGCCAAACGCACTGTCTCCGGCTGCGAGAGGTAAGCATTCGACGATTCTTGAGGCAGAACCGGCTTCGCCAAGGGCTTCAGTACTATGGTTGGTGCAAACAGTTGTAGACATTACCTATATCTGTCCCAATGCAACTCCCAACCACCGATTCGGTCATGTAGATATAGCATGTAATTGCAATGAATTAGAGATCCGTAAGATTGACACCTATGTTCCCATCTCATCTTCCTCATCTTCCTCCCCACCAGCTAAACCGTTCTCTCTCTCTTCTGCTTCTCTCTCGCGCCTAGTGATCTCTTTGCTCGCTCCAATCTTCCTCAACCCATCAACCACGCCCCCAATGAACGCCCTCCCTTCGGCAACCTCCATCCCTCCAACTCCATTCATGTTAACCTCTCTACCTCCCTCCAAGATCCCAACTCCAGCCCTCATCTTGGCCATCCTCACTTCCCGCAAATCCCGCATCAGTCTTCGCACATTGTCGGGCTCTGGTATGTCATCGCTCGCCGCCTCAAGTAGCATCTCTCCGATCTCCAGCCAATGGTAGGGCAATGCATCTGGAGGGGCGTCGGCCGTTGCGCTGGGGAGGAAGGGTGGGGATGTGGTGGTGTGCGGCGGTAACGGTGGAGGAGGAGAAAATGAGGGTGTACCCTTTTCAAGATCGAGGATTGAGTTAAGAGAAACTGGAGAGAGCCATGGAGGTGGAAGGATGTTGGCGCGCCGTTGGCGTTTAAGCAGAAGAGCGAGCCAGAGTGGAAGTGGAGTTCGGTAAGGTGGGTTGAGGGGTGGGATTGGGCCCTATACATTGACCAGGATGGTCAGCTTGACAGCGCAACCAAAGAGGCTTTTCAGAGCTAACCTACACTTCATTGGAAACACACTGTCTGTGGGCTCAACTCACCCCGAGTAGATTGAGCCCCTCGAGCCGCTGGCGGGGAATCACTGTTACCATCTCCATTTCACAAATGAAGGCTGTTTCTGGCGGCGTCAAGCCGGGTGGCAAAGGCAATGCCATACTAGCAGTCAAGTAGATTTTTCGATACGGTATGACAAGAAGTGTGAAGTAAGTAACAATCCTGGTTCTTGTAAGCGGTAGACGCGCTAGAATTACGCGTGTGGACCGCTAATGTTCCTCGTACCACTTTGGCTATCGTTCTACTCCGTAACGTTCTCGCCCCATCGGCAGCATGTTTTCAAGATGAGCCACTTAGACAGTAATGACGAGATCTTCCGGCGGATCAATCACTCGAAACTCTTCGGCTGCAGCTGCTATCATCGCCGTTGCAGTCGCGGTGTGGTTCAAACTCGTGCAGGACATCGTCCCTACGCCATACCTCGTAAGGACTTGATCAAAGAAAGGCGTCAACATCTTTGACTGATGAAACCAGGATGAGGCATTCCATGTTCGCCAGGCTGCAAATTATGCCCAAGGCAATTGGCGCCTTTGGGATTCCAAGATAACTACTCCTCCTGGCTTGTGGGCTATAGAATCTGTCATAATAATGCAGACTATTGGCTGATCATAATCACAAAGATACCTTGTTTCGTATGTCCAAATAAAGCTATTTCTATTCTGGAAGGTCATTGATACCAAAGATTTCCGTTCTACCAACGCTATAGGCAGCATATTCCTCGTAGTAGTCGTTCGCCGTCTATTGCTCCTTACGAGGAGGATAAACGAAGGCGAGGAATGGGACAGTGAATCAGAGCAATGGCCCTCTGCAGAACTGATCCACAACACTGTCAACATCTGCTTGTTCCCACCGCTTTTCTTCTTTTCCGGACTTTATTACACGGACGTTCTGTCAGCTTTGTCTGTGCTATATGCATATCAATGCTACCTTGAGAAGAGATATGACTACTATGCCGTACTTGCAGGTCTTCTTTCTTTGCTTTTTCGACAAACAAATATCTTTTGGGTCTCGTTATTTCTGGGAGGCCTTGCTTTCTGCCGCGCTATACCCAAAGGACAAGCAGACGTTGACTTTTCGAGCGATCCTGGCCTTTACGATGTGATACAAGGAAGTTGGAAACACTCTTTAGCGTACGATCCACTCGTTAGCGAGGCGAGCTTGGAAGGTTGTTATTGTCTCCCAGTATATGTCGATATGGGCTTACTGCATCCAGATTATGTAAAGTCCGGAGCTTCAATGGCAATAGCTGGATGCCTCAATTCTCAAAACGCGCTTCGGAGCGTCATACCCTATCTGCTAATCCTCGCCTGCTTTTCAGGCTTCGTGGTTACGAATGGCGGTGTTGTTCTAGGTATGCACCAAACCAAGCACTCTGATGACCAATTTGTTCACATGTTCTAGGAGATAAAGACAATCATATTGTCTCCATCCACCTCACTCAGATGCTCTACTTCTGGCCCTATGTCGTCTTTTTCTCCATCCCGCTACTCTACCCCTACCTTCTCAACATCGTCATCCCTCAAAACTTGATCCCCACCGCTATACGATCTTCCACCATCAAGCAACAGCATCCTAGAATCGTCATAGCTCTCCCAATAATGGCCATAATGCTCGCAATCGTCCACTACAATACCATCATCCATCCATTCACTCTCGCCGATAACCGCCACTACACCTTCTACGTCTTCCGCATCCTCCTCCGCCATCCACTGATCAAATATCTCGCAGTACCAATCTACTTCATTTGCGCATGGGCCGTCATCACAGCCCTAGGGGCCCCAGCTCCCAGCCCAGCCCAATCGACCGACCGCAAACAAGGCAAACAGCCAGAGAATAAATTCCCCCATCCAGCTCCACCCCCAAACGATACACCACTCAACACCAACCTCCGAACCAGCTTCCTCCTCCTCTGGCTCCTCGCCACTTCCTTATCCGTTATCACCGCACCCCTCGTCGAGCCAAGATATTTTATTGTACCCTGGCTAATATGGCGCCTCCACCTCACTCCCACCTCCCACACAAACGACAAGGCATCCGAGAGCAACAGAACCCTCCTTTCGAAAGCGCATAATCATCGTCTCTGGCTCGAGACGGCTTGGTTCCTGGTCATCAATGCCTCCGTCGGCTATATCTTTCTATATCGCGGGTTTGAGTGGGTGCAGGAGCCGGGTTTGGTGCAGAGGTTTATGTGGTAGATGGTCTGCTGGAGGGGCTGGATGGGTGGGAAGTGGGAGGGTGAAGGTTTGCTTTTAGGTGTATGGATGGTGTTGTAGCTGCGTCCAAGTTTGAATTGGTATGACAATACTCCGTATGGTGCTGGGTATCTGCGATAGAATTGTAAAGTCGAGGACTGAGAGTGCATGCTGGAGGGGTATAGTATTCTGGCCTGTATCATAAGACAAGAAGTAATAGAAAACAACTCGGACCTTAATCATCGAGCATCCTGAGACCGGACAATGCATTCACGCAATCTGATTCTAGAGCCCCATTTCTATCGCCAAAGGAATGAATATGCATCACCTCTTCCAACCCTCTAATGCTGAGCTCGTATTTCCTATACGCATCTATATGCTTTCAACACGAAACAGCAGGACAGCCATGATCATGGGTATCATACACAAATCGCTCTACACACAAACCTCTCCCAGCCGATCTATTCCACTCCCGTCTTCCCTCACTCACGCCAGTCCCAACTCCCGATAAAATGCATCGCCATTAGGTTCTCTACCGAGGAAGCTCTTCAATGTCTCCATTTCATCCTGACTACCACCCTTCTCAAGCACCATGTGTCTATATCGCCGACCTTCTTCCGGGTTCATCGGATCTTTCTCGAAGACCGTGTAGAACATGTCTGCGCTGTAGACTTGGCTGGAGAGGTAGCCGTAGTAGCCTGCGTCGTACCCACCTAGTAGGTGGCCGAATGTGGTTTGACCATGTCCTATAATGATGACGATGTTAGTGAGTTAATATATTTGGAGGGGAGGATGTCAATGCGTACCCCACTCGTAGCTCTCTCCAAGTTGGGCTGGGGTCTGCAGCCCGGTGAGTTCGTAGCCTAGTTTGTTGTACATCTCACTGAACTTGAAGCCTTCTACTTGTTCGTGGCTTTTGGGTTCATGGATGGTCATGTCGAAGATGCCGAAATGTAGTTGGCGGAGATTGAATAGGGAGTCATTTACATGTTTCGTCTTTATCAGGTTCTTGATCAGCTCGTCTGGGATTTTCTCTTCGGGTTCCTGTGCCTCCTGGCCCGCTTGCTCACGCCATGCCGCTTTATACTCAGAAGAGAGCGTGGAATAATGATGGCTAAGTGCTTTGAGCTGCGAGGGTGTCCAGCACCAATTCTCGAGCATCTGAGACGGCGCTTCAACGAAGTCACGTACGACATTGGTGCCGTGGAAGCGCGAATAGTGAGTTTTAGACACGAGATCGTGGATACCATGGCCAAGTTCGTGGAACAGAGTGGTGACTTCATCATGCTTGAGGAGACTGGGTTTCTTAGCGGTAGGCTTCGAGAAGTTGCATACTAGCGCTGTGACAGGGTAACGCCGCGTTCCGTTTTCCTGGATGAAACCTGGCTGGAGATTGAAGTTGGCAGCGTGACCATACTTCCCCTCACGAGGGTGAAGGTCAAGATACAGATAGCCCACGAAACCACTGCCTTGGTCCTCAGAATCCCACACGCTGAAGACCTGGACATCTGGGTGCCAGACAATGTCATCACCTTTTCCAGACGGAGAGATGGAAGCGCGGTCCGCGCCAGTGATCTCCACAAATGTCATGCCGAAAAGCTTTTCGAAGATTGTGAGCATACCGCGAATGGAGGTTTCTAATGGAAACCATTCCGAAATCAGTTCTTGGTCAACAGAATAATGCTTCTCAAGCATAAGTCGGTCATAGAAGCGATTGTCCCAGATGTAGTAGCGGCCATCGATGCTCTTCTCCATACCCCTTGATTTGAGGTCTTGCTCTTTCAGATCTGTGAGAGCCTTCCTCTCCGACTCGCCTCCCTTCTTGAGGCGCTGTCTCAAGTCACCGAGGAAGTCATCAACCGTTTTAGGTGTTTTGGCCATCTTGTCTTCGATGATGAATGAGGCATGATTCGGATACCCTAGCAATCGGGCAGCTTCATCTCGCAGAAGAATCACCTCCCTGAAGATTGGTATATTCTGGGGTAGCTTGTTTTCGTTTGCGAGGTAGACCCGCTTTCTTGTTGCAGGATTCTTTGCATATTTCAAGGTAGGAAACACGTCCGGGTATTTGAAAGTCATTCTCACTTTCCCAGCATTTTCACTCTCTCCCTTGGCAAACAACGACATAACGTCTTCGGGCACGCCTTCCAGCTCCTTGCGATCGAACCAGATCCCTCCGACTTCTTCGTTCAGGTTCTTTGAGAAGATTATGCATAGCTGGCTCAGACGTTTCTTGATTTCTTTGTATCTGTCTCTCTTTGGCCCCGCAGGTATTCCAAGTCCATGGCGAATGTAGTGCTTGTGTGTCTTCTCGAGCAGTCTTTGTGATTCTGCGTCCAGCTTCTCATTCTTCTTTGTAACCTCTTCTACCAGCTTATACACATCTTCACGCATGGATGACTCAATGGAGAAGTCGTCCATCAATTGCTCGGCTTCCGTAGAGGCATCTCGTACTGCCTGGTCTGTGGAGACGGATTGGTAGAAACCAATAATGTGCGAAATAAGTCCACTATCGTTCTCATCGAGAGCTATTGGTAGCAAAACGTCCCTGAAACTCGCATCCTGCGCTTCGATTTCCGCTACAATTGTGTCCTCTAAACTCCTTGACTTCTCTATCATCCTCCTTGTATCTTCGACGATGGATTTTGGAGATCCAGTGAACACAGGTGGGGCCTGCGGAGGCTTTTTGTAGGCTTGTGGTACCATTGCGGAAGTAGTGATGGGTTTCTTCGAGGAGACAATTGGCCAAGAACTTGTCTTGAGAGGGGCAAGATGGTCGACGATGGCTGACACCCTAGAGGCGAAGCGAGTAGATGGAGCCAGGACGAGGATGATGCCAATAAGGATACAGAAGGAAAGAGCGAACAACTTTGTACGACCTGAGACAGCCAGCGTGATGAACGGTTCCGACTGACAGTGAAGCCTTGATATCACAAGGAGGAATTTGAGACCGCTATCGCATCAGAGTTTCTCGATGGCCTAATGAAGCGAGATAGGTGCCCTATTGCTCACACACCTGCTCTTAATCTTCTGTCCTCTGGTTCTTCCCCCGAACCGTTGATTGGTGAAGGATAAGACCCAGCTAATTACATAAGGTACTTTATGCTGTTTCTTAGCCTCTTGTGGCTTAGCCCCACTCTTCTAGCTCTATATGGCTTGGCAGTCGCGTCTCTTTACACGCGAATGTAAAATAAAGTAAAGTATGTGACATGAATTGATTCACTCATGGCGCCTCTACTTCAAAACCGGTCCGATCAAAGAACCGCAATCTTGACCGAAATTGGAACGTACGAGGGCACGACCAACCGCAGAACCGTACCCCTGGCTGCTTTGCAATCTTTGCTCGCAAGCGTCAAGTCATATATGGAAGGTGAAGCCAACAGAGATGATTTCAAGGATAGCGACGGTGCTCGGGCGTACATTGATCTTGAAGGCAGTGAAGAAGAGTTTGGCAACGTCGAGGACGAAGACCTAATGCTTGCCGAAAACACTGAAACTACAATTACCAGCTCAACCACCAAAAGAACCGTTCCTATCGACTTTGACGACGCAGCCTCACCAAAGAAGCTTAAAGTTTCCGAGGATTCGATCGCGGTTGAGCTGGCTGAATCGATACTTCAGCGTACCTGGGGATTTCCACATTTCAGGCTTAAACAACAACAAGCCATCTCACGCCTAATCAAAGGTGGTAGTGCTGTTGTTGTCTTTCCAACCGGAGGTGGCAAAAGTCTCGTTTATCAGATCCCTGCTTTAGCCTTTGACTCTTATGACAAGCAATGTGGTCAGGACCCTGGTGGCGGCGTCACGCTCGTTGTGAGCCCCTTGATCGCGTTGATGAAAGTATGTGGCAGACCGCTTACATAGCATGCAACTGCAAGGAAATGTGTCCTTTACTACGCGACTTCGGGTTGACGTATGTGTAGGATCAAGTCGATGCTTTGAAGAAACGGGGTGTCTGCGCTGCTGCCATGGATTCATCTCAGAGCCGTGAATCATGGCTAGAGACCAGCGATAAGCTGCGGCGGGATGAGTTGAAAATATTGTGGGTATTCTCTCTCTTTCGTCGTCATCCATGCTTGATCTCTGCGGTCCTGTGCTATCCAAATACTCCTACGGATGTGGCTTTTTGGAAATGGGTATTGGCGTGGCTCTTATTCATGTATTTTGAGATCCAAGATAATGAGGATCTCAACTTTTTTACTTCCGAATTCCGAGCATCAGTGTCTGGATCCTGAGAGCTTGGAGGAAAATTCAGCAAGTATATTCGTTTAGAAAATCATCACCCTAGATTTCACGTACTTTACCATTGTTCTACACCCTTCCTAGAGTTTGCTGTCATTTGATCTGAGCCTTAAAAAATCCTCCTCGTAAGCTAATAGACCGTCTTGCAGATACGTTGCTCCAGAACGTCTGAACAATGAAGGATTTGTAGAGATGATTAGCCACACCAAGGTTCGACTGATCGCTATCGATGAAGCTCATTGTATCTCCGAATGGGGTCACGCATTCCGACCCGACTATCTCAAGGGTAGATTCCCATGTCAAGTCAAAATCTCTATTGTCTGACTGACCGGTCTTGCGAAGTTGCTAGGTTTGCTAAGGAAATCAAAGCCGAACGGGTTCTCTGCCTCACGGCTACGGCTACTCCCAAGGTCGCCCACGATATTTGTGATGCTTTTGACATCGAATCGCAGGGAGTCTTCCGCACTACTACGTATCGAGCTAATCTTCGTCTGCTCGCCCAATCTTTCAAGAATGGGACGGACAAGCTGCCTGCCTTGAAGTCCTTCTTTCGCCAAAATAAAGGACCTTCCATAGTTTATGTTCAGACCCATGATCAGACAGAGCTTGTATGTACTCGGCTGAAAGCGGACGGATTCAATGCTTATAGCTATCACGCTGGTATGGCAAACAACGTCAGAACCGTTGTACAAGATAAGTTCATGGGCTCAGACAATATAATTGTAAGTCTAAATACCAGTCTGAATACTTGCATACTGATGTACGCGGTCTCTTCCACAGATCGTAGCCACGATCGCTTTTGGAATGGGCATAGACAAAGCCAATATACGAAATATTGTTCATTATGCTATTCCCAAGAGTCTGGAAGGCTACAGTCAAGAGATTGGACGTGCAGGGCGCGACGGACTTGAAAGCACATGCATAATCTACTTGTGTGCTGAAGACATAGGTATCATGGAAGAATGGTCAAGGGCAGATGTCCCAAGTTTCAGGAGTGTGAACGGTTTGATCGGCGAGTTCTTGGAGCTTCATAGATATGCAAAGCCTGGGGAAGTCATCGAGAGGAATGCAAATGAAGAGTCAAGAGAATGGGATATCCGGGTTAGTCTCACCTAAAGTTCTATACTAAGCATGATTTATCCTAATCTTGTATTAGAGGAACGCTTTGGACCTCCTCAACGCACAGCTTGAGCTTCGTTTTGGACTAATCAGAGCAAGAACTCCGAAATATTCCGAGTATAAATACGTCAAATCGCCCTCTTTCGACAGTCGAACAGTCGGTAGCTCTCGGGTTGAAGCGGCCCTAGAGAAACACAGCAAGTCAGCCAAGAAGTGGACCCACATCGATGTTGATTACGCCGCTCGTAGTGGTGGGTTCGAACGCGCAGAGGCTGTCCGAAAACTACAGGAGTGGCATGACAGTGGCGCCATTGAGCTTCAGCCGAGCGGCGTTGTCAATCGCTTTCGAATACTCAAAGAGTTTCCTCAAGGGGGGTCTGCAAAGCACGACATGATCACTGCTATCTACGAACAGATCGAAGCCCGAGAGCGGAGCGACATGGCACGAGTCCGGAGTGTCATTGGACTTATCACCTCTAAGTCTTGTCTCAATCTTGAATTGGCTAGGCATTTTGGGGATCAAGATTCAATTCCGGGAAACGGTTGTGGCCACTGTAACTTCTGTGTCACAAAGAAGCCGATTAGCCTCATTCAAGGGGATAAGAAATTGCGGAATGGACGGATGGATGAAGGGAAGATAAAGGCGATATTATCGGCAACGAAGGTTCGCGACGATGCTCGATTCCTAGCCCGAATCGCTTTCGGTATCTCTAGTCCAAGAGTGACGGCGGAGAAATTAGGGAAGCATGCTGTGTTTGGCAGTATGGATGATTGCAATTTCGAGGTACAAGCCGTAGGATCCGGTTTCATGGTTGGCAGGCCATACTGACGAAATAATCTAGGATCTGGTGAAGAGGTTTAACAAGGTCTGCAAGTATTGAATACTTCGGGACACGAACATTGCACCTAAAGCCTTGTAGAACATCGAGGGTCATCGCGTTTGCTGCCGAAACCCGTTGACGGGAGAATGGTCGACCTTATGGCGGATAATGGTCATCTGTTGCAATGATATACCCCTTAAGGCGCTTATAAGTCACAAATCAATCTGATTGATACACGATATACATTATCGCAATTATCGCGTCAATATCAAAAGTCCTCGCGAATGCTTTACTTCATAAAGTATCTTGATCATTACAATTATATATCAATCTTCACCTTACCATGATATAAGGACACGCCTCTAAGACTCCCAGCATGATATTCACTTCATCTCCTTCCTAAGACTCTACACTGAACATCTCATCCTATCCCATTCACAATTTTTGTCTTTCAAATGACAAAGGCGGCAGTCTCGTTACCAACGAAATGGAGATAAGCTATATGTTATAGGAAAGTATCCAACCATCACAATGAATTGGTTTCATTAATTAGCGCTGGTTGTGAAAAGTCAATGTCTCGTGGAGAATGGCGTGGTTGTGATAGACGATCGTATATTCTCTTCCGAGGTCTCAATCTCTACTTTCCATCGTAGAGGGGTTTGAAGAAGTCTGCGATTTTGATTTTGATAGGGGGGAAAGGTGGTGGTAGATGGCATAGGTAGCGGTAGTGGAGGGGGGGTGGATGTCAAGGGATATTGTTAAGGAGATGATGTTGTTCTCATGGATGTTTTGGTAATAGTAATAGTATTATGAAGATTTGTATGGGAATATAAAAGGATTGTTTATTATGGTGTGTTCGATCTCTAAGTAGGAGTTGAAGTCAAAATCTGTGCTTCAATGTGGAGTAAAGGAAAGTGGAGTTCTTGATGAGATACATTCTAGGGTGGAAGGAGGAGATGGGGATGGGACGGGTGGGATAAAGATATGAATGGATGTGGACATGGAGGACTGGATCGGTTTTCGGGGGATAAGGATTGAGAGGGGGACGATGGGGATGGTAAGAGTAAGAGGGTGGTGAATTAGAGGGCGGGCTGCAATGTGATGATTGGGAGGGTAGAGGGGAGAGGGATGAGAGAAGGGAGCCGGGAGAGGGGGAGAGAGTGAGTGTGGGTATGTGGATTTGGTAGGTATGGTTTGTCGTCGTCGGTGTCGTCGGTGGGGATCTGGAATCTGGAATGTAGGAAGGGGAGAGGTAATGGAGCCCTCCTGCGTGCTGTGTGTTTGAGGATATATTGGCTCTGGCATGGCTTTTAATCTGTAATGAAGAGATGGTATAGCTGCATGCGTCGATGAGCAGGTGACGAGCAGGTGACGAGCAGGTGGAGAGCTTTTTTCTCATGGGAATGCATTCACTGTTGGATTGTTAGGTACTGCTTTGGCAGACTTTTGGTTGCATTGTAATGTACTCGTTTACTCGTTTCGAATCTCGCACTGCCCGTCTACCCTAATGTGAACAATGATGACACGAACAAGCTAAACCTCAGCGCTTGCTCTCGCTGACGGTGACTCTACCCACCGATTCCCATTCATCTCTTCATCCACGCTCTCACCTCGACTTTCGTCTGGTACAGGCGAAGCAATCGGGCTGAACCCCACCCTCGGTCGGCTCTTGAAGACGCTATCATACCCGGCTCCAGGGCTGAAGAGCTCTTCCGGCGGAGTGAATTCCTCGATCATCGGCATTTCCTTTCGAGGCGTCTCGAATTGGTTCGTCGGGTAGACTTTGGAGGTGCGGCGTTCGTGCATGGATTTGCGCGGTCCTGAAGGTCGGGAGGGGACTAGTGAGATGGACTGCCGTGTACGCTCGAGGAGGGTGGTTGGACCGTTGAGGCGTGTGCTGGAGGGTTTTTGCTCATCTGCTATGGCGGTGAGTAGGGGAGATTGGGAATCATGATCGTTCGTTGTCAATCGTTGGAGTCCGCCTGGGCTGGATGAAGCCATTATGGATTGGCGAGTTCGCTGCATTAAGGAAAGGAATGGCTTGGCTGGTGTGGGCGCTGCGTTCAGGGTCATAGAGATGACCTGTTCGGCGAGGAGCTCATCATCGTTGATGTTTCCACCATTCTGCATACTACAAAGTCTGTCATCTTGGTGGAGCTTTCGGTCATGAGATTCTGAGGGATCTCTTTGGTTGTATTCGTGACCCATTTCACCGTTCTGAGTGTAGTTCGAAAGGTCCTTAACGCGGGCAATATCAACCGATTTCTCACCATAGTGTAGGTGTCCACCCGAGATCTCAGAGAATCCGGAGTTATCACTTTCATCCCTGGAAGATTCAAGATGAGAGTCACTCGAATGAGACATCCTTTGGCCCTCATGAGCCGCATTACTTGCATCGCTATTTTTGGGATACTTCATCATGTTCGCGTTGGGGATTGGGGTAGCTTCATTATTTTTGACATAAATGGACGATGGGGAGGACAGCGACATCTGTTTCTCTGCTCCCTTGACCTCCCAATCACTCTTCCTGGGACTCTTTCTGGGGCTGAAAACATAATCTCTTTCTTTATGGAGGTCTGCCTGGTGACTCTTCCCCAACATTACCGATGGTGATTCCTCTTCCTTTTCGATCTCTCTGTTATTTTTCCGTGGGCTCTTCCGTGGACTGAACATTAGGTCTCTCTGTCTATGAAGAACTGGGTTGACGCCTTTGAATTTGATCGACGTCGGCGATTGCACCTCCGATCCAATTGTAGGCTTGATGTCTTTCTTCATAACCTCTTTGAACTCCCTCCATTGCTTGAGTCTTGCCTCCTGGCTAGCCACTCGTTTCTCCAGGTCCTCCAGAAGTCCATGACTGTTTAGTCCGGTGAGTCCATCAAAGGCCCGAATCGAGACCTCTGACCAGATCTCTCGAAACGGTTCATCCAGTAGAGCGTCCTTTGACCGTTGCTCTTCGCCTTGAGCAATGACATCCAACAATCCGGCGTCACCCTGCCAATGCTCCTCAAAAAATTTCGACACTCGCGACACGGTATGGTCAGGTATCAGGCTCTCATCAAGCAAGCCTTGCGTTTTCACAATGCATTCGAATTTCTGGTCCAGCTCCTTGTCCTTCGAACTCAGGATGTTGCCGAAAGTTTTATACCTCGCACTAAGCTCCCTCTTTCTATTCAACAGCGCTGTCAAAGATGACCGATGCGCAATTGCTAACGGCAACAAGGACTCATGCTCTGTTTTCGTGATTCTCTTGGCGGCAGCAAGCCGTCCAGCAATGCTCGCTTTTCCGCCGTCACCCTCTGCAAGGACCTTTCGCAGGACGATAGTAGAAAACGCGGCCAACAGCTCCTGAAACTTTTCACCCTTGCAGTCATCGAACATTGTCTTCCTCATCATAACCTCCTTGCCCAAGACTTCGTTCTTTTTCAAATCGTTGAGACATCTCGATAGAGCGGCGCGTAGGTTGAGAGACTGCAGAGGCACAAGGGCAGGGAAGAAGGGCCCTAGCTTCTAGAGAGGGTTTGTGAGCACAAAATATATACCCATGTAAAAGGCTAGCTCTGACATTTCTTGACTCTTCCACATCCCATATCTCGAACAAGCGATAAAGCGCCCATTCGACGCAGCATATACGGGTCTTTTCATTCTGAAGGGTATTTTTGCGAGTAAAGGTCTGAGAGCTGATCGATGGCCAATCATCGCGTCGGTCGAGATTTAGAAGATGGAGGTTACTCAGGAAGATGGAGATGCTTGGTGCAGGCGTTGTTCCTATGTTTGTTTGTTGTTTGCTCATGTCGTTTGACGCGGCTCTGAGGCATCACGCGCGATTGTGTACACTGTGATGTGGGCCAATAGATGTCAAGCCAAACAAGCATGCGGATCAAGCTATGATGATTGATTGTTTGTCACACGCATGAGGTAAACAAGTCGCTGTGCATACGCTGTGGGGTCTGAAGAATATGGCCAATGGTAAGTGCCAGCTGCGGGCATTAGAAGCAGCCTAGAACACGCTCAAACTTAGGTAAGCTCCCCAGGCTCGAGCCACTGCATCAGAGCATTGTTAATCGGATACATGCAGATGCCCAATAGATTCAGATGGGTATATGTGCACCTGGCTACTCCACCGTTCTTTACATCTCTGCATCCTCGTTTTCATCTTCACAGCCAATACTCTCGTCTTCTGCAAGCGACTCAAGCCATGTCTACAACACAGCCAGCCCCGAATAGCAGCAGTGCTTCACAACTCCCATCCAATCCTACTCTCAACGGTGACCTGAACCTCCAATCTACGAATATCACTTCCATCACACCTTGGTCCGTTCCGAATGGTAAATACCCATAACCTCAATTTCCATATCCCATTAACAAACCACCCCATAGCTCTAAAAGATCTCAGCCTGCCTCCTCCATCCTCACCTCCGAGAACACCAATCCCCTTCTTCCACCTCCTCACACGCCTCAAAACTACCAAACGCGCCGGCTGGGAGCGCTTCTCCATCTACGCCGGTGAAAGCATCTCAGATCACATGTACCGCATGTCCATCATGACCATGCTCGCGCCCCCCGCCCTGACCGCACAGCTGAACATACCGCACTGTACGAGGATGGCGCTGGTGCACGATATGGCCGAGAGTGTGGTGGGTGACATAACGCCTGCGGACGACGTGCCGAAGGAAGAGAAAGCCAGGAGGGAAGCCGAGACGATGGAATACCTTTGCGGCAACTTGGTAGGCGCGTATGGTGGTGGGGACGCAGGGAAGGGTATCATGGAGTTGTTCCAGGAGTATGAAGAGGGGACGACGCGGGATAGTGTGTTTGTGCATGATGTGGATAAGGTGGAGCTGTTGCTGCAGATGGTGGAGTATGAGCGGGAGAGCAAAGGAGAAAAAGACCTGGGGGAATTCACATGGGTGGCGAAGAAGATACAGCTTGAGGAGGTGAAGGAGTGGGCCAGGGATATCTTGAAGGAGCGCGAGGAGTTTTGGAGGGAAGTTGGCAAAGAGGCGCTGAATCTGGATATGAGGAAGCATATCTAAGGGTATTTGATCAGGAATCTGGATATGAGGAAGCATATCTAAGGGTGTTTTATGAGGAATCTGGGTATGAGGAAGCGTGTTTGAGGGAATTTTATCAGGTTTGTGCGAGGCGGATGATATACCCTAGAGAACATGAGGTTCGCTGCCAAGGAAGAAGAATTAGAGATAGAGCAAACGCTTCAAGGACACGGCCGTCGTGTCTAAAGAGCGGTTCAAGTAATGATAATGATAACGATAACACACCAGAAGAAAAGCACCAGACAAAGTCACAAGTACTGCAATCCATCATGAAACTCGCAAGCTATCCCACTCCCATCTCGAACCTTCAAACCATAACCACCCACCCAACCACACCCACCACACCTCCCACCACCAACCCAGCCACCCCCATCCTCCCCCCTCGCCCCGAATAAACACTCCCATCACCAAGATCCGACCGCGGCAGCGTACCGACCGTCTCGCTTGGCGGATAACTCGCAGAGCCACTACTAACCAAAAACGGCGGTTGCGACACCACAGCCGCCAAAGCCGTGAAAGCTGCCCATGTCCCTGTCGCTGGGTGGGAAGGGTATGTGGTAGAAGGTCCGACGATGTTTTGCTTCGATTCAGTTACGGGTGTGCTGCCGGTAGTGGCGGCGATGGAGAATTGGGGGGAGTAGTTTGTTGATCTGGGGGGTTGGGTTGGGTGGATGTTAGTTATTTGTTGCACGCACAGAGAGAGGAGGGAGATGAGGAAGGAGAAAGAGAAGGAGAGAGAATTGTGGACTAACCCAGACTGAGCTATTGAGAGCACATACGTCCCTGTCGCCAACGTGGACGCCGGCGTCCAAGCGTAAGATGTGCCGGTGGCAGATGCTAAATAGGCGTTAAAAGACATGCGGGCGAATATTGACAGTGGGATATCGGACATACGTACCAGCTACGACGGAGACTTTTGCAAGAGAAGTGGTCGGTCCGTTCATGAGGGTGATGGTGACGGGCTTTTGGATGAGATGTATTTGTTAGTATTGGATACATATAGGGTAGAGGTTGGTAGGGGAGTAGGGGGGTGAAGTCAACGTACGGTGCCGTCGCCTTGCCATGATAGGTTGAAGGCCTGACCGATGGTGATACCGGTGAATGCGACGTTTGTGAAATCGACGAAAGCGAGGGCGTGGAGGGGAGCGAGGAGGAAGGTGGTGAGGGTTTGGAAGCGCATTTTTGGAGGGGAGCGAGTGGAGGATAGAGTGGGTAGGGATGGTGGATACAGTGTCAGGGGCGAGGATGTGCGTTGATTGTGGTTGAAATTGCTAATTTTGTAGTAAGAATGCTTTTGAGTAATGGATGCTGTGGGAGCTTGTGTGTGTTTTGGGAGTAAAAGAGGAGGTTCTTTGAGTGCAAGTCTTGTACTTGCCACTTCTTTCCACGCTTGAACGGGTTGCAACAACCTCCGTCACAGGGAAGGAGCGTACCACAACGAGACAGTTGTTCGGTAGATGGGTAAGTGGTACAGGTAGCTAAATGGAATAAGTTACTTTGCTTGTAAAGGCGGTTCGTAGAATACCACCACATAAGTAAGACAGACAACCATGCATATGAATTGAATATTTCAAGGCCGAATGGTATCTATGCCGACAGGCCTCGCTTTTCTGACTCGCTGAAGAATATGATCATTCGCCATAGCTTCTTGACGAGTGCCTCGGCCTCGTCATCCAATGCCTATAATCTGTGTCAGCGTTATCTCTTTAGTGAGGGTAGTAATGCCTACCCCTTCAAGCTCCTCTACTAGAGCTTGAGGCGCGCCCCTCTTTCTGATGTGATCCTCAGCAACCTCAACGAGCATCTGCTCCTGCACACCAAGGTACTCAACAATCTTCTTCTCCACGAATGGTTTCAGTTGATCGCTAAGAACCGTCTCATCGACGAACTCCCACTTGACGGGCCATCTCCACAATCCTTCCTTATCTGATGGTATATCAGCAGCTAGTTGCCTGACTGCTTGTGTCCTCTCCTCCTCAGTCAGACCCATAGCGTCAGCAGCATTATCAAACTTGATCGGGATGAGCGTTCTCTTTGCCGAGCTGTCTGCTTCTTCTTCGTCTTCAAGTAAGCCCTCAACTTCGGCCACAGTTCGTCGACCCGTCGCGGCAGCTTGTGCTTTCTGCGCTGCAGCGCCAAGTGATAATTTGAATCTCTGCGGCTCTCTTGGTGCTTGGATGTCCAGATCCATCGCTTGTCGGTCCAGGAAATCGTCGGCCATCCCTCTTGCTTCTTCCTTTTGCTGCACCTCTCTAGCCTTCTCTCTATCCTCTGCATTACGATCCGTGTCGTCCATGGCTGTCTCTCTACTCCTGAACACTGCCCGGTTACGAATCCATAGACTCCGGTCTAGATAGTATTCCTCAGCTTTTCGGCTGGCTTCAGCGTCATCGTTCCACTCTCTCAAACGTTTTGCAACAGCCTCCTTCTCCGCCTCCTTTTGCCCTTGCTCTTCTTTGTCTCGAGCCTTCTCCCTCTCCACGGCTGCCGTTCGACTACGTTCCCGGTTGAGCCACCTTCGTTTCTGATCTTGGTACAATTTTTCCTGCTCCGCTTCTTTCTTGTCTCTGATCCGTCGCTCGATCTCATCGTCACTGGCATCACTGTCCTCAAATTCTCGATCGATCAGACCGGAAATTGCAGCACCATTGATACCACTTCCGTTTACAAAGGTCACACCCTTTTGATAATCTCGCGGCATACCCGATTCGGTGTAGCCTTTCGGTCCAGTCGGTACATTACTTATATTTCGATCTCTGGGGCCCACCGGAATACCATTGGCACCACCAGCTGGACCGCTCGGTGCTGAAAGGGGTGGGGACGCGATTCGGCTAGGACGTGGGCCCATGTTTCGCCGCCTCTCCATCGCCTCCATCTCTTCCTCTCTCCGCAATCGTTCCAAATCACGACGCGTGCTACGATCTCGGAAGGCCTGTATCTCTTTCGCAACAGTCTCTCGCATTTCCGCTGGAATGTCAGACAGCTCATCGTCGGCCGAAAGAGGAATGGTGACAACCTCAGCATCCACCCTCTCATCACCATTTTGCATTGAATAGTCACCATTTCGATCTACACTTGACATATCGTTCATTGGTATCGGCGCCGAGGGATGAGCTAAATCTGCGAGAACACCAGCAAGTGCACTTTTGGCGGCATCTAGACGTAGTTGGCCTTGTATCGGATCTTGGTCACCTCGAGAAGCCTCCCATCGCTCAAGATAGCTATAAGTGCTATCGTCAATGGTGACCTAGAAGCCTGTCAGCAAATTGATAATCGATACTCGTGCAAAGTTTGCGTACTAGTAGTTTACTCTTATCCACTTTCACATCTTCAGCGTCCTCTTCCTTTTTGGTGCCGTTGACCGCTTGTGGCTTGACAGGTACTTCGACTTCTTTCAGTACCTCTATGGCTGTAGCAAGGCTTTCGGGATTTTCGTACTCTGCAAAGCCAAATCGGCATGCCTTGTTGTCTGCATCCATGGCCCTAATCCAACGCCTCAAATTTCCTGCACATTGTAGGATTCTCTCAATGCCTTCATCACCACCAGAGCCTTCTGTGATTCCTCCAACGAATATGGTCCGTGCGACCTCGTCCTTGGTGGGTGGAACCAGTTGCATCATACTCTCTCGAACAGCTTGCCGTTGAGCATCCATTCCTTGTCCAGCGCCCAAGCCTGGCCGTGCAGATTTAGAGTCTGCGTCTCGCCGGCCAGGGTCTCCGGATGGCATGAGGGGTTTCGATGGCCCAGTGGTTCCAAGCCGAATAACAGGTGCGTTAAAGTTGATATTGGGCATGTTGGCTGGTGCCTGGAAACTTGAGGGGAGGCCACCTGGACGTCCTGGCTGCTGGTTGTTTGATTGCATGCCCGGTGGAGGGCCAACGCCTGGTGCAGCTACTTCTTGTAAGTCCACGATCCACAAGGGTAGTAAGATAGCTTACAAGAGCCTGGGGAAGGCCCCATGCCTGGAGGCCCATTGCTCCCAGGAAACCCTCCGAAGGATGGTGGTCGCCCATATGGCGGAGCACCTGATATGATGTTAGTACATGCGACAAATCATAACTGTAACGAAAATTGAGTATCCAAGGCGGGAGATGATTGGTTCCTACCTTGATAATTATACATCCGAGTAACTGGTGTTCACATAAGCTGGTACACGGTCAGACGCGGAGGAGAGGCATGTAGAGCTTCAAGTTTGACCACGTTCAATCGGGTTTAGCTAAAGTATTCTCTTCCAGAGCAGTCAAGATTTCATGCAGCAGTTTCGGTGAAGATCCGTGCCAAGCCTGAACAAGCGCGACGAATTTTGCCAAGCCCTTTCAAGATGTCGAACTACTTCAGCGCAGAAACCAAGGGCATATGAAGCTCTCCATTCACTGCTGAGCCTATCCAGTTCATTGTAGTAGAGTGTACCGGAGACCACATCGGTGACTACCATGCTTCCCTTACTACCGGTCCCATGCACTGACTGCATTTTTTAGATGGAACTCCGATGCCTTGGTGAACCTTTACTGAGATTTCGATCCCCCCCACTGCGCTCCTTCCTTGCGCCTTCGGTCACCTCAGCTTGTAGACGACCTATATCGTCTCGGAGAGCGCATACAATCGTTTCCAGCTCATCGATTCAGTCCTCCCATGGCTTCCACTCAACGCCAGCACAAAGCGCCCGATCCTCATCTGACACTATAGCGGACCTCGACATCCTTGACGAAACACCGGAACCAAGCTCTTCACGGCCTTCCCCATCCGCGTCGTCAGCTCGGAGAAGCACTGCTGGCAGCATGATTGATGACTTAATAGAGTCGACCTTGGACGTACCAACCCGTACAAGTCGACAACCATACAAACCACCTACTGACTCCTCCGCTTCGATGATGGACGCTTCCTTCAAAGCCTCACAGTACTATGAATCGGGCGCACGCGGTGACCGGTCCCCGGGGTCTTTGTCTCGCCTCATGAATTTTCCGAACAGCCCTGGCGCGGAAACCTCGAGTGATCCTAACGACTTTTTGAGCGACCAACGGTCTAGCCGACAATTACACTTACTTGAGGCTAGACGTGCCAAACGCTCCATTCGATCGCGGCCAAGTCTCGGACGAACCATCGATGTAGACCCAGATCGAGGAGCAGACTTTGGGCGTGCTCTGAGGAGATTGGAAATCCTATGCGCTGTGAACAGGGTCCGAGCGGACCAGAATAGGCAACGTTTTCATGAACGACCTGGTATGAAGAAGAAGAGGCTGAAGAGTGAACGCTGGAGAAGGTTGTTTAGAGAAAGTTTCCGAGCCACGGTGGGAAGGGTCAAGGAGATGAGGAGGAAGGGTTGGTAGGAAATGTTGAGACTACGAAAACACAAGCTCTAGCGAGGTAATACGGGAAGGTACCATCGCTAGGCGTTGTGAACCTTAGGTTAAATGGAAAGCGAAAGACCAAGGATTGTTCGTCTATGGTTTCCTGGGGCTACGCTTCCACAAAGTCTTCCTTCCACTTCCGCCTGAGTGCTCCTTCATACCGCTGTCCAATAAACCTCACTAGATTATTCAGGCTCAACGTACAGGAAAGGAGCGCAATGGAGTGTTCGATGTGGAAATTGTGAATGTAACTACACGTATGTGGTAGTTTCTGCAGCCTTGCCGTCTAACGACAACATCTCCGAGATACAAACACGATCTGCATCTGCTCGACCACGCGGTTCGTCCGTTCAACCTATCTTATGAGTATGTATGATCGTTGTCATTGCCATGCAGAAATATGGCTGTGTCAGTAAAGTACAATTGGTTCCCGGGTTTTTACAGCACTCTACATGGTCGGACCATGGACTCGTCACGAATGGGACGCAGAATGCATATCACTTGATACTTACTTATCTTTACCAATTTTCCCGTGGGTAACCACTCGAGAACTCCCATGAGTCAATCCGCAATGTGGAGTCACTAGTGATAATATCATGATGCAGAATCCGGATGCTCGACAAGGTAGATCTCTCGATGGAGAACATTTCAAGCTAAGCTTGTTCCCATTCACTGCGTCTAAAAGGTACCACTGCATTGATAAGGCTGGTGAGCCATTTCTCGTCAGCTTACATACCCACTTTCCTTCCTCTCTCTTACTTCCAATGCTTTAAACATTATTTGACCATCGAGGAGTCCGCGTACCTTAGAAAAGTCTTCAAGACGACTCGTCATAGTGCCTGAAAAAACTTTTCAGAGAGTTCGACTCTTCCTCAATGTGGTTGTATAAATATAAAATTAAAATAAGTGGGTCTCTCTCTCAAATGTGCTTTAGCTTGGAGAATCAAGCATTGGCAGCGAGGAATAATTCTCATTATAATTCCACCGAAGCTTGTTCGACGTGGTGAGTCAATATAAGCTAAATAAGTGGATCTCTCTTCAACGTGCTATGACTGGAGCGAAGGAATAATTCCCATTATATTCTACCTTCAACGTTGATTCAAGATCTCAGATTCCGTTCATCTTGCTTCCTCATATCGCTCTTCTCCATACCATCACATCAGCACACGACTTCTCCAATCAATCACCACGAATCATCAGCATCAACATCACCATCCCATCCCCCTTCCACCAAACCCCCCATCCCCCATCACCCTCACCCCCCCAAATCCCCCCAAAAATGGCAACCAACCCCCTCACTCCCACCAACAGCACCACATCCCTCAGCAACGGCGCCTCCCCCACCGGCTCCGCCATAAAAATAAAAATGTCCGCCTTCTCGCACTCCATCAAAGAACACGCCTCGCTGCACCTCTCTGATTGCGAGCGTGAACTCGAGATCCTGAGGGCGAGGGAGGCGAGGAGGTTGAGGAATCATCCTGTGTGTCGGTTCTTGCGGCGGAGGGTGGATGGGTTGGAGGTGGGGGTTTGGAGGGTTTGTGGGGTTGTGGGGAGGTTTGTGAGTGGGAGGGGGAGGGAGAGGGGGAGTGGTGGTGAGTTTTCTTCTTCTCTGTTTGTGGAGATTTTTACGAGACTGACTGGCTTTTATCGTAGGGAACGTGAGAGTTGAACCGGAGCCGGAGCTGGAGTTTTATACCCTGGCCGATGGGAATTCGAGCACGACGCTCGTGCACGATTGAGCCATCGACCATCTTGAACAATATAATCCGCATCCAAGCCAAGGAAGGATATGTTCGATAGTGTGTCGGAGTAGTGATCTGTCACTCACGGCTTGGCCGATGGGAATTCGAGCACGACGCTCGTGCATGGCTGATTGATTTATGTTCGCAACTCGCCTTTCGACATCAGCCATCTTGAGTCGTCAATTGGGTTCCGCCGTCGATGTAGTGCGCTCTCTGCCACAGGTTCTTCGCCTGTCACTCACCGCTCTCGAACCCATCCATCCACCACTACCACCACCCTCTATCCACTATCCACCACTATACCACTATCCACCGCCATCCACCACATCCTCGCCCATACTCTCTTCTCTTAAAAACACATATACCCCGACTAAACTAACGGGATAGATATCACACCCAACCTGCATCTAGCCACGGAGACGAAGGGTAGAGCGTGGAGCGTGGAGTGACAGATAGCTATATGTCGTGTAAGATGGACGACTGTAGCGGTGTGAGTGATGGAGATAGAGTTGGAGATGGATATGGTTGATGGGTTGATAGGTGATGGAGATGGATATGGTTGATGGTATCTAGTAACGAAGGGTTTTTAGAAGGGCGTGTTGGATCTCTTTACTATCGATATCAATATCACTATCAAGCACCACTATCCATCTCATCTCATGCATTCCCACGCCCCAACAACCCAACAACCCAACGACCCACACGCGCCGCACTGTCCAAACCCATACATACATCCGCCACCGAAATCTACCTTTCATCTCGAAGTAGAAGACCACCAAGGCACCCACTGCACTGTATTTATGGCGATGATGGTATAAGTATCATATTGGTATGTTGAGCCGCCTAACAGCCAATGATTTTACTTAGTCTTACTTATATATGTGGAATATGGAGAGCGGAGAGAGTAGAGAGTAGAGCGTAGATTAGATTAGTAGAGTAGAGTAGTTATATTTATCTATTCTATCACATCCCATCCCATCCCATCCCATCCCATACGAAGCTCTGAATCGCACAACTACACTAGTGAGAACGACAGGAGTGCTTACTTTAAGTAACGATCTTTCAATATCAGATGGGTACAGCACAGCACAGCACAGCATAGGATAGAGTAGTAGTACAACATAGGAGGTCTAGATCGATTTAGATTTGGGGGATGCGTGAGGTTGGATGGTTTAGATTTGGGGGGATGCGTGAGGTTGGATGATGATTTAATAGTAGATAGGTATGTTGTATGTGGGAGTGGAAGAGCGTGACTTCCGAACGTACGTATGCTTTCTTCATAATATATCTATCCCGCCACTTCAATACCCACTTATCAGAGATCTAATACATAGAATACATACATATCAGTCTTGTAAATGTTTTCTTTCTTTTGTTCTATCTCAGTTAGATAGAATAAGAGATATCTGTCGTACACATACATACATACATACATTACATACCTACGAAAGAAATGCCCCCCGCAGGTGCATGTGCATGTGTGAAGTAGATAGAGACGTAAAGCTGAAGAAAGGGGGATGGATATGTTGTATATGCGAGCTAGAGCGGAGAGGTGGAGGTACGCAAGGCGTGAGATGGAGAACGAGGATCTGGGGTAGGGAATCCGTTCACGAGGCTATCTAGAATACGACATGTAGCCACAAAGATCAGAGAGATCTCATGATGGGAATTTTTCAATCGAGACGGCTTTTCGTCCTGAGGCTTTACTAGAGTGGAATATAGATGGTTGAGATGGTCAGGTTGAGATACTACATACGGTAAGGTAGTTGACAGGAGATCAGTTGGACAGACTCTCTCGTCAGCCGAAACACTTTAGCTATGTGGAGAGTGAGGATATGGAGAGTTTAAACGACGGAGCCAAAGGCGAAAACTTCGTAGTCAATATTCCGGGCAGAGGCAACTCCAGCTAGACCTGTCTGTCGCTGCTTGGTCACTGACCAATTTCTGGCCGTCACGCAGAATAAATGAAGGTATGAGCGTAGCCGACGACACGTAAATGATGTGATAAGATACAAAATATATCCAGCTCCCCAACGGAAGTGATAGAAGTGAAGAATCGAAAGATCAACGTCATCATATCATCATCATACAGTAGAAAGAAGAAGCCGTGAGACTTGGGTGCAAACGAGAAGAGTCATCGGCGCACACATCCAAAAGTGCAGAAAACGACCGTCAGACCCACCAAGCTGAATAGATGAGAATGTAGATGATACCAAGGCCCATATGTGGGGTACGTGAAATCCAATGCAACACTGCATATCTTATGATCTCATTTCTCCCATTTCTCCCATTTCTCCAATTTTATCCTTCTGCTCGATCCTCAGGTCATCTGTTTTACCCTGAGAGGGATTGCTCCCATCGAGGCGGTTTTCTGTGTTCAGAGTGGATTTCTCACAGACGCCTTCCAGCTCCGTAGAAGGTAAGTCCCCAGAATCCAGATCTGTCAGTTGCTGCGAAATGTTCCGCACACCTGTATTCTGTTCAGGGTCCAGAGTGGAATGTTCTCCAATGCCAGCCAAGAGGTGAGGTTCGTGGGAAGAAAAGTCCGTAAGATCCATGTCCGCGAGTCCGGAGTCGACATGTCCTAGGGGTTCCTTCACGGCACGCCTCCATCGCTCCACCCCTTTCCCTCTACGTTCATTCTCTACGTTCTCAACATCATCAAAATCATCGAGCGTGTCCCGGTGGATCAGATAAGGCGTTCCGTCCATATGGATCTCCTCCCAACCATGGTCACCCGTCGGCGATATTGGAATGATCTGCGCATCACCAACATCACTATGACCTGGCGACATTTGCTCCGAGCGACATGCAAGGGATAAATTCCGATGACTGGCTGGTGGGATATCCTGGCGACTGAACGATAAGGATGGAGATCCATCGTGAGGAACGCCTATGGAGCCTGATCGAATTGGAGAGTACCGTCTTCCCCGATAGGATTCTCCGCCGGCATCTGAGACTTTCTGCCGTGGTTGAATTCTGTACCGTCGTTCTCTGGTGAGGTTCGCAAGCTGGTTGTTAATTCCGCGATAGCAGTCCTCTCTATCTCCAAAACTTCCCACCAGGGTATCGGTGTCTTCTCGTTGGCCGCTGGAGGCTACATCCTGTCGTCCTGTAGGCGGCTTGGACGAGGCCAAAGTTGGGAGGTTATCCTGGCTGCGCAATTCGGCGAATCTAGAAGGCTCGTGGAACATAGTAAGGAGGTCCTTGGCCGCGAATCTCTGCTTGGGCTTTGGACTTAGACAGATGTCGGTTAGGAATTTGTAATAATGTGGAATCTCGGGCCCTGCGACCCCTAGATTCAGTGGCCGCGATGCTCGCTCAGGTTCATCCTTCTCCATAGCCAATGCCCACAGTACCATACCTAGCTGGTAAAGATCGGATTTGACGCCAATGTACATTGAGAGCCGCTGGCCGCTCTCCACAAGTGGGACCATCTCGGGGGATTCCCAGCCGACAGGACATCCTCTTCGATTGATATCGATGATCTGAGCTTCGTCGCGTTCGTCAATGACAATATTGGAAAGTGTGAAATCTCCTTGAACAAATCCAGCTTCGTGAATGTTAGACAGTCCATGGATGATCTGTTTTGCCCAATTTTCTCTCCTTGCCCAGGATACCTTGGGAATGTGACCTTCCTTGCTGTCGTAGACGATGTCGATCAGCGCACCTTGTTCGGCGTAACCAAGTAGGAGACCCTTGATCAAGGTTTCTTCATTGTTGACAACGAGGCCTTTGAGCTGTATGACACCCTTCGAGCCAACAAGGTCACTCAGTGCGTTGACCTCATACAAGAACTCATCAACACTGTCAGGTCCCGGTATCTCTTTCTTGATCCATGTGCTTTCGCCAACATTAACCCTGTATACGAAGCCAGACATGTGTTCATCAAAATGCAATTGGTTTTCTTTGTATCGAGGACAGTTAAGATGATTGACAAGATGCACAGGAGGGTATGGGATGATCTCATTCATATCCTCAGTAACATGTACATGAAGTCGATCATCTTTTGTTTCGAGCTTGAAGTTAGTGACAGTGTCGTAGAATTGAATGTCTGGCAAAGACATGCGAATCGACTCATAGATCCGCGCACTCTTGTCTTTCTGGTAGTGTAAACTCTGCAGATCACGCTCTAGGGAGTCCATCGGCGCGTCTCGATAGTCACATGACACGGTCACTCGCCTCCACCGTTCAGGCGTTTCCGCATACGTGAGGAAGAACTTTTCCCGTGGCGACTCGTCCCGGAAGTGCATGCTCAAGTTGAGGATCCACTTCCTCTTCAACTCTTCCATGATCTCCTCATCGACCGCGTCATCGTATGATGATTCGGAAACCGGAGGATCCTCTTGCTGAAAATTGGGGTCTTGGGGTGGAGGCTGGGGTGGAGGCGGAGGCGGAGGTGGTAGCGGCTCCTGCTGTGCTGCTGCGAACTGAACGAACGCATCTTGGAATCCATTTTGGTCAGTGGATTCTACATTCGAGGGGTATGCTTCGCGGAAATTCTCGGGAACCGATAATTCCCTCCTGGGGCGGGGTGGGAGCGGTACGGCACTGAGAGCTCTTTGGCGAACTTGGGAGGTCCCCCTCCGCTCTTTGATCGATGGCGCCACGGGCGTCAGATTCTTCCGCTGCTCCTCTTCCTGCCTCTTAAAAGTGGTCGAACGCGGTATCCCGATCAGGCCCTTTCGTGACGAACGCCCTCCTAATACTGGCCTGGGTGAGGGATCCTGTTTCGGCTCGGGTAATGATGTAGTAACATCACGATTTATCCATTTGCTGGGGTTGAGAAAATCTTTCAACCGGCGCCTCTGTTCGATCTTTTCGGACTGGTTTGGGTTGTCGGGTTCGAAGGACAAGGGTGGTGGGGGCAAATCTGCCATTGACACTGCCATTGGCATGAGGAAGGTATGAGGGGGTACGGTATAGAGTCGCCCATCAGTTGTGATTGGGACCACTGCAAGGTGAGCATGAGGTCGCTTCGGAGTGAAGGTGAAGACGTCAAAGATATCATTGAGGTACTGGGTCTTGGTGTAGAGGCATCAACGTGATTTAAGGTAGAGTTACACTGTTTACGTTGTTGTTTGATTTGGTGCCTTGAGGTTGTGAGGATGGTTGGTGCAGGTGAACGATAGGTTGACAGTGAGTCGATCAAAGGTAAGGCTTGGGAGCTGTTGGGGAGCAGTATTTTAGTGTCGCTTTCTCTGGCCCCTGAAGGTAGAATAGCTTAAGCCTAATGCAGGCGTACCCGAGGGAGGGTATCCTCGCTCCCCGCTGCACCTGAACTTTGGGACTTCTCTTTCAGGGCGATTCGGAAAATGTGATCATGCATGATGCTTGGTATTATTGTATTATTGTCGCGATATTCTTATTCTTATTCTTATTCTTGGGAAATAACATCCTTCCAGGCAGACGTTTCCCGCCGTCGACCAAATCAACTCTCTTAGAATATGTTTTGTACACCGCCTCTCGTAACCGTAAATTAAGCTCTCTACCATATTTATCCTCCTACGTATCTCGCATGTTGGACTGCGCAATTTTCTCCCCAAAAGGCCTCAAGATGCGCTCCAAGCCCCTCCGTCTACGTTCATGGATTGCGTTATTCTCCTTTTGCCTCACCAAAATATCCATGCCATCATCGAACAGTCTTGAAAGGACCTCCTGCATCTCGCATGCCGCGTCGCGATGAACAACAAGTCGCCAATTGGTCCAAGCGTTGAGTACAAAATACTTCTTGCGATGACTCGGGCATCAAGTTTGGGAGTGTTGGGTTCGTCACTGCCGCAGCAAAGGTGCATTAGTTTCGCCATCCTCTGAATTGACTTTCCACTCTGACGTGGCAGAACATGAGAATGCAGTAGGGCCTGTGCATGGCCGCCGTCTGCAGAGGTACCATTGCTCTCTACGGGGTACTGGTGTTTGTTATGTGATTGTGATACTAAACTCAGGGACCAACACAATCACAAGAAACCAACCATGGTTCCATGTGCTCCCCGTCCTCTGACTGGCGGCCCGCTTCTTAGCCTCCATATGTGACAGATATCGTCTGTCTCGAACGGTACGAAGTACAACAATATTGGAACCCGTTTTCGAAAGCATTCGGCATTCGTCGGGCTAGAAGGAGGTTGGCGAGTCTAGCCTGTTCTCAGCATTGCTCAAATCAACAAAGGTGAAGCAAGCGGTGACTAGGTGTTTTGACCTATCAAACTCACACCGACACCTCTCGTTGGTGATGCCTCCCGCTGCAAGCTTTAGTAGTCTGCCTTACATCATGAACGCCAGATCTAGCATCAGCCAGCCTCGATGCGATGAGGCAGTAAACCGGTCGAGCCAGGAAACACCAACTGCGTACAGAGTCGGATATGCTTACATTGTATTGGACCAAGGTGCACGCGAAGCTCGACTCTTCCTCTCTTCTAATCAGTCACATCTATACAGGAGCGGAATCATCGTTGTACGCCCCCCCGCCGCTGATACTCAACGCTCGAATCACCCCCATGCAAATGCTGTGCTGATACCCAACGCCGTCGGGCGCCATGAAGCCCCCTCCCTGCCCTAGATATATGGTATGGCATGTTACAGATTCAACCATGCCGTTAGATCAGCGTATATCAAAACCAGGCCGTTACTCGTCCTCTCCTTTCTCATCTTCCTTATCCGGCTTTGCTAATTGGTCTTTCCAAACATTGTTCGCGTGCTCATGGTCGATGTCTGGGAAAACGAGGTCAAAGACGTCCGAATACCAGCTAGCCGCGTGGCCTTCGATGCCGTCTTTGATGTTCTATAGGTCGCAAAGTTAGTGGCAGCTGCTTGTTGAACGGGTCGACTTTAATTACTCACCTGAGGTAACTCCAGCCAGTCTGACGTATTGTCGGCTGGGAAGATGATCGTTTTGGCACCGGCGCGTCGAGCGGCCACTGTCTTTTCTCGCAAACCTCCAATCCGCAGCACCTTGCCAGTAACCGTCAACTCACCCGTCATCGCTATCGTAGGGTCAAGAGGCTTGTCCAAAGCAAGAGATAGTAGCGATGTTGCCATTGTAATCCCAGCAGAAGGGCCGTCTTTTTGAACAGCGCCCTCGGGGCAGTGTAGATGGACTTTGGCTTTCTCGAAGAATTTGTTCTCCGGGAAAAGCCTTGCCAACACAGACTTCGCAAAGGAATAGGCGATGACAGTCGACTCTTTCATGACATTCTTCAGATTCCCCGTTCGCTCAAGACCAGGCCGTGACGCAGCATTGAGGGCGTTCTCGATGATGGACTCAACGTATAGTGCTGCACCGCCCATGCTAGTCCACGCGAGACCCATTGCCACACCGGGTGGCGTTGTTTCGTAGAGTCGATCTGATGTGAAGACTGGAGGACCAATATAGTCCTTTAGATTCGCACGGTCAATGCTCACATGAACACCATCAGGCACAGTCATGCTCTTTCTTGGAGTCGCTGTTGTCTCCTTCTCGATAGCCCCTGGGGTCTCTTTGACGTCGGACTCGTTTTTTTTCGATTCTTCCATGGCCGCCTTGCCCTCATCGGTCAATCCTTTATCCTCGGAGAAGACCTCCTCCCCAAGCTCCCGAATGATGTTCAAGGCTGACTTGCGATAGACCTTCTCGATCTGCTTCTTGAGATTCCGCACACCGCTTTCTCGGCAGTACTTATTGATTAGCTCCTCGATCGCATCCTTGTTCAGAGCTACGTCGACATCCTTTAGACCACTCAGATCTTTGGCTGCCGGGGCCAGAAACCTTTCAGCGATTGCCATCTTCTCATCGGCCACATATCCTGAGAGCTCAATAAGCTCCATCCTATCAAGAAGTGGTCGCGGGATTGTGTCGGTCATATTGGCAGTGCAGACGAAGAGGACTTTGGAAAGATCGACCGGAACATCCATATAATGATCGAGGAACGAGTTGTTTTGTTCGGGGTCGAGTAACTCGAGCAGAGCAGAGGATGGGTCACCTTGATAACCTCTCCCAATCTTGTCTACCTCATCTATAAGGATCAAGGGATTCTCCGTCTGACACTTCTTGAGTGCCTGAATTATACGACCTGGCAAGGCTCCTACATAAGTCCGGCGATGTCCTTTGATCTCCGCAACGTCTGTCAAGCCTCCCACACTGAATCGATAGTACTGCCTGTTTAGCGCACGAGCAATTGATTTACCAATACTGGTTTTACCGACTCCAGGAGGTCCGACGAAGCATAAAATCTTACCTTCCACGGTACCTCTAAGTTTTCCGACCGCGATGAATTCCAGTATGCGATCCTTCACATCCTTCAATCCATGATGGTCTTCATCCAGTACCGTCATTGCATTCTTGATGCCGAAATTCTCAGCACTTTGCTGGCCCCAAGGAATCTGAGTCAACCAGTCTAGATAGTTTCGCGTCACGTTGAATTCCGATGCTGCAGGCTCGAGATGAGCCAACTTGCTGAGCTCTTCATCGAATGTCTTCTTCACAGTTTCTGGCATCGCGAGTTTATTGGCCTTCTCTTTGAATTTCTCAACCATTTTGTCCTTGCCATCGGATTCGATACCCAATTCTCGACGGATACCCTTCATTTGTTCCATAAGCCAGTACTCCCTTTGTCGCTTCTGTATCTTATTCTCGACATCTTTCGATATCTTGCTTTGCAGCTGCGCATTCATTAACTCCTTTTTCAATACCATTAATGCCTTTGACAATCGCTCCTCCACGTTCATAGTCTCCAAGACGTCCTGCAGCTCACGAATCTCACCGGTTGAAACAGCTGCAGCGAAATCTGCGAGCTTCGTTGGCTCCTCATGCACATTACCAGCCGATTGTGTCAAGGCAAACGTAGATATCTGATCTCTGAAAAGGTGGTTGAGTTGCGCGACTTCTCTGAAGACGCTGACAATCTCGCTCGTGACTGCCCTTAGCACAGGGCTCTTTTTATCATATGGCTCTTCGACCATGTTTTCAACGTCCACCAGACTAACGGGATAATCGCGAAGAAATGAAGTCGGCTCATAGGGTTGGACATCTGTGGGTTGGGAAAGGGTACCCGACTCTTCAAAGCTTGCCACTACATCACCAGACTTCTCTGGCACTCCTTCGTCACCTGATGGTTGGTTTTCTGCATCCTTTATTTCGATAGTCATGGTAGCAGCAGGAGTGTTTGGGGATTTGGGCGGAATCAACCGAGACACTTTGATTCTTCGATGGGGGTATAATACGACAGTGAGGCTTTCTGCCTCCCCATTGACGGGAAATGCGCTTGTGATCTGTGCAAAGACCCCAACGTCGTGAACATCGTCCATGCTCTCTATTATATCCTTGTCCGAGCTCTCATCTTTGAATAGGAATGCACCAACGTATGGCTGGCCCCGCCTCATCATTTCTTGTACAGCCGCGATGACATTTGGGTCGCGAACGGTAATGGCTTTGTAGAAGCCTGGAAATAACGGCCGTTTCGCGATTGGTATTGCCATGACTTGAGGGTAGATGTCTGGTACAGAAGGCTTCTGTACCGCTGTAGATGCCTTGCGTCCACCTCTTTTACCACCATCTCCACCGCCTGACCCAGACTCGCCCCCATTGCCTGAACCACCACTACTTTTTGCATCCCCAACTGCGGTGCTAGAAGTTGACGGCAATTCAGAGGACTTCTTTGCTTCTAGTGATTCCTCGACATTCACTACTGGATGGTCCTGCAGATTTCGGTCCTTTGACTGATTTTTGCCACCAGTCTCAATAGGGATGGGTTCAGGCACATCATCAGGTGCGCGGTCCTTTCGTCTTGGTATCGAATAAGTAAGCCGACGAGCGTGTATTGGTGTAGAGGATACTTGGGGGACGTGTATTGCGGAGACGATGGAAACCTGGTGCACATTCGAAGAGCATCGAACAGTTGTTGAGGAAGTATATTGCGATATGCGGTATCTCAAGGCGCTATTACGCGTGTTGCGGAGAGCGGTCCTCCATGGCAACATTTGGCCGCCAATCATACCTGTACGGGAAGGGAAGCAAGATCCTAAGAAATAGAGTCACTCAGATAGCTAGAGATATATGGTAGATTAAGGAGTGGAGTCATCTAAGCATCAAATTCCGAAAGGAAGTGGCGGCTTACGAAAGTGCGAGGAAAGGCATCTCGAATTTCCAAACTCAAAGTCGAGATGATGATATCTATTGCCCTGGACTAGGGACATGGTTTCTCCGCTGCCGAGTAGAACTAATTCTATCGCCAAGCCCGCCTCCGCAATAACTTCACGAGTGCCACCAGATATCACCGCACTCATCAACATTAAATCTCGCCTTCTGATTTAGGGTCAATCGCTTTGTTTGTTCACTCAATGGCCAAATCCGATATCTGCGGACCCTATGTGGATCGATCTCTACTCAAAGTGATTGCCGTGCACAGCGCTCTATCCAAGATGGACGTCAATTCCGTCACCCTTCAGCTTCACACTGGAGGCTTGAAGATCCGGCGAGGCCGACATCGATGCGTATGATGTATTGCACCTGATACTTTACATGTCAGACGAAAAAAGCATCCACGTAGTGGTCATCATGGTTTCCCCGTCGATCCTGGAATCTTTGTTTCTATGGCTGCTCCTTCCCTTCGATGCTTGCTTTATCTAAGGATGGCATCAGAATAAGCATACTATCGGCATCGATTGTTGTCAAGTCCTCCAATCACCGGACCTTCAACATGTCAAATGCTTGCATCTTTTTAAACCTCCTACATTTACCATTATGCCTTCACTCAATCGTCCTAATGCTCCGGATCGCCTTCCAAGCGAGGATTTCGGAGATCTTTTCTTCAGGCCTCACGCATTGCGTGCTTCAATGGGTAGTAACTCGATTACTACCCCCTCGCCATTGTCCACTCCTGCAAATATCCCCACGCAACCACGAACTTTTCGTAGCTCAGATGCCGAAAACCCAATTCCGTATTCGCCATTGGCTTCGCCACTGGCTGTCCCGAGGCCTTTTGTGCCGGCACGAAGGCCACAACATGCGGCGCGGCCCAGCCATCGCTCAGACAGCAGTGCGAGATCTAGGAGCCCACGAGAGATAGTCAGGAACTCTTCCCATAGTCCATACGCTATCAAAGAAGAACCCATACCATTAAAGATGCGAACAAGGTCAATGAGTGACGAAGCTCGGAGGATCTTAGGCTTGTCTGATGTCGTCCATCCGCGTTTGAACAACGCGGATCTAGAACCCCGTAAGGCTAGGGCTGGCTTTAAATGGAAGCGTGACTATTTAGGAGGCTGGATAGAAGTTCGAGTAGGACGGCAAAACGTACCAGAGGGTAGTCGATCGATGGCGGATTTGGAGGAGATTACTCGTCCACTCATTACGGCAACGACTACTCGTCGTGTAAGCGAAACTTCGACCATACTGAAGTCCGAGAGTCGAAATACAAATGAGCAACTATTGCCCGAATCCTCTGAGCACTCGACCGCGGATAGTATATTAGGTCTCCCAAGAGAAGGATTTTATTGTCGGACAAAGCGCGCATTAGGTCTCCAACACAGCCCAAATACCCCTTATGCAAAGCCACAAATTTGGACACCAACAGGTGCCATTCTTGATAGAGTAACGAGTACACTCCGAGGTTTACCCTCGAAAGCAATCTCCGTATCTACGAGTGCAGCTTCTAGCGTAAGCAATCTCTCAATCGCTGCTCAGCCGAAGCGACGATCAGGTCGGCAGCACTCTCTGTACTCTAGCTCAAGCTCTGTTAGAGATCGTTTGGTGGGGAGGCCACCAGCTGGTACACCAGAGCCGGTGGCTATGTATACTGGTCCAGACGCCAAGGAGTATCTCTCTGCGGACATGACTCACCCTGATGGGCCTGATTTCCTGCCATCCGAGGCGCGCAGGATCCATACACCACCACTCCCTAGTGACAAGCCGGGCAAACGGGGCTCTCGTGGGTTTTTCTTTGATTACAATGCACCGAGCAAGCAATTCCCAAGTGCTACGCCCAAGAGAACTCTACCTCCTTCGAAGGCGAATGGGACATTTGGCGGCCCCTCTGATGATAGTTGGTTTAATAAAAAAATAGATAATCTTGATACTCAGGAGTCTTCGGCGCAAGAGGAATTCGCAGCGAGTATACCAGAGCATTTTCCGAATAGCCCTTTGTGTCCGAGAAACCCGAAGCATAAATCGGGAGGGACAGGCACTTGTCCGTATCATGGGAGGAATAAGTCAACTCCCCCAGATGTTGACATGACGCCGACTCCAAGAGAGACTGGCACGCTCTCGCCTGTACCTGAGACATGGTGGTTGTAACAATTCTTCCACAATGCAATCACCATCTTTCTGGGCTGCTTCAATCTCAAGAGCGCAGCCGCTGATGATTCTTCTCCGTGAAGGTATCTTATGGTATGGTCCAGAGGCGCCTCGGCTGTCAAGATCCCTAGATAGGCTTAGACTCAGTTATTTCTAGAATAGGACTAGTTCTAGATTTACGAAGCCATGTGCCGCAGACTACAACACTTAGTAGTAATTGTATTGAGGACACCGCTAGCACGGTATATAACACCATATCACCTTCCTGAAGAGCCTTGCGGCATCTATCCCCATTGCATTGCTTTGTACTTACTAACAACTTCCTGCGGTCCTGTGGGTCATCAACCCATAGCCTACTCGCTCTGCATACAGATCCCTTTCACGATGTCAGACCAGCAGCAAACGATTTCAGTACCATCACTCCTCCTTCTAGCAGCTTTTACCGCCCTTACTATTCGCTACTTCTTCTTCGGCAAGTCGTCAGTCTCCCCATCACGGACGAACCCACGAGCCGCAAATCCCGCAGATATAGAGCAGATAGCCACGATGTTCCCACAGATAGGACGGAGGGAGATTATATGGGATCTGCAGCGGAATGGAGGAAGTGTCGCTGCTACTACGGAGAGGATACTGTCAAGGGGAAGCCTAGATCAGGTACGCAAATCTGCAGATTAAGTGTCCGAACATCGCTAACTCAACCATTGACAGCCCCCACCGTCCTTTCAACCACCAACCCTTGCCCATGCAACTCCCAGCACAGGTGGCGCAAATTCCGAGCAAAACAAGCCAGCGCACATTGACCTCATCACACGCTACAATCTGGCTTCAAGGATATCGACACAGCCCTTAACCTCGTCTCAAACCGCTGGGAGCTCGGTATCGCAAACGCAGTCGTGGAGCAATGACAAGAGCGAGCGACAAGCGCTGCTACAAAGACGGAGAGAAGAGATGATACTGAATGCCAGGAGGAAGTTGGAGGAGAAGGATCGAGAAAGGCGGGGGCAAGAGACGCAGGGCCATAACGAGTATGGAGCAGGGAGGTAACAATTGTCGACCTTTGAAGTACGAAGATATATCACAATCAATACAGGAACCCATCACCCAAAAAGATATCAATTCAAAACCCCTCGATATCCGAGTCACGCTCAAATGGCAGGGCGGTATATTGTCCCACATCACCGATATCCTAGGCACATGGGTTCTAGACGGCCTAGATGCTCCTCATGGACAGCCACACTTAACCGGTCAGGAAATGGCCAAAATAACAGTCTAGCTTCCGCTTACGAAGCTTCCTGATGATTCCGCTTTCGAAGTGATATATGCGCTTGTTCTATTTTCTATACGGACCTACCCTTCTTCATACAAGCCTCATCAGGCTGGAGATAGACGCCCTATGATTATTCCATGGCTTGGCTTACGGAGCACGACCTACTGCTGCATTTGGATGTACTTCCTCAGATAACGCAAATGATTGCCGCTGTCCACTTCCTCCCCGAATAGTCGACACAATGCATCAGGACGAAAGCGAGCGCACTACCTCACAAATGCCATAACCTGTCCGAAGCTCGCTTCTTTGATACGAAAAGGTCCAAGGTGGATATTCTGGCTGCAGGTCCTCAAGATATTGCGCGTGGCGACCTTGACCTTACAAAGAAAACGAGGCTGGTTCGACCGATTCTAGCTACATAGCTGGGATGATGCTGTCGTAATCGGCCTAACTTCGACCCCTTATCAACATTCGATTGTGTGATGCTCTACCGTTCTTCTCACTTCCTTAGCCTCAAACGAAGCCTCATGAAATACAAGACATGTGACAGTTGCTAACATCGTTCTCCGGCCACCTTTGATGAACTTGGAGGTGCTGGGGGTATAATCAGCATAAGTCGCCATTGGTTCTCAGACTCGGCGTGCGGTCTTGTTGATGGTCTGCTAACAAATATGATCGTACTCTCTACAACATGGTTACCTCCACTTGTTATGGATGCTCTACATCTTGATGGTTTTAGCTTTTTCAACAATGCCAGATATACAGAAGGCTTACCCTTATGCCAAGTTTCCTCAAGTGAAATGTTTATATATGACTCTCCACACGCACATGGTTATCTCGATCCTCTGGAGGCTTCAGCCAGATTCAGGCTATCATGTAGATGCCATTGCCTGAGGCCCGTAAAGCCGACCGATACCCTGTACCCACACCCCGACAAAAATACGGTTCATAGTTTCGATTTCGGCGAATCGGTATTGACCTTATCATGCTCGGCGATAGCAACTACAACTCCATCTTTGACCCGTTTCATGATCCCTCGAATGTGGGCTATGTCCACATGTCAGACGACAAGCAAAACTCGGGCTAGGCGATCCAGAATAACATTCCCACTCACCCATCCTTTTCCCAATGGACACCAGCTCCGCCACAACCTCCACCTCCTCTCCCTCCACCACCCGATTCAAATATGTCACGCCAAGCGTCCGACTCACCCCCATCATCTCCCAGAAATCCTCCTTCCTCACCAGCGCTAAAGGAATGGTGGTAATATCGTCGAAGATCGTAGCCGTAGCTCCACCGTGCAGAATACCCAACGTGTTGCATAACGAAGGCGTGATTCTTATGCGAGTTGTGACGCGAGGTGTTGGGGTGTGGGATGCGGAGATGATTTTACACGCACGCAGGATGGCGGCATCGTGGCCTTGATAGCTAGGTGGGGCTGTGAGGTAGTCGATGAAATGTTGGGCGAGTTCTTGGGGTGAGGGTGAGGAGTGGGACATCGTGGATGCAAGGGACTGGGAGATAGGTCAGTGGAGTCTATGATAAGGTATTGTAAGGGCATCTTGTATACAGTTTTACGCGTCTATTGAAACGTGGCTTGAGCAGGGACTGATTTCCTACCTTCGTAGATATCGCTACCAGAATAAATGAGGAACACCGAGCTGAGATAATTCGGATCAGGCTTTTCACCGATGAATAATACCTTAAGATGGGGAGATGGGGACAGTCGAGCACACGTTGGTGACAGGATAATTCGCACACTAGACCAGGTAGAGAACTGCGCCGCAATTATATGCGTTCATTCCTCCTACCGTTGAACATTGAAGGTTCCCTACCACCTTTTAAAACATCCCTCCCTTCATATGCTGCGACGAGTTCTAAGTGGCCTATGTTATACGCCCCAACAGTACGTTATAAGACTCTTGTACGGGTCTCCATCTCGCCTAAAACTAGTGTACGAATTATTCTGTCACCAACGCGGGAGCTATCGAGATGCCAAGGCGATTCGTCAATGCACACTCCGCTTTTGTATCGACCGTACTATAATCGAAAGAGGATATTGATCTTTAAAGCGACACGGATTATCGCTCAATCAGGTAGTGCTAGTCCACCCCACCATTAACCGCACCATCTTTCCTTATCCTCACTAACTGCTTACCACAGCTGCAGCTTGCCCATTCTTCCTTCCGATTGTCCAATCATCTGGTGCTTCTGCCGAGCGTCCAATCGTTCGCTTTCCTCGTGATGCAGTCCCTGGATGATAACGACTGAAAGGCGGAGAATGGCGCGATATAGGGTGGGGGACCCTTCAACGGTGCAACTGGTACCATGGCTCAATTGCACGCCTTTCGATCATCTCGGCGCCTGTATAGAATATACATATCAAGATTAACCTTAACTTGTCAAGCTACACCCTTGCTTCCGTATTCATATGGAGAGCAAGATGGAGTCTGACTTCAAGGACGCCGATGCGCGATCCATCCCGAGCATCACCCATGAGCTTCCCACGGAAGGGGAGTTCGTACCTGTTGTACTCAAGGGTGTCATCGATCCTGTATACGAGGGGAAGGCTCAGGTCCTGAACACGGCAATACAAGACATCGGCATGGGAAAATACCAGTGGCAGCTGTTCATCGTCGTAGGAGGATTCGGGTGGGCCAGTGACAATTTATGGCCCGTCGTTACTTCTTTGATCCTGACACCCATTGCCCTTGAATTCAACGTAACAAGACCTCCACTCCTTTCCCTATCGCAGAACATCGGACTCCTCGTGGGCGCTATATTCTGGGGCTTTGGCTGTATGGTTTCCCTTCATGAATAAGGTATAGCGCTGACACCTATCAGGTGATGTCTTTGGCCGCCGGTGGGCTTTCAATATGACTATTGGTATTACCTCAGTCTTCGGGTTGATTGCAGCCGGATCGCCAAACTTTGCAGCAATTGCTGTCTTCGCGGCATTCTGGAGTGTTGGCGTTGGGGGAAACCTTCCTGTCGACTCTGCCATCTTTCTCGAATTCTTACCGGGTTCACACCAATACCTCCTCACGGTCCTGTCCGTCTTCTGGGCTTTCGCACAGCTGTTCGCTGGCTTGATAGCGTGGCCGCTGCTCGGATACCATACATGTGAGCCGGCAGCAAAGGGACAGCCGAAGAAGGTCTGCACGAAGTCGGAGAACTTTGGCTGGAGATATTTCATGATCGCTATGGGCGCAGTCGCCATGATTATGTTCTGCTGTCGCTTCTTCTTCTTCCACCTTTACGAATCACCGAAATTCCTCATGGGTAGAGGCAAAGATGAGGAGGCAGTCCGTGTTGTGCATGAAGTGGCCAAAATCAATGGAAAGACCTCAAATCTGACGCTTGCGGACTTGGAAGTATTCAATCAGGTAGGTCAACAAGGCACCGATGCAGAGGCTGCGTTGAAGCGGAAACTTGAAAAAGTCAGGCTCACACATGTACGAGCCTTGTTCGCGAGCCCGAAATTAGCATGGTCGACTTCCTTGATCATGACAATTTGGGCGTTCATCGGTCTTGGATTCCCGCTCTACAACGCATTTCTTCCCTACATCCAAGCAACAAAGGGTGCCAACTTTGGTGACGGCTCCACTAACATCACCTACCGCAACATCGCCATCATTGCCGTTCTCGGTGTACCAGGAGCTTTGATTGGGGGTGCTCTTGTCCAAATCCCAAGGTTCGGCCGAAAAGGGGCCCTAGCCTCCTCGACTGCCTTAACTGGAGTATTTCTCTATGCCTCGACTACTGCCACCACTTCCAACGCTCTTCTAGGATGGAACTGTGCTTTCACCTTCATGAGCAATGTTATGTATGCTGTACTTTACGCTTATACCCCTGAGATCTTCCCAACAAAGGACCGTGGGACCGGAAATGCGTTGACGGCGACTGCGAACAGAGTGTTTGGGATCATGGCACCGATCATTGCGATGTACGCCAATCTGGAGACCTCGGCACCTGTCTACGTTAGCGGAGCGCTCTTTATTGCAGCTGGTTTATTGACAGTCTTGTTACCATTTGAACCGTTGGGCAAAGCTTCGCTATGATTAGTCGATAGTCCTTTACCGTTTTGTATGAAGCTCTGCTATACAAGCAACGCCATTTCTTATGCTCAAGATATTCCACCCATCGTCGGCAATGAGAGCCGAACCGTGAGAAACAATTGAGAGCGCCCTACAAGAAGTATAATTTAATACAGCAGCTTTATTCCTCAGGTATCTAAACAACAACTAGTGCCTATCCTACTGCGCAGGGCGGTGCATCCATCATCACCCAAAATATACGCGCTTCTACGTATCGGATGCATACATGCACTGAAGCGACTGATATCCGAGCACGAACAGTACATACCAACTAAGCGCTCGATCGCTTCCCGTTCGCACCTGACCAAACATCTTCGACCTCACCATACCCCAACATAGCCGGAAGATGAACCCCATCGTCAAGACCTGGTCCTGCATATCCCTCTTCCTCCATCTCTCCCCCATCATTCTCTGCATCCCACCTCCCACCCCCCCATCTCTGATCCTCCCCCTCTCCACACTTCCCAACCTCATCCTCCCCTTCAACCTCACCCTCCCACCAAATGAAACACTGTAAGCCCTCCCTCTCCCCCCACAGCCACCGCCAAAGAAAAACACCACATACTCAAACCGTCACCCAAAACAAAACAGTCCCCTTCCCCCACCCCCATTCTCCTACACCGTTCCCCCTCCCGGCAAAATAACAATCCGATTCTACAACTACGGCCCCGCCATCAACCGAAACCGAGCTCTGATCTGTCTCGGCGCCGCCCGTCATCAGTTTCTCACGAATGTGGATAAGTATCTGGATAAGCCGCTGAATGTGCCGTTGGAATACAAGTTTCGGGGCGTGTATCTTACTATTATGTCGACGGGACGGTCTATGACTTGTGAGTTTTCTTCTTCTCATTCTTTCTCTGTATTTCTGGCACTTTGGAGGGGGTGAAGTTTGGGGACGGTGAGGTGATGTTATATGCTAATGCTGATCCTTTGTTTTTCGTCGTTGGCGTAGGGGCCATGGATGGCGCCACAATTCGGGGACTCAAGTTCTTCATCGAGACGTATGGCGCTATCGGCATGTTATTTGACGTTGAGATTATGACGAAATCGGGGCGGTTGGCGAGGTTGGGGACGGGAAGGTTTGCGGAGTTTGAGGGGGGGCTGTAAAGGGATTAGATGGTGGTGATGAGGAGGATTGGGGGTGTCAGAGTTGTGGATGTGAGTTGTGCTGGGGGTGGGTGATTTGCATGTGTGATTTGTGTGGGTTGGGGTTGGGACATGGTCATGGTCCGGACTACAACATTTGATATAGGCATGCATTCAAGATAGCACAGGAATAAGTCGTACCCTTTATCCCCAATAGAAGAGAATCAAACCACCGCAGAAACCTCACCGGTATACTCCCCGTATCAAGATTCATATTCTTATTATCATTATTAGCGAGTGCACTGGTGTCACAGCGTGTAAGTTGATTACCTTACTGTTGAATAGTTCATGATGCAGCATTCCATAATGTATTTTTCAATAGACTATGTAAGAAATCAGTCGGCCTTTCTTGTTGAAAGATGGTTTTTGATGCCACTTCGTCGGTTTAAAGATATGGATACGCTGCGCCATTTCCAAGATATGTATATGAAGAGAGTAAGTAGAACACAGTATTTTCTAGTACGGAGATATCTATCTTACATCTTTGATACCTTATGAAAAACCAAAGGTTAGCGAGCTTTGCGTACTTTACATATTCTGATTATCTGTACGACGTATGTATCGTATTTTCAGATGGCATGACCTAGATACTGCAGATGTAGGAGTATAAATCATCAAAGGAAACTTTCCTTGCCTTTGCTGTAACTACTTTATCTTGGCCTTGGCCTTGTTTCCAATGCATCATCTTCCAAGTCATCACTAACTATCCTATTTCCTTTCTCTTCATCCTCCTCTCCATTCTCCAGCTCAGCATGCACTTCCATCCTCGTTTTCATCTTCTAAATCTCTATTCGTCGAATTTCGGTCTATCGTTATAGTTGCTCTTTCTGTCAGCTTTTGGTAGAGATATTGGCTCATTCGTTGTAGAAAGGATCATTTTAAATGATGGAGGGAAAGATGGTGATGATGGTGGGTTAGCTGTAAGGGGTTGGAAGATGGGATATGGATTGCGTTATGGTGTGATCTTGTGTTTTGTACAGGTCCATTTGTTTATTGTTCCGGTGGGTCGAAGGATTTCATGTTAGGTAGCGTGTTAGCGGGTCTTCCTATCTGTGTCTGATGCGGTTCAACGCCTGGGTTTAAAATGCGTAGTTGACTTAGTATCTTCTGCGCTGTGTGGCTTGAGGATATATTGAAGATATTGCGAGTCTTTTATCGTACCTCGATGCTAGATGTCATGGCACATGAACGTAGATTCTCCCCAGCGCCTCGCTAGATGACTGTTGCAATGATATACAGAGAACCGATGCATAACGTTACTTTTCCAGTGGCCCACCTTCTTTGTTCCAGCCCCTACTCCTCATGCTCTCCTCAACACGATCCCATATACCCTCCACAACCTCCCTATCCCTCCATCGTCCGCTTGTCCCTTGCTGAGGGTTCCACTTCTCCACCTGAGCGCTCGTTACGCCTCTCCCCCAGCCCTTGACGGTTCCAGGTATGTCTTCTCCCCGCCAGCCAATGTAGATACCCAAGGCGTTCTTGAACAGATCGGGAGCATTCTGCCATTTGTAGCTCTTGAATTGCCACGTCTGACCTGTCGTGAAGACGGCAACCACACGGTTCCAGTAATCAGGCTTGAATTGCTCTGGAGTGTCGACGAGGATGAAGCGGAAGGGGCGTTGATTGTCAATTGAAGGTAGTAATCGAGAAACGTGGAGGATGTTGGCGGTAGCAGAGGAGCCGGCGAGGTTGGAGTCGGGAGGGATGTAGGTACCGGATTCGAGGAAGGACTTGATGTTGCTCATGCGCAGCAGCGAGGATGCAGAGGGCGAGAGAAGTATGATTGGATCAGGACGACGCCCTGACTTCTTGTCACGGGAGGCAAGAGATGTTGTGGAGGTCGTGGAAGGAGCGGTACTCGGGTTTGTTGACTTCTTGCGGTCTTTAAAGAACGTTTCCGAGTACTTGCGGACATGAGAGAAGTCCTAAGAAAAGATTAGAAATCTTTAGGGTATGCTGTAGGGGTAGTGAGTCTCACGGTGGGTTTTATGCCCCGTAGTATACTATTCCTGTCCCCCATCTTTCGCTCTAGATTATAGATCTCCTGCAATCTCGGATCAATCTGTCTTCCAGAACCTGCGCCCGCGGCGCCACTTGGCACCGTCGACACACCACCAGCAGCTCCAGATGCTAATTGCGCGGATTTCGTAGCAGACCCATCTGTTGATAAACCTTTGATATACTCGCTCTCATCCGAAGCGCCCTCTAGCCAGGTGATTAGATCCAACCTTTCCACAAAGACCAGATTCTGCACTTTGCTCGCAGCTCCAGCGCCGTCGGTGCCTCCAACGTCTTCATTGAGCTGTTGTGCAGAAGCAATGTAATCTCTGATCTCGGAGTCCTTCTGCTGCCACGCGAAGTAGATGCTGCGTAGATCAACGGGATGTTCCGAGGATATGAATCGAGTAGCTGTATCTAGGGAAAATGTGTGAGGTTCAGGAGAGGTGAAATGAAGGTGAGTTGCTGCGCCGAGATTGGAGGTGGTAGTTTCGGGGGTCGGGGTATCTGGCGAGGTTGTTGGAGTCGGAGGGTTATTGGAGGCGATGGAGCTGCGGAGACTGGTAAGAGGGTCGTGGGAGGTAGCCCCAGTGGTAGTCATGATGTTCAGATGCCTATAACAGAGACTCTGTTTTGTATTATAGTGCCTCAGTTGAGAGAAGAAGCTTCTCTGCCAAGATACCAAGACATTTGTCTTGGCTGTTGGCCGACATGGTCGTGGCCGACTTTTTCCCGGAATTAGGCGATAAAGTCGACTTTTGTCCCCGACCCTCGGTTGCACAATATAGAATAATCATCAGAATTCCGAGTTGCCTGGGTACATAGCGAACGCTAACGTACTTGTTCAAGCCAATGGAAGATAAAGTATATCGACAGTAACGGAGATCGGTCGATCGCTTCCAAGTTTCTCCGATACCCAGCTTGCACTGCCATTATGCTAAAGGTGGTGTGATGTGGTTGGGAAGAAATACCCTCAAAACCGCGCTGCAGTCCTCAATTTTCTTTCCACCTTCCTTTCTCTGCAATGTGTATAAACATAAAGCTTCATATATGAGACACCATCCATACTCTATCATGGTAGTATATCTGCAATCCATGAACTATCCGAATATCAACAGTTCTCATACTATATGAACGAGCTCCTTGATAGGTCTAGTCGAGAATCGAGTGGTTCGATGATCACACGTGCACTTCTCCTGTGATCTCATCCCTCACCATGCGACGGCACGGTTCTGAACAGGGTGGTCTCATTCGGATGGGTATAAGAAGTGCGGCTGGAGGAATAGGTCTGGTATCCGAAATCAAAAAGGCACGTAAGGATGACAAAGGAGCGAAGACAGACGAAGGCAAAGTTGAATCCGCGTCTCGTACGCAATCCCCGGAACGACTCAGGCCAGATAGCGATGTAAACGCTGCCCAAGGTTCGCCTCCAAGCTATTCTGATATCGATAATGGGAGTGCTGGCTCTGATCGGTATTCGGACGAGGAACTTGACCACCATCAAAATTCAGACCATAAAGCTAGTTATAGTGGAGATTCAAGTAAGAATGTCAGTGGTGAGGTCGAAGACAACATTGAAGAAGAGTGGGACTTGGACGATGCCCAGGACCTGATCATTGCCGGATCTTCGAAGCAGAATCCTGTTCCCAACACTAAGGACCTCGAAGCTTCATTCATCCATGATCATCCTCCTCCTAGCGACCTCAAGCACGCGCATGCAGGAGGAAGGCTATCCCTTCCGGTAGTTCTTCCACAGCGTCGACCCAAGGATCGTTCACGGGGGTTCATCAGAGCATATGCGCCAATGCTTGAAGACTGTGGTATTGACCAAGCTACGTGGCTCAGCTTCCTCGACACTTTCCAGAAGTCAAGTATCGCAAATCCATGGCTGAATGCCATAAACTTGGCGTCCATTGGAACGATGTTCATACCAGTTGGTGTTGGCATGGCCGTGAGTCACGCAATTAAACGAGCAACCGACCTCGCTATCGAGCTCCAAGCTCGAGAAAGGCGAGTCTCCAATTAATGCGCCAGAAGTCATGAACTAAATATACTGCCCCAGAACCAACAGCTTTCTTAGCAAGACCAACGATGAATTTTTCCGCCCGCGAGGGCTCTACTGCCTTGTAATGACGTGGAATCCAGAGTCCAATAACCAAGTCGAACGAGTCAACTTCACAGAGACTGCCGCATATCGCAGCAATCCCTCAGCTGGTATTGCAGGTGTGCCAGCCAGGTTCAGATCCTCGGATGGTAACACCTATGGGGAATGCGAGATGCCCGAGGTGGCTCCACTCATCTTTCCTGCTCTAGATCGGCTGGCCGCTCAGACTAGCGCGGACGGTGTCAAGGAAAAGACCAAAATCGCAAAGGCCCATACTTTCGTTGCGCAATACTGGGACAAGAGAGCCACTGCGGAATATGTAAGTTATCATTCCGTTGTCATAGTACATACCAATACATGTTCAAACTTCTTCTAATCTTCTCCTCCTTTCTTCTACTGACACTCCCTCTCCAAAAGGCTAGCACAAATCCAGACAGCGTCTTGGCTCAAGTCCCTCAAGAAAAATTCAATTCTCGCTATGCAGATCCAAACCATCCCGCCGCAAGCGGCTCATTGATCTCTTTCGTATCCGGCGGAAAATTGATACCAAATCCGGGTTCTCGCGGACTAATCGGAGGCATAAGCTCCGTCGTTGGCCAAGCTGTCCGTGGGGAAGCTCAGGGCTCGAAATGGCCCCAAAATTCGGAGACAAGCCTCCCTGATGCCAATCCTCATAGCCAGCACAATACACAGCACGATGACGACCACCACAGTCGACATCATAGACGTAGAAGGGGACGGGAAGGCCGCAGGGGTCATGGTGGGAGAGACGGAATCGTTTCGACTCCTATTGGCGTGTACAGGAAATTACTGAAGAAGGTTCGTTTCCGCCTCCTTCCTGATCATTATCATATGTAGCCCAATGGCACTCCTCTGTCATTAGAACCCAGGTAAAGGAGAGAAACTCAGCTGATTCGTTGTATAGAATATCTTATACCTGATGGTCGTGAACATGCCTTCGGACGAGGAGATGAAGGCAGCGAAAGCTATGCTTCGGCAGTGATAGCGTATGTCTTATTGAGTCTCGACTCCCATTACTTATGTATCTAAGAAATCTGCACTTTAGCTCTATTATTGTATTCGAAGAATTGCTCCCCTAACCCTCCCTACTCAACTCCTCAAGATACAGCCTAACACCATCCATCCCCTTCTCCCTCGCCCTCTCCATCGCAGTACGGCCCCTGACGTCCCGTATCCTGACATCCGCGCCCTTCTCAACCAGCACTCTCGCAACCCCAACACTGCCCCCGTCAACAGCAAAATGCAACGCTGTACCCGCCTCACCAGACTTACTATCACTAACACAATACTCAAATCCAACACCGTTAACGTCCGCCCCCCTGCCCAACAAAAAACCCACCATATCCCCCCTTCCCTTCTCAGCCGCAGTATGCAACGCATCACTACCATCCACATGCGCCCCCCCTCCAATCAAGGACTCCAACATACCGACATCAGCTTCATACTCCGCCGCCGCAGCGAGCGGCGACCATCGGGATGCAAAAGTTCCTTGATTGGCATCGGCGCCATGCTCAAGACACCATACAACATGCGACCGTTTGTTTCCCATGACGGCTAGGATTAGGAAAGTGCCCAGGGGGTCGAGGTCGAGGTTTATATCTAGCGCCCCGGTAAGGATCAGGTGTTGAAAAGAGGGGAAGGCGGTGGGGGCGTAGAGGGCGGAGAATGGGGGATCTGATAGGGGAGAGGCGCCGAGGGAGATTAGGTAGGGGATTGTGGTTATGGCGTTGTGGTCGATGGCGTGGGCGAGGAGGTCGTTCAAGAGTTGGAGGCTTGGAGAGCCATATTCTCGTATCGCAGAGATTAGGGCTGGGAGGTCGTTGTTTGAGATGGGAGCGAGGAGGGCGGTTGGGGAGGAGGGAGAGGACATTAGAGATGGCGTTGGGTGGCCGCCAACCTCTGTCATGCGGGCAAAGCCCGTATAGAACTAGAAGGAATTCTCATAGGGTGCCTGAGCTAGTGTTCTTGCGAAGTGTCGGGCTAGATCTTGCCTTCGTGGCAATATTGATATTGTTGCGTCAGTGGGTACACGTGAGGACAGATACGCCTTGCGTTGCCGCGAGGCGTATAGCTTGGGTGAGCTATGCCTTGCTGATTGTCAATTGTCTCAACGTCCGGTAGCCTGGGATGGTGATAGAATAGGCGAGATCGGGAGTGTCAGATTCTTGGGCAAATACAGGCTGTGCATTGTTCGATCCCACATCCTGCATCCCACGGAAAAGCGCCGAACCCTACATGTTCTGTGGCTGGCGTGATATGGTCTCAGGGTTAATCGACTATGAAGCGTAAGAGGACTCAGCTCGGATAATGCGCCTCCCCCCCCCACAGAGTCGAGTGGGCGCTAAACCGAGGGTCCGGCTCTGGACAGACCCCGCATGGCTAACGAGAGACCCCTCGGAAAGACCCCTTGAAATGATGTGCGCAATGCACACGCGATGTACATAGATCTACGTAGTAATAGAGGTATTAATTAATATATCTAGTATGCTTATTCCGTATGTAATTGCTGTCGCTATCGCTATCGCTGTTACTTACTGTCGCTGTTACGGGGGACTTATATTGACTTAGCGCTATAGCGCTCCTGTAACGGTTCCGTCATGTTATAGCTCGCCCAGGGCACATTGTATCAGGTCATATCATTGTTGATTCTTGTAGACTAAGATATATATGTCGGGGCTGATATAAGCAGTTAGAGCTGTTAGCTACTCCTTCCGTTTACAGTCCCCCCCCTTATGCCTTATAGCCCCTATGAGGCCTAATACCTTATCGTCAGCCTCTAAGTCCCCCATTAATGTCCTACTCTAAGTCCTAATCTTCAGCCCCTAAGTCTTCCGGCTTTATCGGAGCGGGTTATTCTTTAATAAACTATATAAGTGGATTAGTCGTAGTATAACCTAATTTAATATATTATAGGAGTATATCTAGGGTATTATAATAAGGCGGGCCTTTATAGTCTATAATATAACTAAGATCTAAATAATAGGTTATAATAGGAGTAGTTAGCTATCTAGCCTTATCGCGGATTTATTTTACCTTAGCTTATAAGGTCTTTAAGACTTTATTACCCTAATAAAGTATTTAATATATTCTAGGGGTAATACTACTTTTAGCTATATTAAAGGCTCTCTTATCCTTTATAATAATAGCTCTAACTAAGGGTATAATATCATTAATAGCCTTTCTAGCAAGTACTATTATATCTACTTAAATAAGTAGGGTACTATCTAGGCGCTTTATAATAGTAACTATATAAATATATTACCTAATTAGATTAGTAAAGGCCCCTTAAAGATTCCTAGTATTAGGTATTAGGGGAGGCGTAGCCTCTATTTCTATTATATCGCGGCTACGAGGTATTTCTATTATATTATAGTTATAAGGTTAGATAGGACTAGTAATACCGCTTATATAAATCTCTCTAGATTTACTAGCCTTTATATCTAATAGCTAGCGAGGCGCGTAGCTAAATTTATCTAGGAGGTTAGGAAAAAGTTTTAAGTATAAGGGTACTAATAGGGGTACTTTACCCTTTATAGAATTTATAGCTAATCCCTAGGTAAAGTACGATTAACGTAGGATAGGTATACTAGAGCTTTATAGAGGCCTAGGAGATAACTTAGGCCTAAGAGAGCTAGCTCTAGCGGTAGTTAATCCTTTAGCTTAGGCTTTAGCGGCCTTTAAGTTTAATTACTATAAGGTAGTAGTATAATATATTTCTAGGTTATAGTCTTCCTAACTATAAAGAATATATATATAGTATTTATCCTTATTAAACTAGCTAAATATACTATACCTATTATTAAACTTAATACTAAATATATTACCTTAATAAATCCTTAGAAGCTCTAAGATAGTAAATCCTATAATATTAAAATCTAGAGGCTACTAGGCCTTAACGCTAGTAATAGGAATAGCTTTAAGAATAATAATACTTATAATAGAGTCTAATAGCTTCACGTATTTAAGTAATATATCCCTGCTAGATCTACTTATAATACTATTAAGAGTAAGGACCTCTAATAGATAGTTAATATCCTCTATTATAGGGTTAAAAAATAGGTACTCTAAGTATAATTTATCTTCTAATTTATAGCCGTAGTAGGCCTCTTAGAGTACTTAATTTATAATATTAATAGCCTCGCTAAGTATCTAATAATTAGAATTCCGCGATATAATAATAGTACTAATAAGACCTTCCTTAGTTTTATAGGCCTAATATAAGCTTAAATTATATAGGGCTTTATAGAGTTTATTATCTTAAGTAGTAATATAGAGCTAATAGACTATTAAGCTAAGGGAGGATATAATTAAGTTAGAGATTTATAAGAGTATAAAGTAGTAAATCCCGTAGAGTATAAAGCGCTAACCTAATTCTAGTTAATAGGCTTATTACTACTATATAAACTTAATAGCCTAGGCTAAATAGTTTATTTTTTATAAGATAGCTTTATACCTTAAAACTATATAATTATAATAGCTCTATACTATAAATATATAAGAAATAGCTTTATACCCTAAAACTATATATTATAATAGCTCTACGCTTCCTAAATATATAAGAAATAGCCTTATACCTATACCTATTCTAAAATAACTTAAAAGGTCTAAATAGTAGCTTTATACCTCTAAGGCTCTATACCTATACTATTATAATAATACTTTAAAAGGATACTTTTAATAGAATTACTAAACTAGGTCTAATATATTTTATATATCCTTCGCTAACTCCTATAAATTTTCCTCTAGTTTATACCCCTTCTAGGCTACGAGATATTATAGTTTATAATAGTAGAGTCTAGAGTCTAGGATCTTATCTACTTTATACTCTCTCTTATTACTATACTCTATAATTTCGCTAATTAAGGGTAGTAGTAGCGTAATATAGCCTTTAATTATATTAATATAATAGGGTTCTATTAGATATATATAAAATATTAGGTATAATAGCTTCTACTACTAGAAAGGGGCTAACTTTTTTATAGTCTAGCTTTTTATAAGGCCTTTATAATAAGATATTTATACTATATAATATAACGCGGTCTCCTAGTTAGAGGGTTAGGAGCTTTCTCCCCTTATTATAATACTAAGCCTAGGTATTTTAGGCTATAATAAGCTCTTCCTTAAGGATTATATTAAGGTATTCTAGTTCTTTTACTATTTCCTAGGTAGTTATACTAGGGCTAATATAGCTAGGAGCGTCTACTAACTAGAATAGTTTAGGCTCTCTACTACTAGAAATAAAGAATAGGCTTTAATATATAGTACTATAGATACTATTATTATAGGTATATTCCCTAAGATTAAGTAGAGTAACCTAGTTATCCTACTAGTAATTTATAAAGACTTATAAGTATTATTTAATAACTTAATTTTACCGCTCTATTAGGCCGTCTATTTATTAATAATACGCCGTTAAAAGCCTATAATCTATACTAAGGGCTTTCGTAAGAGTTTACTAAAAGTGTAAGGTAAAGAGGGTATCCTAGTCGCTAATAATCGTATTAGGTATACTATATAGCTAAAATACGTCTTATAGGAATAATACTACGAATAATTTAGAGGTATTACGATTATCGCTATATAGCTAGTAGCGTAGAGAGCGGAAGCCTTCCGCAGGCACGTCTTAAGCCTACGAGAAGCTTCCCTTCTCTATAACCTTTTCTACTACTTTACTATATTAATGATTGCAGTTATAATATATAGTAGTAATACTAAATTAGCTACTATTAGTACTATTAACTACTAATAAGCCGTATATAGTCTACTAGCTATTATAGTACTAGCTATCTATAGTACTAGCTATTATAGTACTAGCCTTAGGGTATAAGTCCTTATAAGTCTTCCGTACGCTATTCTATTTAATGCTTATTTAGGCTAGCTAAAGAAGCCTTCTATAACTAATAATAACTACGGAAGTCTCCTTAAAAATTATAATTAATAAGGGCCTTATCTATTATATATTACCGGCTCCTAATAATATTAGGATTTCATTAGATTATTAGGATTTTTAGAGAAACCTTAGTATTTTACTATGTAAATTTAGATATTTCTTAGATATTTCCCTACTTACTACTTACCGCTTATCCTAGCTACTAATAGGAAAACCTTTATTCTTACTTTTTAATTACATGACTTTATTAATACTAGGTATAAGTTTACTATTATTATTAATAATATTAGCTATTTCCTAATAGTACTTATTATTAACGGGAATCTTAGACCTCCTTAGACTAACCGTATTACTAATTCCTTATAAGAATAATAGTACCGTGCTAGATCTTTATCTTTAGAGCCTATTAGACTCTTTAATATATATAAAATATCCTAGCCTTCTAATTAAGCTATTAATAAGAGTTAGTTCCGCGTAGTAAATTATTATTTTAAGAAAGCTACCTTATCTATAAGGTACTATCTATAATAGCCTCCTTTAGTACCTACCTCCCTAATAGGGACCTTAATCCGTTTACTACTAAGGTCGACTTTACTAATACTAATACTAACGGAGTCTATTCTATCCTTAGCAGGTATAAGAGTAACCTTAGTAGAAGAGGCTATCTATAATCGCCTAATAGGACTAGAACTTCCTAATCCGCTAGAGCCTTTATATATAGCGGATAATAGGGGAAATAATAATAGTAATAGTAATAGCTAGGCTAGCTAGGCGAGTTTACCTATTAGAGGCTTTACGCTTAAATAGTTTAATATAATATCTACCTTTTTCTAGAGTATAAATACTAGGGTAGGGGGTCGTTAGACTTATTAGCCTATAATAGTTATAGCCCTAGCTCCTATAGTTACTACCCCTTAGTTTAGGCCCTAGGATATTAGGTATTTTAATCTAGATCCTAATATACCCCTAATTAAAGTTAAAGATAGCTATAATATCTATTATAATATTTTTAGCTTTACTAATAGAGTTAAAGTAAAAGCTACTACTATAGATCTAACTCTTATATAGTTAAATCTAGACTCGTATCTACTTAGGAAAGCTAATAATTAGTTTAATAACTAATTATCACGTACTACCTGTATTAGGCTATAAAATAACCCTACTAGTATTATTAAATAATATATAGCTCTATAGGAATATTTTCAGGACTCTCCTAGTAAGTCGCTAAGTCTACTAGAAAATATCCGCTATACGGTAAAGGACGCTTAAAATTAATAGGATCTAGCTAACTATATCTCTAGTATTATCTTAAATAGTAAAAATGCTAATATTACTACTATAGAGTAAGCCTAAGTCCTCCTAGCATTTAAATATATAGACGGATAATTACGTTAGGATCTATTATTACTAACTAAGGAATTAATAATTAAGGGCCTCCTTAAAGAACTTAGATATAGGAAGGATACTTAGTTTAATATTTATAAAAATAAGGGCCTTATTAAGAAAGGCTTTAAGATAAAGTAGGATAGTTGTTATAATAATCGACGAGATCCTTAATTAGGTTAGTATACTTCTTATTTAAATAATCCTCCTTACTAATTCGGCGGTAATAGTTTTAATTATAGTAGTAGGGCTCTAAGGCTAAACTATAATAATTAGAATCTAGTTACCTAACTATTTATACTATTCATACCGTATAGAAACTATTAAGGCAACTTTAATAATAACCCCTAGTAGGTATAAATCGCTAGTCCTTAATAACCCCTATAGATTATAAATAGAAACGCGTCACCTAGGTAGAGTTAATACTAGAACTGTAACCTAGGTTAAGGCTGTCTACTAAACGCTTTAAACGGTAATCGCTTATATAAGCCGTATAATTAGGTATAGTAATAGCCTCGTACGTATTAGGCTACTATTAAGGATAGAAATCCTTAGGAAGAGCCTTATAATAAGTAGGTAACTTATAATACTTATAAGGATAAATACTACTAGTTTATAAACTAGACTAACCCTAGTCTAGGCTAATACCTAGATAATTCTTAGGAATATAGTTAAGATCCTAAGAGTTATTAAGATGATAATACTATTAAAACCTATTTCCTAATAATCTAGCTATCTAATAAAGCCTTTAGTTATTAGAAATATTCTAGGACGTTCCCGTCTAATAATACTTTATATAGCTATATCCGTCATAGTATTTACTATGAAATAAGGGCCTTAATAGCTACTATAACGTTATCTAAGGAGGCTGAGGCCGTAGACTATTATTTAGAGTACTTCTAAACAGACTACTTTAGGAGGATATACCTTTAAGGGATATTATTTTATTACAACTTAGTTTAAATTTATCCTAGATATTAGCCGCCCGCTCTATAAGCTTTATATAGATATAGGTTATACGATAAGTCTAATAGATAGGACTTTCCTATTAAAGTAGTCCTTATAAGCTAAAATCTCTAAAATACTAACGCTTATAAAGGTAAGAGGTATTAGAAGTAAGAAGTATAATGCTAATAAATATACTAAGCTACTAATATATATTCCTAGTAATAATAGTACTACTTTTATTAAGAGGGAATTATACGTAGTTAATAATCTTTTAGTAAAGGCCTTAATTAGGGTTAATATTCTTAAATCTAAGGGTATTATTATCGACCTTAATAGGAATTTAATAATAATCCGTTCTTATTAAAACCTTAAAGTCCCTATTAAAGTCTCTAGTAAGGGAACTCGTATTAATATTATAGTATTTAGTTAGGCTAATATTATTATTAGCCCTTACTCTAATAAGTAAGTTTAGATTACTAGTCCTTATTATTAGTCGCTCGATCTTCTAAAGGATCGAGACTTAATCTTTAAGCTAGATAAGCTAGATAATCTTTCCGTCTACGCCTACGTTATTAACTGCGGTATATTATATATCTTTATTAGAAATAATACTAATAGTAAAATTAAGTTAGCTAAGAATATAAAACTTAGCTAGGTTACTAAATATAATACTCTAGGCTATTTCCTTATAGAAGCCTTTTATAACGACCTCGCTACTAGGCCCCCTAAAAGGGCTAAGGTAGCTAACTAGGTTAAAATTAATCTCCGACGTCTTATTACTACTACTATAGTATTTATAGTAACGGTACCTACTACTACGGCCCCGGAGATAGAATCTACTTACCCTTTAAGTGTAACGGTCTACGGCTCCCCCTAATTAAGGGCCTTATTAGGGGACGTCGTTAATAAGTACCCGAACCTATAGTAAGATACTAGGACTATAGCATATATCCTAGAGTCTTAATAGATAGATATCCCGCTCGTAGATAACTAGCTAGAAATCTATAAACCCGGCTAGGCTAGGGTTTATCCCCTAGAGAAGGTAGATAAAGAAGTTATTAATAATAAATTTAATAAGCTATATAAATAGGATAGAATAGACTAGATAATAGAGTTAACCCTATTTTTATTCCTATATTTTATAGTCTAGAAGTAATCCGTAGACGGCCTTTATAAAGGCCGTATAATAGTAGATATTAGGGCCTTAAATAAAATTATAATACTAGATATATATCCTATCCTATTATAAGCTGAGATATTAGCTCTATTAAAAGGTACTACTTATATTAGTACTATTAACGCGGTAAGTTTCTTTTATTAATAGTCTATTAATAAGTTATATTATTATTATCTTATAGTAGCTAGTTATTAAGGCTAAGAGTTATTTAACGTCCTAGTTATAAGATACTATAACTCCCTAGCCTATATATAGCGTATAATAGATAGAATTCTCCGGCCGTTTTAGTATTTCTATTATATATACGTTAACGATATTATTATCTTTTTAAGATCTCTAGAAGAATACCTCGACTATCTTAGCTAGGTATTCTAGGCCCTTGTTAATAAAGCCTTAGCTATACTAGTACATCCCAGCTAAATTATAACTAATTATAGGCCTTTGTATATTAACGCGAAGGATACTATTACCTTTATAGCTATAAAAATAAAAGACTACTATAATTCTTACTATACTCTAATATACTTTAAAGTAGGAGATTTAGTATACTTACAACTATACTAGGGTTACTATATTCTAGCTATCTTATCTAAGAAAATAGGTTAATAATTAGTTAACCTATTTTATATAATTAGACGGGTTAGTCGCTTAGCCTACGAACTCGCCCTTCCTAAAAATATAAGAATCTATAACGTTATATTAATTACCTATCTAGAGCCTACTATAGACCCCGCGGATAACCCGTACTAACGTCGCCGCCTAGCTATACCGGTCGTTATTAAGGGGTAGGATAAGGAGGAATAGGAAATTAAGAAGTTAATTAATAAGAGACAGATACGTCGTAGCTATAGATAGGCTACTAAATACCTCGTTAGGTAGAAGAATTATAGCCCTAAGGAAGACTACTAGATATTAGAAAAGGAACTAGTAATAAATACTATTGACTTAGTAATAGAGTTTAATAATATTAATAGTAATTAATTAGCTATAGTATAAAAGGCCTTATTTAGGCTTTACTAATATTTTATTATAGCTATTAGGATAATAGTATTATTTATTTACTAGTATCTATTATAATTATCGCTATATAGCTAGTAGTATAGAGAGCGGAAGCCTTCTACAGGTACGTCTTAGGCCTACGAGAAGCTTCCCTTCTCTATAACCTTTTCTACTACTTTACTATATTAATAATTACAGTTATAATAAGAGGTTATAGATTTATAATATATAATATAGTAATATATCTTACTAAAATAGTCTATTACTACTATAATATAGGTATAAGAGATATTATTAACGGGGCTTTTACTATTTAGGAGATCCGTAATAAAATCTACTATAATAGACCTTTATAGTATATTAGGAATTAGAATAGGTGCTAATTCCTTATATAATAGGTATTTTAAAGCTTTAGTTCTTTAGTAGGTATTATATATTCTTATATAATCGCCTACGTCGTAGCTTAGTAATAGCTAGTAGAATTAACGGCGGATAGTTAAAATAGTCTAATCGCGACTAAGGTAGCCTACTATTAGGGAATTATAGAAATTTCGTATAATACAGACCTTTAGATCTATATCCTTAGGTATATAAAAATAATTACCTTAAAAATATAAAAGGGCTAATAGCTATTTATAGCTTAATCCTTTAGCTCTAATAGCTTTAATATTAGTCTTAAGTTTTCTTAAGATTTCTTTAAGGATAGTTTATAAGAGCTTCTTAATCTAGTTATCTTCCTATTCTACTACTTCTAGGTCTATTATTACCTAGTAGGCCGTATCCCGCCCTTCTTTAATAATTATAAGTACTAACTTAAAGAAAGGGACTATAGTATAAGTAGTATTAGGCTTATTATAATTAGCCCTATATAAGGGTATATTAGCGGGGTTCCTCTTCCTAGGCTAGTATTAGATTTTAAAGTTAAACGCTAAAAGAAACTCCGCCTAATAGGCCTAGTATTAACTTAGCGTCTTAGTAGTAAGGAATAATTTAAGGTTATAGTAGTCTATAATAATTATAATATAGTATTAGGCTCCTTTAAGGTATTTCTATTATACTTAAAAGGATATAATAATAGCTAATAATTCCTAATCTAGGGTACTATAATTTATTTTAGCTAGATTAAATTTACGGTTATAGAAGGTAATTAGATAGGTATAAGTATTATCCTTCCTTTAAGAATATACCCCTAATAGTATATATATACTTACGTCTATTTCTATTTATAAAGGTAGGTTAGGATTATAATATATTAGTAGTAGTACCTTAGTAAACGCCTCTTTAAGCTCTCTAAACGCTAATTTAGCCTATTATAACTACTAAAAAGTAACCGTTAGCTTTATTAGCTCTATTAGTTCCCTTATAATTTAGTTATATTCCTTAATAAATTAATAATAGAAGTTATAAAATCCTAAGAAGGATTAGACTTACTTTATAGTAATAGGAGTAGGCTAATCTATAATAGTTAAGACTTATATTAGGTCTATTATAATACCCTTAGGGCTAATAATAAACCCTAGGAATTCTATAGTATTAATACTAAATTCGTGTTTTTCTAGCTTAGTAAATAGACTATACTTTCTTAATACTATTAAAACTTCCTTAATATAATAGTTATAGTTAGTAGGATTATTAGAGTAGATAAGGATATCATCGAGGTATATAATAACTATAATATCTATAAGGTATAATAGCGCCTTATTAATATACGACTAAAATATTAAGGGGGCGTTAGCTAGTCTAAAAGATATAACGTAGTATTTAAATAGCTTATAATAAGTACGGAAAGCTATTTTCTATTTATCGCCTTCTTTTACCTGAATTAGGTTATAAGCCCCTCGTAGGTTAATTTTTATATATATTTTAGCTCTTCTTAGTCGGTCTAGAATATTTAAGACTAAAGGGATTAGAAATTAATCTCTTACTATTATTATATTAAGGCCTTAGTAATCTATATAAAGGCGTAATCCTCTATCCTTCTTCTTTATAAATAGGATTAGTACCCTAGCTATTAATTTTAAGCGTCTAATAAAGCCTAATTTAAGATTCTATTTAATATATACCTTTAAGACACCTAACTTAGTCTCTAATAGGTTATAAAGTAGGCTAAAAGGTAGTATAGTTCCTAGTTAAAGGTTAATAGTATAATTAAGTTTACTATAATAGGGTAGTAACTTACTTCCTACCTCCTTATTAAAAACGTCTAAGTATTCTAAGTACTTCGCTAGTAGGACTTTTAGGGGTAATAGGTTAGCTTTATTAGTCGTCGAGTAATATATATAGACTAGAAAATACCTGTAAAAATTCAAGATTTTTACTTAGGAAAAGTATATTTAAAAGTATAATTCTTTTATTTATTAGTAAGTAATAATAGTTATAAGGTAAATTTAAGTCTAAATATTATAGATATTTATACGAACTTTTATAGATACTAAGACCCCCCTTAAGTATTATAGGAGATATAGGGTAAATATTACTAAAAATATTAATTTTAGATTTAAGGGATTATTTACGATAGTTACCTAGTATTAGAGTATTAATAAATAGTTATTAGGCCTACCTACGTTATAACTCTATTATAACGTTACTATTTAGGACTAATAGGGTATAACTAAGTATACCGTTATTAGACGACTTATTATATTAGTTATTATTAGGAAAAGACGTCGTTATTATTAAGATAGAAGCGTTAAAAGACTAATACTATCTACTAAGTACCTAACTAACTATAGGATATCTAGTATAGTAATATTCTATTCTACTAATAACTTCTACGCTACTAGACTATTTAACGTAATTCTTAAATTATTATACCCCTTATATTATAATATATCTTTTATACTCTTATAATAACTATTAATAGTTATATTAAATTTATTACGTTAATATAGAGGAATCTATTAGATATAAGAGTTTATACAGCCTAGTATTTATCCGGCCCTCTAAAGTTTAACTAGTAGTATTTAATAAACTAAATAGTAGAATAGCTTATTTTTATTATTAGAAAGTCTAATATTATAGTCTAATATAAAGATATAACTATATAATTAAGTATAGTATTAGGCTATTTTTATACTTCTAATATTATAATTAATATTCTTATAAGCTATTAAGTAGCTATTAATAGGATCTAGGCATTAATAGTAAGTCACGACTAATATATTAGGGGTAGTCTACCTATTATCTAATAGTACCTACTTATATATAACGTTTCTTATTATTCAGCTAGATATATATTTAGGAGTTTTAGGCCTAATAATATAAAGGTTTCCCTATCTTATTACCCGTAATAGAGCTACGTATAGCTAATTATAATTAAAAGTAGGCCTAGTCTATAAGTTAATACCTACGTACTTTATTAATTAGCCTTATAATTTATTAATAGTTATAATAAATACTAGTTAAATAGGATACTACTTACGGATAAAGGGGGTAGGAATCCGCCTATTATTTTCTTTAGACTATAATAGTATCTTAAATAGTATTACCTTCTCGCTATTATAAGTACCGCCTATAATCTCCCCCTTAAAGATATACTTACTATATCTTATTACCCGTAGTTAAATCCTATTATATAGACGTAGCGGATCAAGGTTCCTTAGTAGTATAACTAGTACGCCTAGCTTAATATATAGCTTATAAGATAGTAGGGAGGGTTTATAAAACCTATAAAAGTACTTAGGGGGGAAGAGTTTATTATCTTCTTCTAATATAGTATAATTAATACTCTAGTATATTATTATATTACTAGGGATACGTAATATTATCTTAGTATTAATACTAGTAATATCTTTATTAGTAATAGTAAGAATAGCCCGTTCTAATAGATAAACCCTCTAAGAGATATTTATCCTAATATTAGTATAGATATTCTTAACTAAATTATTAATAGCGTTTCCTAGGGTATAACTATATTTCTAATATAATACGTCTTTATTAGTAGTAGGGCTTTTCCGGATATTAATACTATTATTAATAGCGAGGAGATTACTTATAAATAGTCCTATTTTATAACGGGTAGCGTCTATTAGGTTAGGATTATTAAGTTACTTATTAATAGTAAGATTTAAACGTATAACCTTATTCTAGAAATAGGCCTTTTAAAGATATACCTTAATAACCTAGCTACTAGATCCTCCTAGAATAACTAGGAGTATTTATTAGAAGTCCCTATAAAAGTAGACTACCTTACCCCTAAAATAAGCCTAGTCGTTATTATAGATATCCTAAAGGCTATAACTAATAGCTTCTATATTATATTAACTCTATATAAGAGACTTATCCTAAAAGATAATATAAGCTCGCTTAATTAGCTTAGTAAGATTAGTCCCCTTCTTAATCCTATATAAGGAGGTAGTATTAGAGTCTAGGGGTATCTTAAACTATAAGTAAGTAGTTTAACCTCCCTATAGTAGTATTAATATAATATTAGAAGACGCTACTACTAGAGTAACCTTTTATTAGGAATATAGCCTTTCTATAATAGTATTTTAAACTATTATCTTACTAGTCCCCCTAGTACTATTAAGGAAGAATAGTATACCTAGAGTATTAAATTTATTATTAGTATTAACGTTAATAGCGGTAATAATCTAATTAGTAGCGTAGTATTAATTAGTATTTAGCCTATTTTATAAGACCTCGGCCTTATTAGGGGTAATTTAATAAGATATTTCTTCCCGTAAAAGTCTATTTAGAATATCGTTAAAATTATTAAATAGGATAGTTAGAATAGGTAGGCTATATTAGGTTAGATCCTTAGTATATTTAGGGGTTAATTAATATTCTAATTAGCTATTAATTAGGTAAAGGGCGTACTATTCTATAAATAGCTATTACTTATAATAATTATCTAGTATTTAAAGTATTAAAAAATCTTATCGTAGGAGGTATAAGTAGTTATTTAAGATATACTCCTTATACTTATTCTATAATATAAGGGCGTTAGTAGGTTAGAGTTTAACTAATACTAATATAAAAAGACTATATAGCTTATAGCCTCCCTAAAAATCCTTTCCCTTATTAAGGATCTTATTAGTATATCTATTATTTTTAGTTAACCTAAGCTCTACGTAGGCCTCCTTCTATCCTATTAGCTAGCTATCTACTATCTAGAGGTTATTAAATAATATAGCCCCCTTAATATAATAGAGGAGTAGTTAGTAATAGTAGAGATCCTTAATTTTAGGACTAATAAAATTAATACGCCTAAGAGTCTTACCTCTTTTATATATTTTCTAATATTTATTTCTTTTATTCTATATGAAGACTTTAGGAAAATCCGCGTATAGATAGTTAAGTAGATCCCTTATAATAGTAGGACGTTTCCCGTTCTATTTTATAAAAGGTAATAGCTAACTATTATTATAAGCTTCCTTAGCAAGACGGTTTATATTAAAAAACTCTATTAATATAGTTCTACGGAGCTTATTACTATCTACTAGCTTTTATTTAGTAGCCTTATTAGTAGCGTAGTTATTAACTAGCTTAAAAAGGGTATACTATTAATTAGGGAGGTAGATCTATAAACGCTCTATATAAGGCTTTATAATACCTATATTAAATAAGAGTATCTTCTAAATAGCCTTAATAGACCTAATTTAATAGGCTAACTAGAACTCCGTAATCTTATCTATTAACTCCCCTTACTATTACGGCTAGCTGTTAGGAGCGGGGTTATTATTATTACGCGTATAATTCCTAGTAAGGGAGATATTAGCCTAATTAGGTCCCTTATAAACGTATTTATATAGATAGAAAATAGACTTAATAGAGCCGTAGATCTTAATATTAATATAGGTACTATATTTCTTTAATAGGTACGGGTTATAAGGGATAACCTATCTATTATTAATAGAGGAATTAGGTTTAGGGGGGCCGACTAGATATTTATAGAAAGGATAACTCCTATTAAGTATAAAAGATATCTCTTAGTAAAAATCCTTTAGAAAAGCCTTATTATAATAATTCTTCTCCTAACTAAAATATCTATTACTAGGGATGCTAGTATAGCGATTATAAACTATATATTATAGGACTAACTTACACAGCGTATTACCCTATTATAAAGGGGGGATAAATACTTAAATAACGCTATTAACGTCGCTAACTATCTAGATCTAATCCTCTTCCTGTATAATAAGGAGAATATAAGTATATAGAAGACCTTACTTCTAAAACTTAATAATATAATAGTAGGCTATATAAATATTAAGGATATATTACTTAAGGAGGTCTTTTATTAGCTCCTAGAGCTTCTAATTAAAGATATAAGTAATTAGATTATAATAGTACTCTAATATCTAACTAGATACTAGTAAGCTCTAAATATTAGGCTACTTAGGATTATATATAAAGGTAATAAAAAATTTAGGTTTACCCCTTTTTTAGACTATTATTATAGCGTCTTATATTCTCGCTTTTATAGTACGTAGGCTTCCTAGTATTATTAATAGGAGGATAGTTACCTTACTACTAATATCTTTAAGCGAGATATCTAGATTAGTACTAAGCCTATCTATTAGGCTAGAGTAGTAGTCCGCTTAAATAGTCTATTAATTCTAATAATACTAATTTAGATTATTAAGCTCTATTAATATCTAGATATTAGTAGCTTAATAGCTTAATAGATATCTACTATTAATAGTATAATTAAAGAAATTACGCCGGATCTAAATATTAATTAGCTAATTATTTAAATTATATTAACTATCCCCTAACTAATATCTAAATAATTTAGAACTATTTATAACTAAGTAGATTAGGGTCTAGAAAATAACTAGGGAAATATATTAAATAGTCTTACCTATATCTATTTTATATAAAATTATTATCTTATTACTTACTAAGACCTACTATAACCCTAAGGTATATACTCGCTAGTAATATACTAGTCTAGTTCCTACTTAGGGTTACTACTATCTTCCTACTCTAGTTTATTATTACTACTAATTAAGGTATATTAGGCGAGTATACTAGCGATATAGTTCCGTCGTAATATATATAGTAGATAGTTACCTAGAAGCTAATAGCCGGCTAATAGGAGGCGGTTATACCACGACTATTTATTAAATAGAAATAGGAGCGGACATTAGAGGGTTATATAAGAAGGATATTAATTAGGGATTAATATAAGGCCCCCCTTAATAGTTTTAATATAAATATCCTACTTAATCCGGCCTCTTATAGCGTTATTAGGAGTTATTATAATATATGCGACTTCTATAAAGGTAGGTTAATTATAAGCATCCTTATCCTATTATTTAGGATTTAGCTATTAGATATAGATACTTATAATATTAATAAGATATTATAATTTATCCTCCTTAAAGTAGTTATAGTAGGATTTAAACCCCTAGACGTATAAGTTAATAGACTAGAGGGTATACTAAGCGGATATAAGGGTATCTTAATTTAAATTATTAAAATATTAATAGTAAACGTCTAGTTACTCCTATATATTATCTAATATATAGATCTAGGCGAATTTTAGCCTAAGGCCGTTATTAGTAATAAGAGGACTTATAAGATAATAAATAGACCCCTAGATCTAGAAGGTAGTTTAATTAATATAGGTATTAATATTAGTTATACCCTTACTTATAAAGGAGAGATAATTATTATAACTAATAATATTATCTAAAAATTCTTTACTATATATAGTCCTCCTTCTTATAAACTATTTATTAATAATAATATTATCTACGTTACTAAGTAATTTATTAATAAATTATACCCTAAGCTCCGCCTCCTTTTAAGGCCCCTTAGGTAATAAGTCTATATTAGCTAGCTTATATAACTAGTTAGGGGATAGCTAATTATTCTTCCTACTATTATAGTATAGCTATTAACTATCCCCTAAGTTACTACGTTTATTTTTCTATAATAGTACGTTATAGTATAGATATCTATTTATAGGGATATTAAATAATTTATTAACTAGGTAGGGTATTATAACTCCCGCTATCTAGGGATCCTTATATACTTAATATCTCTAACCTAGTATCTACCCCTAATATATATTACTCTAACGCTAGTATAAGCCTTATTAAATAGGGGGCTAGTACTTAGTATTATTATCTTAATTAGCCTATTATAAGGCGTACTAGCGACGCGTATCTAGATAATATTTAGGAGGTAGTAGAGGAGCGATTTCTTAAGGGGTCTCTTTAAAGATAGGGGGAGTAGGTTATTAAGGGTTCCTAGGCGGAATAACTACTTAAATAGTTATATTAGCGAGGGCTATATACTACTAGGGAGTAATACCGTTATTAAGGTAGTTATAAGGGCGAGTACCTAATAGTATTTCTCTAGGGTAAGGTTCTATTAATATAATATTTATAGGGCTTACTAATAGGTTAATAGACCTAACCTAGGTACCTAAATTAGTCTTCCTTAGGCGTCTAGTACGCCTTATACTATTACTCTTATAAGATTTAACCCTCTTATTAGTAGTATTAGGGTGTAGCTTAGAAAGAGCTACGCGCTTAGAAGGTATTAGTAGGGAGCTAGAGGAGCTATATTTAGTATAGGAAGGGCGATAATATATACTTTAAAGATAATTAGTATAACTTATAAGGCGTAGATTATAAGGGGGAGGAATAATATTTATAGTAAGGTATTTAATAATAAAAATAAGGTAGGAAGAAAAAATTAGTTAGGCGGTAGGGATACGCTAAGATATTAGACGGTTAGACTAATATTAGTAGGTAAATCTATTTATTCCTATATATCTTTTAAACTATAGTATCGATTTTCTTTATTTTTAAAGCGTTAAATAGCTAAGAGTAAGCTATATAACTTTATTTAAATAGAAAATATTATAAAGTATTATTACGTAGGTAGGTAGAATAGGAAGAATTATTAGAGTTTTAATATTCGCGCTAGTCTAGGAAAGGAATCTAAGGGACTTATTAACTAACTAATAAGCTGCGATAAGCTTAGGGTCCTAAATTATAGATATTCTATTATAGTAAAGAAGATAGTCTCTCCCTCTACCTTATTATTAAAGTCTATTTAATCTAATACCCTAATATTATTAGATACGCTAACCCTTCCCTTAATTTAATCTATAATAGGATTAATTTATTAAAGCTATAGTAGGCCTAGAATTATTTAATAACCTTATATAAGAATAGCTCTAAAAGTATAATAAGAGTAGTATCTACCTAGGGCGCTTATTTTAATACGAAATAGTACTTATAATAAGGTAGGACTAATTATCCTTCTATTTATATTAAATACCCTAGCTACTTTAGTATTTAGGGGCGTAAGGCCTAATATTTAGACCTAGTCCTAATTAATAAAATTCGCTATAACTCTATAGTTAATTAAGGCCTATAGGGTTAATTTTATATATTAATAGTATAAGTTAGAATAGTTTTTCTATATCTATATAAGTATTAAGATATAGTCCTTATTATAAGCCTTATTAAATATATCTAATAAGGTAAGGCGTAGGAACTCCTTTTTAAGGGTATATTATAACCTTTATAACTAATACTCTAAGTTACGCCTCGCCTACCTTAAAGGGGATAGTTCCTAGGTTATAAGGTACTCCTCTAAGACTAGTATAACCCGCGACGCTATCTTAGGTATTACGGGCGATTATTTTTTAGATAGGGGTAGTTAATAGGTCTATTAGTATAATCTTTAGCCTAATATTTCTTCTACCTATAATATATATATATCCCTTAATCCCTTTAAGCCTTCTAATAGTTATTATAGATATTAGCCCTCTTCTTACTATTTAACCCTAATAGTTTAAAGTTTATATTATTTAGTTTATTACGTAAGGGAGAGCGTCCTCCGCCTTCCTTATTAGGATAGTTATTAGTAAATTATACCCTTTTCTATTAACCTTATTCTACCTCCTTATAGTCTTCTAGGGTCCGCTTCCTAACTCTAATATAATTTTCGGCTTATTATACTACGGTCTTAAATTTTATAAACGTGTCTAGTAGTTACTATTATAACTAGTAGATATAGTCTAGGATTTCAGCCGATAGCTTTTTCCTAGAGGTATAATAAATTACTAAATTATTTTATAATAGGTCTATTACTAGGGTCTTAAATCTATTAATAAAATTTTATATTAACTCCCTATTTCTTATACGTATATAGTCTATTTTTAACTCTATATCTAATCTAATATCCCTAATAGAGCAATTCTCTAATAGCTATACCTATAGTTTATCCTAGTCCTTAAAGGTTTCTTAGAGGCCTAATAGTCTTATAAGTTACGTCCTTATTCTAATTTTAAATCTAAGGTAGGTATACGCGGTAGATACTTAAGTATTAGAGCCCTTAATAATCTATAGGTTAAAGAAGTTATTATAGTTAATAATCTATAAACGGACGTCTATTAGAGGGCTAGTAAATATTAGGGGTTTATTATATTTTACTCTCTTATAGTCCTAACTTATTACTACTACCGCTATTACGGCTCCTATTATAGGTATATATATAGAAAGGGCTATACTACGCCTTATAACTAGTCCTAATAGATCTATTAGCCCTCTTCCCCTTTATAATACTATACTAATAGTATCGCGTTAGGACTCTACTACTTTAGTCTTAAGGATAGCTATTTAGTTAAATAGTTATTAAGCCGTCTTAGGGCTAATAGTATCTAGACCTCTAGAATTACGATCTCCTTAGCGTAAGGGTACTAAAGATAGCATGCTAGCTATTTCTCGAGTAGGTCTACGTTATACTATATTAGCCCTAATTAACGAGATTATAAGCTAGGCTCCTATTAGGAAAAATTAATATAACGATTCCGTTATATTATAGCTCGCCTAGGGTATATTATATTAGGTTATATTATTATTAATTATTATAAACTAAGATATATATATTAGGGCTAATATAAGTAGTTAGAGCTATTAGCTACTCCTTCCGTTTATAGCTCCTACTACTTTAAGGTATTATTACCTACTATATTTATTAATATCTTTAGTAGAATTATTAATACGAGATATTTACTACTTTATATATAACTATTATTAGTCTTTAAAGGTATATAACTTTATAATTATAATAAAATAATAGCGACCTCCTTTTTAGTAGCTACCTTAGTTAGCTAAAATTATGCTTACTAATTAAATTTACTAAGTACTATCTTTAGGTGGACCAATAATAGGAAGGGGTCTGTCGTTAAGAGGTCTCTCGTTAGCCACACAGGGTCTCTCCTGAGCCGTACCCTAAACGGAGGGCGTCTAAGGGCGGTTCCTATCTTCCCATCAGCGCTTGCAGAACCTCCGTACTACGATCACAGTCCCTTTCCCTATGAATAACATTTGCGCTTCCTTGAGAGAACGTGGAACACATCAACCTCATATGCGAGAGTCTGTTGCGTCAAAGGATACGCGAGTTCTCGTCGTAGGGAACGAATTTTGTCAATCAGCAACGTTCTCGGAGATTTCCAGACCCAGGATGCATGTCATCGGGAAATCCCAGTCACAGGCTGTGCAACCTCTAACAACAACAGCGAAGACGTTTGATCCTTCGCAAACGCTCGTAAGAAGTATGTCTCACAGCTTCACCCAATGGCGTAGCTTTTAGTCCTACCAGATTGGTTCGTTCTTAGTATCTATTATCAATCATTACTTCGACAAGAAAGACATTACACGAAGCTGTCACTCACCGTGGCTAGCGGCGGTTGTATGAAACTTAGCATGGCTGTAGGTGACCGGATCAGCATTATGAATTGCTTTTAACGCTACATAGCGCCTTCTATGCTCATCCCTAGGAAAACATCGGTAAAGTATTGCGAAGCAACTTGTTATGTGCATTTTTATTTGTTGGACCACCATTCATCATGAGAGAAGCCGAAGCTGGTCACTTCGCGTTCCTATACTGCTTGAACATTGTACAGAGCGCGTTCCGTGAAGGGGAAGGTACGTGTGTGCTGCTTGCTTATGATGAGCCCCCAGAGCGTGGCAAGTGGAGGCTATGCCCTAATAGCCGCCCCAGCTAAAAAGGGGTGAGCCCAGAGCAACGAGCAACGCAATTTCACGCCGCGGGCTTTTCGAGATGGTTTCAACGGTGCGTGTTCCATCCTTCACTGCTTGAGGTCAGGATCTACAGGCATCTCAAATGATGCTGTTGGGATTGATAAGTAGGAGTTGTATAGTATGAGCCCCGGTGGGAGGTGTTTCAACTGTCATCTCCTTGCTGTGCTTCTTTTTTGATCAAGAGGTTGTGGTGGCCTCTATGTGGTATGACTGGCTTAGTATGGTCAAAGGAACTTATCTGGGACTGGCCTTCGACCGCCGTAAAGGAACATTGATTGTTTCAAGACAGGCTTGGTAGGCTGTCACTTGTCAAGTTCTCCGCCCTTGCGAATGGAAATGTTCCTACCAGCTATGGCGGTGCTTTGTTTGAGATCACTGTGGGATGACATATTACACGTGGAGTATGATAAGCGCAGCTTTCGACTTCCATATAGACCTCGGCGTCATCGAGGTCAAATGCCTTCCCATGCGCATCGTCACTTTCAAAGCCTACATTTACCTGGTATTTTCCCATAGAGATTCTCCAATCATACTTCCTTCTGCTAACCTGGTGCTGGACTGCACTCAAGGACCATCATGCGTTTCATGCAACGTGCCCGCACAGGGCCTTGCGGCCCTTTCATCCCATTCCTAGCATTTACCTTGGCTGCAATCGAATTGGTCACAGCGTTATCTCTCAGAGATGGCAGCCGTTCTCCGTTCCACCTACTGGCACGAGACGACCAACCCTACCCTGACGACTATCCCTACCCGAAAAAGGCCGACATTCCTCCAAGTGTAACGACAGAGAAAAACAAAAGTCTTTTCTACACTCTGTTAGGACCCAAAGGAGGCGCCACCTCGAAACAGCTTGTCGACTTTCGAATATCAGAGTCACTCCATGTCGTTGGTGACACCTCCTTCACGATCCCACTCGGTTTTGACGACCCTAAAAGCTTAAAGAAAGGCAACGGTGAGATCGATTTGAAAAGGACCAGCGATTACTATCGCCGATTCATCGATGATCTCAGTACGGTGTTCGCGGACAGGAGTTCGGGCGAAGTGTTCCTCCTTCTCCCCCTCACCATCGACGGCGCAAATCCCGGACAACAGATCGCTTGCAGAACAACGTGGGTGCGTACGGCATTCGACGCCTTGAAGGCCAATTCGAAGGTAGCGAAAATCACGCAGGTGGACCCCGGAGACTTCACGAAGAGGAAGGTCATCTACCCACCAACAGGCTCGAAGCCTACGGGAGGGAGCGGCTCCGACAAACCTTGCCACGATTACGAGGCAGGCGATGCACCAAACCTCGTTCCTCCCCCCACAGGCTATATCAACGACGTCCGCACCGCATCTCCTGCAGCCGCAGCGGCCAGCCAACCGAAATCCCGGGCTAATCCCGTCTGCGACCATACCGTCACCTACACCCTCTCCGACACCCAGCGTCTGGCCAACAAGCTCACGACGGCGGGCACCGACCAATGCTGCACCAGTCCGAGTCAAGAGTGCGCAGTGGTCCAGGTCGCGAACAGCGTATCAGCTTTCCTGTGTGGACCCACCGGACATGCAAAGCAGTGCACCGATTGCGCCAAACTTGGGAAAGCGACGGATGATTTGAATGTCGATTGTCAGAAGAACTATCGCGTTGGTGGCAAGGTGGCTATACCATACTTGGACCGTGTGACGTTGACGTTGCAGCGAAGTCCAAGCGCTTAGAGGCGAAGTGATGAGTGGGTTCTATAACGTCTGTTCGGAACAATTTTGCATACTGGGTCGAGGCGGTTTGCGCTTTACTATTTCTGAAGCGGGCGAGAAGCCAGTGGTACAAACTACTTATTTGTCGATCTCAGTATTCACGTTTCAAGTACTGCGTAAATATATAAGTTTTCTTCCCTACTTCACCGCGCGATAGAATGAGAAATTCCTCTCTGACTACCTACGAAAGCTGAGTAAAGGTGGTCGTAACAGTGAATCTTTCCAGCATACCCCATACTATCCCTACATCAATCCGCAAAACCCAAAATATCTCTACTTTCAAACAGCATGCAATCCCGACCTCTAAGTATTATCTACAAGCAAGCAAGTACGATTTTATATAGGTAGGGGCTCTTGTAGATGCTATGTTACCTATCATTAACTCATCATCATCATCTTAGGAACGTACCCACTCCTCACCACCATCGAATGACAATCGTAATAGTCGCATCCAATCTTCCATCTCTTCCATTACTATGATGGCCGAGGGATCCATACGACTTTTTTTTGTCGATAGATAGAAGGATGTTGGGGTTTTCTAGTATCTGAACCCTGTTCTTGTACTTTGGGGATACAGATTCCTTGGTCTATGTAAGATAATGATCACGTTAGAGCTGTGCTGATATGATGCTAGGACGGGAGATCATCAGAGGAAAATTCGAGAAGCCAGGCAATGTTTACGCGGCATCAAGGCAAGGTTCCCTGACTGATGGACGCTATAGATTGCGGCGTATATGTTTGTACACTGTATACGCCCTTCACCGAAAGTCAGCTATTATATATCAAGAATTGAATGTCATGTCATGTGGCGGTCCCCAAATTATGACAGATACCCCAATATTATAACCACAACCACCAGCGCACTCATCCCACTAAGCCACGAAGAGCCTCGCAAACTATCCGCTTTACCCGCCACCGGCTTACCGCCATTCACACTCCCAGTCCCCGTCGGCGCTGTTGTCGTCGTCGTAAACGGCGCCATAATCAGCCCGCCCAAGCCGCCTCCACTCTCGCTCTGCAGCGCGATCGTTTGCGAGCCCAAGATCAACTCCCCAGCCGTGTTGAGAGACACCAGTGTCCCACCCACCGTAATACCAGGAGCGCCAGGCGCCAGGTGCGAGCCAGCGACCTCTACGCCCGTTGGCGCGGCCGTGAGGGCTTGGTTGGCTAGGGTGGTTATGAGTTTGGTTTTTATCGTTGTTGTTGTATCTTGTGGTATGGCGACGAGGGAGATGGAGTTGGGGCCTAATGATGCGACGGAGAGGGGGATGCCGGAGATGGTGAGGGGGGGTGATCCGGGGGTTAGGGTTACGCCGGCGAGTTGAGCGGCGGTGGGGAGGAGGGTGATGGCTTGGTTTGCTAGGGTTGTGACGAGTATTTTTGGGAATGCGTTTGGGAGGGGGATTGGGGATTCTGTGCCTAGGGCGAGACCGGAGGGGCCGATGGAGATTGGGGTGCCGGCGATGGAGACGCCGTTCGGGAGGAGTTGTGCTTCTTGGCCGTTTATCGTGGTGGGTTGATATACTGCAGTGTCAGGAGCGACTTGTGGTTGGAATGCCTCGGCGAGAGGGATCGTGCTAGAGCCGATGATGAAGTTGGATGAGCCAACTGATACCGGGGTACCGGAAATGGTGATGGCTGGCGCTCCTACGGTTAGAGTGGTGCCGGCGATGGATATGCCACCGTTGGAGAGCAATTGGGCTTTTTCCCCGTTGATGGTTGTTGGTTGATATGACGGAGCATCGGAGATTATCTGTTTCGGAAACACGGCTGCGAGAGGTACTGTACTGCTACCGATTACAAGTCCGGACGAGCCAACAGATACTGGCGTGCCGGAAATGGTGACGGGCGGGGCTCCAGGGGCTAAAGTGACGCCCGCGATAGAAATGCCATTTGAGACTGGCTGGGCTACCTGGCCCATGATCGTTGTAGGCTCATGGCTAGCAGCACTTGGAGGCAGTGCCTGCTCTGTAGGTACAGTGAGTAGAGGAATCGTGCTAGTACCTATTATAAGGCCCGACGAACCCACAGCTACTGGCGTGCCCTGAATAGTTATAGGTGGGGCTCCGGGGGTCAAGGTGGCGCCTGCGATGGATATACCATCCGGGACTCGCTGAGCCGATTCACCGGCTATGATTGTAGGTTCGAATTTGGGGGACCCCTGGATGTCTGCCTTCGAAGGTTCCACTAGAGACGGCATATTGAGGACGTAACTGCTGAGGACAACGCCAGCGCTCGGATCCATCGCCATAACGCTAGATACCATCACATGTGCCTGATCAGATGCTACTTGGGAGCCATCGAATTGGATGCCAGATGCATGAATGGCGATAACATGGTCAGATATGGACATTGTTGTTGCTGGCGGTATGAGAATCCGATTCGAAGGATCAATGCTCGGCGGTGCACTGTCCTGTTGAGGTGACTTGTTGCTTGGCAAAGCCTGAGCATTGCCAGATTGTAAAATGTCTGGTGATATCGGCACGGCCTTAGAAGGAGAAGCCTGCTGATTTGAACCGTGGTCATTTCCCTGAAAAGACTCTGGCGCAGCTTGAGACCCTTGAGCGCCAGGCGCCAAAGCGTTCTCAATTTGAGACATCTGGGAAGGTGAAACATTGGAGGGATCGGAAATCTGCGGTGCGTCGCCTGGTTTTTTAGGGCCATTGTTGTGGTCAGGAACTCCATTAAACCCGCTAGTCGCCGTAGGGTGTTTGGAATCTCCATTTGAACCACTGTCATGTTGAAAGATGTCGCTGCTCGCAATGGGCCTCGATGCTTGTCCAGGATTCCCATCCATTCCGCTGTCTCCTTTGGGATTGCTGGTGGTATCATGAGGATTGAGTCCTGGCAGAGCCGGTGAACCCTCAGATGCTTTAGGGTCTTTAGATTGAGGCACGATTGCAGGTACGCTTTGCTTTGGATCTGTTACCGAATTCGCTGTTTCTTTCGGATCCTGTACCGCTAGGGTGGCACCAGCCGCAGGTTTCGTTCCTTCGTCGCCAGCGGTCTTACGTGCGCCCGGATCTTGAGTAGCGCTCGGCATCGGTGCCATTAAAGTCGCTGCGTTAGGATCGGCGGCGGTGATTGTCGGGACCATCGCAGCTGCTGGCAGTAAGGTTTTTGGAGGGTCAAAGCCAGTGAAGAAGGCGTTGCTACAACGTCCAAAAAAAGCGTTTACTTTTGCGATCTGGTCTGGCATAGCGATGAGGGGACGATATGGTTCACCGGGCGCAGGCTTGTACCAATTGGCTTCCTGACGATTTGTCAGCTCACGACGCTCTATATATTGACGCAAGGAAGGCTAGCTACACCCTTTAGTAGCATTACTGACCATCACACTTTGGGGCGGGCACGGCAGATCCCGAACGTCGAATGGTTTTGTAATCTGGCTAGTACAAGTAGAGCACCTGAAACCCCCTTCAATCGATGACAATTCGCCGGGGGTAAAACTGAGCATGGTTGAGGATATTGTCTGACTGCCGCATTCATCGAGCCCTGAGACACTCTGAAAGTTGGCATAGATTGATGGAGAAGTACTAAACCTTGATTAGAGATCCCGCAAAGGAAGATTTCGGCCAAAGACCTACAAGGTGAAACCGTTGAGTACAGTAGTTGACGCTGGTAAGCCGCCACCTTGACTCGTAGCGTTGTGGACGACTAAAGTATGAGCTCGTGCGTGGATTGAGGCCCTCGGAGCAAGAGCTCCGCTTGACCTCGGATATGGCAAAGAGCTTCCAACGCATGATGGAGCAGACCACGGATTGACCATGTATTGCTTGAATGTTACAAAGTCTATCTGAGTGATTAGGGCGGTTGACAAGTACGATAGCTGACCACCTGTCATAGTGGTGCAACCCCAGTACGTCGGGACAGTGCTTGTTAGTAAGCCGTTCTTATCACTCCAGCCAATGTATCCATCCGAAGGGGACCCGATCGTGGCACCGTAAGTCAACGGATATATTTCCGATCCAATGATATCTAAACAAGATGTGTTCGCATTCAGTACTGGCCAGTAATAGACATCGACAATCCCAGCTGTAAGTCCGCATATACCACAGCAGTTCTCCGAGTCTTGTATTGGCCGCATCATCCCGACCATTGAATTGTAACCGACATGACCAGAGAAACATTGTGGGGATCTCATCCAATCCTGAATGGCCAGAAATTCCGACATTCTTGCTGGAGATTCGATCTTGGTGCAATCGGCTTTGGGTTTGGTGAAGCAACCGTTCGCATTCAGGGACTCTTTCAAGGTGCCAAAGAAGTAGTTCCTCGCCGCGGTCATATCCCCCGAGCAGGTATCATTCCATAACACGCAAGCTGCCTGCAGATCCGCGTCTGGGAGCATGGTCAATGGCCCATCGACACCGACTAAAGCTTCATCAACAGTCTTCGTAGCTCCAATTCCCGAACACCTTCCAACAAGGCAGACCTGTGGGTCATGCCTCCCGGTCTCATAGGGGTAATCCGAAACCGGAGGAGAGCTGGACAAATTCGTGTTGCTCTGGCTGTATAGTCCAGTGGGAGCTGTGCCGGCAAAGGAACCGAATCGAGAGGCATTGTAGGATGGGTTCGAGGAAGCTGTCGAAGAAGGACGGTATGTTCCTGAAAGTGGGGTCTGGGGAGCTGGACTAGCAAAGCCGCGCACACTCCATAAGGCGACCAGGGCATAGAGTGAGGCTATATATATGGGAAAATAAAGCATCTCCTTCAAGACATATGCAGTGGGCAGCTCGAGCAGATAATATCCGGCGATGGAGATGCCCAAAGTATGCTAAACTATACGAGAAAGGGTGTAAAACCAAACGCTGTTATATCTGTATTGAGCGATGGGAATGCATAAAGCGAGAGGAACGATTGCGACGACAGCGAGGCGACACATGAGATACCCAGGAACCGATGGTAGAACGAATGCAAAGAAGCCTGATAGTAAATACAAGAAATCCTACCATCACATTATGCCTGTTACCCAGCACACGAAGGATTCCAGCCACACTTATAAGTATCAAACACAGCAATTCCCACCATTCCCTTTCGGTAGGCATGACAGCATACACGGAGTCAAGAGCGGCCCATGCACTCTTGGTCACATTGTAGCGTGAAACGCGAGCGTGTAGACACATTGCCATTGGGCAATCTCCAGCCCTCAACGCAATACACGAAGGTTTTTGCGTACGCCGCACTAGAAACAGGGCTTAAAGTACTAGTATTCAGCTCTCTCTCGATAGCGAGGAAAGGGTGCACGGAAGACCAGGACGACTTCGAAGCATGACTGGTGACAACGAATGGATCTAAGGAGGTGTCTAATTAAGGTAGACTCACAAGCTCAGTACCCTGGCGGTTAACCGTCTCGACGTTTTTGACGCCTGCTTATGATTGGCTCCTGTAGCGAGGCACGAGCGGAGGCAAATATACCTACCTTAGCCTCCAACGACGGGTTCAATTCCGGACACTAGCCTTGATCTAAGGCCCTACCAACGTCGCAGGGGGTTTCAATCGAAGTTTTACATACATACCTTACTACTTGAGTCAGACGTATATTTCATAGTAGAGAGTAATCACTAGTCAATTTAAATTACAGATTTACGCTATGTAGGTAAAGAAGCCTCCAGAAATACCGACTCTATTGCTATGGGAAATGCGGATGAAGGGGTAGCTGTAGCTACGGGATCGTGGAGGGTATGGTGAGTGTTAGCGCGTTAGTGACCAGTGAAGGTGAGGAAGAGAGTATTTATCAGAAGTCGATGACTCGATCCGCGTCATCTAGATTGGGCGTTGAAAGGTGCATCTTGGAGGTTTTCCTAGAGGATGCTCCTTATTATACGACATATCGAACGACATAGGAAAAGAACATAGAACCGTCAACTGCAACGCGCAGACCGCCAGAAACATCTGATATCAAACGCCAAATAAATCCAAAAACGCCACGCTAACCCACAAACGATCCAAGTTCCCCACATCATAAACATCGCTCGCATGCCCGCATCATCGTACATCCGCAGGCGTAAGAGCCTGAACCACACTCGTGCCATCACTAAACCTCGTCTTGAAAATCCGATTCGCATTCTGAAACATGCCATCCTTCAAACTGACAACGATAAACTGAGATCCCTTGAACCTCGTCTTGATCAAGCGGCCGATGTTCTGCGTATGTGAGAGATCCAGCGCGGCGTCGACTTCGTCGAGGATATACATCGGGGCCGGCTTGAATTGAAGCAGAGCCATGATGAGGGAGAGGGCGATGAGGGATCTGTGGGGGTATTAGCTTTTGTGGATGCACGTTGAGTATGACATTTCGTACCGTTGTCCACCACTCAGTTCCGTCAAGCTTTGCTTCCATACTTTGCCCAAGCTGACTTTCACCTCTAGCCCGTCGGAGATCTGCTTGCCCTCTGGTGGGTCCAATTTTGCGAAGCTACCGGGCAGAAGCTCGGCGAAGATGTTGCCAAAGTCGCCGTTCACCTTTGTCCAGGTTTTACGGAGAGCCTCTATTTTGTACTCGTCGAGGCTGGTGATTGTTTCCTCGATTTTCCGCTTGTCCCTGATGACGGTCTTCATCATATTTTTCAGCGCGGCCTCCTTCTTCTCGACACTATCGATCATGTTCATTACTTTCGGGTTGATCTTCTTCTTCATTCCCTGGAAGCGCTCCGTCAGGTTGCGAAGTGATGATTTGCATTCTGCAATGTTTTGGCCTTTGAAATCGTAGGGACTGTTGGCGCGGCCGAAGCTTTCCTTTTCGTCAGCGATCCACTCATGCTCTCTTTCCATTTCCTTGAGCATATGTCCGGCGTTTTGCTGGTCTTTCTGGAATTTCTCAATCTGATGGGCAAGCTTTTGCATCTCAAGACCTTCCTCGGTGATGCGCGAGGACTTGGATCTTGAGGCGTCCTCCAAAGATTTTAGTTCCTCGTCGAAACCTGTAAGCTTTGCCCGCTCGTCGTCCAGGCGCGCCTGCGCAATGTCTTGAGCATCCTGGGAAACTCATCAGTAAGATTTTTCTCTAAGCTGAAGTAGACTGTCCGACCTTGACTTGAGCTTGCTCTTTTTGCAGGTCATTGATCTCGACTTCTTGTGCTTTAAGCGTCAATCCAACTTCAGCAAGCTGATCCTGAGCAGCGCCTAAATCGGCACCTGCTTGCTCAGCCTCTAGCCTACTGGACTGAAGCTCCTTTTGTAGTGTCTTTACGGCTACCGAATTTTTGATCTGGTTCTTTTTGAGCACGTTGACCGAAGACTGTAATTCGGCAAGCTTGTCATCCTTATTAGTATCAAAGTCTTTCATGTCTTTCTCGATCCGCTTGATGTCCTTCAAAGCTTCCGCCTGTCGACATTTGGCATCTGCAGTATCCTTTCTTAGCTGCTCGATATTTGCCTTCATTTCCTCGACGGCTTGTATGATCTAAGAACGTTAGTCGCAAGCACAGTGTCCCTAATATCTGGGGTTCCTACCGATGACGAAGAATTGCCGCCTATCTGCTCTTCCGTTAGCTTGATCTCATGGGACTTCAGATCCAGCTCTAGCATGGCTTTCCGCGCGGAGTCCATCTTCTTCTTTTCCTTCGCCATGGAAGATTGCAATTCGCTCAGCTTAAGTTCAAGCCCGTTCAACTCTTTCATGAGCTCATTGAGCTTTCCCAGAGTCACAAGAACGCCACTGGAGTTCGGCGAGCTTCCACCAGAGAGGGTTCCTGACGGATCGTAAACGTCACCTTCTAAAGTCACGCTCTTCGTCCTTACAGCTGGATCAAAGGTCACTCTCTTCGCAGTTTCTGCGTCTTCGCACACCAGCGTCGAACCGAAGACATACTGCATTGCTGCCGTAACATCATTGTCGTAGCCAACCAAAGACAGAGCAAGGTCAACCTTCCCTGGCGCGAGCTTTTGTGCTGCACCAATCTTGTCGGCGGATGCCTTGAATGCAGCTATCTTATTCAGGGGAATGATAGTGACTCTTTTCTTCAGCTTTCCATTCTGCAGCAATTGGGTGCCTGTCTCTGCCGAGTCTACGACCACGTTGTATAAACGTCCTCCTGCGCAAATCTCCAAAGCTGTACCCGCTTGGGCTTTGTCCTTGTCCAGAGTAAACAGTTGCGCTACAAGTCCCTTCACCTTCGATCGATCGAAGCCTGGGGAAGGATCGCTGTAGCTGAACTCGATGTTGGCGACTTTGCGCTTCATACTGTCCGCTTGTTCACGAAGGGTCCTAATCTGCTTCTGAAGAGAAGCCTCCTCTTCGTACATTTCTTCTTCTCTCCCAGCCGCGACGCCTGATCTCTTCAACTCAGCTTCTAGCTTTTTAGCTTGAGATCTCAATGTCTCGAGATCTTTGAGCAGCCCCGAATTCTGCTCTTTGGCTTTCTTTGCGCGAGGCTCGTCTTCTTTGATCCGTTTCTCCATATGTGAGATTTTGAGCTTTGCTTGCTCCTGCTCCGTTGTTGCAGCGCTCACACGATTTCTGGCATCTTGCAATTGACCCTGGTATCCGTTCTCCTGACCCTCTTTGGATGCGACACCAGTAAGCAATGTCTGCAGCAACTCCTCTTTGTTCTCCACATCGACAGTCTGCTTGTCCAGATCTGCTTTGGCCGCATCATATTGTGCCTGGACTTTCCCATATAACCTGCTTTTTTCCTTCACCTGTGCCTCCAAATCTTTCACCGTCTTTTCAAACCCTTTTCTTCTTTCCTCTTCTTCTGTTACACTGGCGCTCTTGAGGCCGAATACCGTCGTTAAACGCACAACCTCATGCGAATGCATCTTGACCTCCTCTTCAAGAGCCTGAAACTTACCTCCTTTCCGCAGCTCCTTTTCCCTTGCTGCGTTGACTTTCTTCATGTCCTCCTCCAAGTGAGAGATTTCGGTTTGCAGCCTCTTCGCATTGTCTTCAAGATCAGTCCCTCGTTGCTTTCTCGCTTCCAAGTCGCTCGCAGTCTGCTGTAATTTCTCCTTGCTCTTCAGATAGTCGTGGGCAACTACCAACCTTGTCAACCGTTCAAGATCACTCTGAGTCTGCTGGAACTCCAGAAATGCCCTTTTTTCTGTTCGCAACTTCTCAAGCTTCGGCTCGATTTCATCCTTCAGTAGTTCTGTGATCTCCTGTACCTTCATCTCCTTCTTTCCCATTGTTTTGAAAGCCTTATCTCGCCGGTCCTCAAACATCCTCGTGCCCGCCGCTTCTTCGATCATCGCTAAGATTTCCACCGGCTTCATATTGAGCACTTTCGTGATGCGACCTTGCATTATAAGAAAGTTGGGATTGTTGATGTTGAGTTGAACAGACTGGAAGAGGTTCTGCACGGTCTGTTGTTGTGCCCGGTGGCCGTTGATGAGGTACTTGCTTGTGCCCCCAAGCACGATCTGCCGAGTCACGGATATTTGTCCATACTCCTCGAAGCCAATGGGCGACTTCTTCTTGTCACGATTGTCGAAGACAATGGTAACGCTGGCTTTGGTGACGCCCGCTTGACCCCGCTTGTATATTAGGTCCTGACAGCATACTTAGCATTAGCTGGTCATTGCCGACGCCCATCCGTGCTTACTTGTATGTTCTGCGCTCTGACAGTGCTCATGCTCGTGATACCGAGAACGAAACATATTGCATCGAGAATATTGGACTTTCCGCTCCCGTTCAACCCAGTGATCGAATTGAAGCTCTCGTCCCACCCGCTGATCACGGTGCGCACCGCATACGACTTGAAGCCATCTATTACGATCTCGACGACCCTCATGATGGTGATTTCAGTAGTTTGCGACGGCGGAGGAAGTCTTGAATTTTCCGTAAACAAACACCCGCAATCGCGTTAAGCTACCATAACGCCGAGAAGTCCGACGCGTTACTACGTATCCAGGGTAATAGTTGTTAGCGTGACAGGGATTATTTTAGTGAGCCCTCTCCCAGATAATCCCTGTCACGCTAACAACTATTTCGCTGGAGACCATACCTAGTAAGCTTGACCTCTCCGGAGCTTGTCTCGATTGAGTAAGCGTCAATCTTCTCAACGTTAACCTTCCTGAAATCCCATGAGGCAATACTCACAACACCCAACCTCCTAACCCAGTGACATTTTCTAATTAGGCAGTCCACGGATGTCGATGACAAGTCTGTCACTGCCGCGTTCCATATCGTTGAGTGAGGCAGAATGTAAGCGTGACGTGGCCGGCATCAGCCATAAGAGAGCAGTCTGTTACAGCACTTGGCTTTATACCCATCGAAACAGCATCAACGTAAGGCCTCCGCATCTCAACTTCTAGAGCTTTCTGGTGAATATTCAAGGGCATCGTTCATAGACTCCTCGTCGTGGACTACATAGATTTCCGGCTTCAGTTGGACTGACCGCGTCGAGTCGGTACTTCGGACTCGATTCGGGGTCTTGGCGATTCGAGTCGACTCGAATCGCAAAGGAATCGAGTTCAGTCCGGGTCAACCTCGGCTGACTACGGATATCACAATATCGTTTACGAAAAATCAACGCTGAGACTCTCCGTTCATGTCTCGAGCATTTCTCGAACAATATGTGGCCTACACATTCAGAGGGTTGGACAAGGATCGAAAAAATTCACATTTTAGAATGGGTCCGTTGGTCCGAGATGAGTATCATGATCGACATTATTTGAGCCATATCGTGCGCGGATAACACTGCCATCATCGTGAATGAGCTGCTTGGCAATGGCGAATCTGCGAAACAAATAGGCACACCATCGATCAGCAGCAGCAAGTAATGAAGAAATGGCGCATTCGATTGCTGAATCCGCACGGCGATGAACCCTACTAACCGAACTTACGTCAAGAGCAGGACAGTCTGGGAAGTTAGAGGGGAATAAGAAGCCTACGAATGCAGAAATTCGGATACATCCCACAGTACGCAGCTCCCGATCCAAAGCTCAAGGCAGCATGAACGGCACCGAACTGGCTCGACTGGCCATGAATCATGACTAGTCAGGAGCCACGAGTGAAACCTCAAACAGCTGAAATGCGTTTGATCTCCAAATACTGCGTTATCTAAGGGTATATCCTCAGATACTATCTTATTCCAGAAATTGCGGATCACGTCTGTGCTCTCGCCACAACAAATCAGCATATGTTCAGCATTAGGAAGCCTTGTAGGCCAAAGGGAAATCGTATAAGTCGTCATTCATCCACAAGATGGTTGGCATTGTCCCGTTACCGACCATGTATCAATGAGCTCATTCGCAGGATCTTCTCCTGTACGCCGCTTTCCCAGATACAATATTACAACCTTTCCGAGGTCTTGTGCAAATTCTCGGAAGTTTTCATGAAGCCTGCCCAGCATCGAAGAGGCTGCTATCCAGATAAGATCCAAAACAGTATAAGTCCCAAAACAACTCTGAAAGGCGCGAAGCGCATATTGAACTATCAAACTTGATTCCTTGTAGGCTGCGCATACTGCTTGGTGTCGCGTCTCGCGCTCGTTCGGCTCTACATAGAGCGGAGCGCCTATCAGCTCGTCTAATACTAATATATTGGAGGCGCAGGGATTGATATGTATCTATATGCTTAGGAAAAGCGAAATACCAATATCGAGGTACGGCCTAGTCCGTTACCACATCACTCGTTTAACACCTTCCTATCCGGAGAAAATGCTACACTGGACTTCGCTCTCCGCCCCCGCCCCCGCCCTCTTACTACTTCCGCTTGCCTTTGCTCTCGCCATTGTACCGCCGTTGGAAAATCCAGCGCTCCTGGCTGAAAATGGGTTACCCTTAGCAAACGCCTCTGAGCTACAGTATGATCTACCACTTACCAATCTCAACGCCAGCCCTCAGTGTGACGGGGCACAATATGGGCGCAATCTTCGCTCCGCTTCCTGTGATGAGGTCCTTGAATTGGTACATCCAAGCTCGAATGACGCTGTCGTGGAATACGGTCAACGTGGTCATTACGCCGGGATCAATAAACTGCCGGTACGATGGCTCAGCTGTATGCTATAGGTCTGCCTTCAGAATATTCGAGAAATGCTCCTGAATGATGTACTAATTAAACCACGGACGAATAGCGGACGGAACTTGCGCCTTGGACATTGTTCACAAACCCGGTGTCTGGCAAGACAAGACTCGTCAGTCTAGTGCGTACTCTCATGTAAATACGCTCTCGATATAGAACGTCGTCAAAGCTACGTGGCGAGGATTTGTCGAGACCACGCTCACTTTCTCATTCTTCACAACTTCAAACAAAAACTTTATAAACACGCCCTACTGACCCAAAGCTCTGCACAGAGATATGGGAAGCTGCAAACGCTATAGTAATCCGCTGTGTCAAAGCGGCACCCACGGGTCGCAACGCAGGTGGTGCGGTTGGAGAAATAGGTACGAACAAACTGCCACCCAGATGCTTTACAGAGCACAATAGCATTCATTTCAAGCGATCTTGATCCTTTTGATACCGTTCCCACCATCATCCGTTTCATTTCCAACAACAACCCCTTTTATCCAAATCTGCACGAGCACTAACACGGGCGAACCCAGGTGATAACGGCGGCCTCATCGTCATTATCCGCAGCTATCAGCTTGAATTCAGCTGTTCAGCGCTAGCAGACCAGCCAGGCCAAGCATTTCAAGAAGGATGCCAGGACCTAATCCCAACCCTCCCCGTGAGCCACCAAGCTCAGGTCTATGGCACTCCGCCGCAGCCGAGTATAGAGGTCGTCCTCCCAAAAGCTTTCACCGCCCGTAAGCCAGCTAATCTCCGTCAATTTCTCCGTCACTCTATCTCCCGTCCCTCGATATCAGGTAGTAGCTACATCTATCCTTCTCCCCCAATACAAATACCTCCACCCTCTACACATAACATCCCCCATCTCCCATCCACCCACCCCCCATCAAAACATCCCCCAACTAACGCAACCCTCCAATCCCAGCACACTCAAACTGCATCGGCTACCTAACCGCGCGCGACAACATGCGTTTCACCAGCAGCGCCTACGACATATGGGCCGCCGCCTCCGCGCTCGAAACGCTATGTATCCGTAGCGGAAAGACGGGAATGGCAAAGGTTGCTGGTATGTAAGATTCGGCCCTTCTCTTCCCTTGCAAAGGCTTTTGTAAAGGCTCTTGGAAAGGGGTCCAGCTATGAATATAGATTAAATGTGCAGGCTGACTTTTTCTCCCTTGCAACGGATGCAGTCACCGCACAAGGCACGCTGATACTGATCCTTAGTACATTTGCACTGTCGGGGAGGGGCACGACCGGAAATAGCTCTAGTGTGACAGCCCTTAGTACTGGGAGCGATCGGGCAGCTCTTCAGTAGCAGCCACATCTCAAATTTTGAGTCAAACACCTTAATTCCTCATATCGTTCGATACATCATCGACTCTTCAATCCCCATCCATCCCAATCCCCTCCCCCTCCTTCCTATGCCCAACCCCAATTGCAACCCCCAATCCCCTCCCCCTCCACAATCCCCCCTCCACACATACCCATCTTCCTCCCCATCCCCTCACAACCCCCCTCCCCACCCCTCCCCTCCCCATCATCCCCATCCCCATCCCCTACCCATCTTCCTCCCCACCATCTCCCTCCCATCGCAGAGAAAAGCGCATAGTCCACACACGCTAACACTAACAATCAACACACCATACCCATCCCCATGCCCCTCGCCAATCCCCCTCCCCAACCCGAACCCCAATTTCCAACCCCAATTACAACCCCCAATCCCCTCCCCTCCCCATCGACAACCCCTCTCCCAATC
>JAABUM010000133.1_pt1 | contig 148131 bp, 140 predicted proteins | sample 5559161 | NCBI WGS metagenome assembly JAABUM01 (sample SAMN10711868, study PRJNA513369) | rock metagenome | isolation source: Antarctica rocks | place: Antarctica: Victoria Land, Siegfried Peak nord | reverse complement strand
CCCTTGCGTAATGGCACTGGGGGAACTTTCTCCCCGCGTATGGCGTCTTTTTGTGTGCGAGAGCCCGCGTCATCCAGACCCAAGGGCTTTCGGCACCCTTGGCACACCGCGCGGCGCGCACCGGCGCGGTTATCGCAATTAGCCGCGCGGCGATGTTGTATCACCAACAATGTATGGCAGCGTTGAGATCCGAATTCGGTCGAGGGAGCGGTACGCATGACAGGGATTGACAACGAGCGCGGGCAAGATCGCACCACCGTGGTGCTCGGCGCGGGGCCGGGCGGGCTCGCCACCGGCTACTGGCTGGCGAAGCACGGCGTGAGTGTGACGGTGCTGGAGCGTGCGTCGGTCGTCGGTGGCTTGGCGCGCACCGTGGAGCGCGACGGCTTCAAGTTCGATCTCGGCGGACACCGCTGGTTCAGCAAGGTCGACGAGGTCAACGACTTCTATAAAGAAGTCATCGCCGACGAGACGATCTGGGTCCACCGCATCAGCCGGATCTACTTCGATGGCAAGTACATCGACTATCCGCTGAGCATCGGCAATGCGCTGGCCACGATCGGCCCGGTCCAGGCGGCCAAGGCGCTGGCCGATTATGCGCGTGTGCGCGTCGAGCAGCGCCTCGACCCGCAGCCGCTCGTCTCGATGGAAGATGCCTACATCGATCAGTACGGGCGTACCCTCTACGAGCTTTTCTTCGCGCGCTACTCCGAGAAGGTCTGGGGGCTCCCCTGCGCGCAGATGAGCGGCGACTGGGTCAACCAGCGCACCAAGGGGATGTCGCTGGTCACGGCGGTCAAGGATGCGATCATCCCCTCCAAGGGCGCGGTCCAGAGCCTGATCGACTCCTTCATGTACCCGCGCTACGGCTACGGCCGCCTCTCCGAGCGGATGGCCGAGGGGATCACCGCCGCCGGCAACGACGTCCGCCTCAATAGCGGCGTGACGAAGGTGATGCGCGAGGGCAAGCACATCACCGGCGTGGTGACGACCGACGAGGCCGGGAACGAGGAGACGATCACGGGCGCACAGTTCGTCTCCTCGATCCCGCTGACCGTCCTCGGGCAGATCATGGATCCCCCGGCCCCGGACGAGGTGATCGCGGCGGCGAAGTCGCTCGTCTTCCGCAACGTCATCACGGTCAACCTGATGCTCGATCGCGAGCAGATGACCGACGACACCTGGCTCTACGTCCACGACCGCAACATCCTCTTCGGGCGGCTGCACGAGCCGAAGAATTGGAGCGTCGACATGGTCCCGGACCAGTCGAAGACCTCCGTGGTCGCGGAATACTTCTGCTCCTTCGGCGACCATATTTGGAACATGAGCGACGACGAGTTGGTGGAGCAAACGATCCACCATCTCAGCGACGACCTCGGCTTCATCGAGCGTGGCGAAGTGCTCGGCGGTTTCGCGGTCCGCTGCCCGCGCGCCTATCCCAGCTACACGATCGGCTACGAGGCACCGCTGGCGATCCTCAAGGACTTCATCGAGTCGTTCGATAATCTCCAGATCATCGGGCGGTACGGCACCTTCCGTTACAACAATGCCGATCACTCGGTCGAGACAGGGCTGCTCGCCGCCAAGAACATCCTCGGCGAATCGCACGACCTCGACCGCGTTAACGCCGATCAGGAATATCACGAGATCAAGCGGCTCAAGCCGACCGACATGGCCTCCACCAACGGCGGTGGCAACGGCAAGCACCCCACCGAGTCCTACGCAGACCGGGAACAGGTCGGTGCGGGTGCCGCGAAGAATGGCACGTCGTTCGGCGAGTAGCGCGCCCGATGAGCCCCGCCCACGTCTTCGGTACGTGGGCGGGGCTTGCCGCGTGGTGATGGATAGACGATGGCGCTGGCAGGGCAGGCCGGGCAGCAACGGCGGGAACAGGAAGGGACGACGGAGCGCCAGCGGATCGGGATGCTGGTTCGTTTGCGTCAGCGGCTGACCGTCTCGGCGTGCGGACGGATCGTGGCCGCGCTGCTCGTCTTTGCCTTCGTGCGGCAACTGATCCTGATCGCCGCCTACCCCCCCTTCCAGGGGCACGATGAGGTCGGCCACTACGGCTATCTCTGGACGATGGAGCATTTCGGACGGCTCCCCACCCTGGATGACAACCTCCCGGTCGTCCTCGATCCTTACCGCTCCTTTACCCTCAATTGGCCGGCGGTCTACACCGCGAATCACCCGCCCGGCTACTATCTGCTGACCTTCCCGATCATGAAGCTCGCCGGGACCGACGCGGCGGCGGATCTGCTGCCGCGCCTCTATGCCCTGCGCCTCGCCTCGATCCTCCCCTATCTGCTGGCGATCTGGTTCACCTATCGCCTCGCGATCACCCTGTTCCCGCGCGATCGTTTCCTGGCGCTCACCGCCCCGGCGGCGATCGCCTTCGCGCCGCAACTCTCGTTCGAGGGCGCGATCGTCAACAACGACATCCTCTCGATCTGCTGGGGGAGTCTGCTGCTGCTGCTCTGCGCGCTGGCGTTGCGGCGCGGGCTGTCCCCCTGGCGAGCGTTGGGACTCGGCATCGCGCTGGGGCTCGGCCTGCTAGTCAAGGCGACGTTGACGATCTTCCTGCCGCTCGCGGCGCTCGTCGCCCTCTACTGCCGCTGGCCGCGCCCGTGGGGTGCCATCCGCACCCGCACCTACTGGCGCGGGACGCTCGGCACGGCGGCGGCGTTGATCGCCCCCATGCTGGCGATCTCGGCCCCCTGGTACGCCTTCCTTTACCGTACCTACGGCGATTTCTCGGCCTTCGCGGCGATTCAACGACTCCAACAGGATTGGAACGTCCCGGCGGGCACCTTCGGCGAGTTGCTGACCTCCAAGGAGTTCCACCTGGAACGGATCCGCGAATACTTCGGCTACTTCGGCTGGAAGCTGATCCCGCTGACCGAGGGGCAGACGAACGCCATCTACGGCGGCTTGTTCCTGTGCGGGGCGGGGCTGCTCGTCGGGATCGCGCGCCTCGGCTGGCAGGCGGCGCGGCGCGGCTGGCGTCCCACCGTCCCGCAGCTCGCCGGGGTCGCGCTGATCGTCGTCGCCAATGTGGTCATGTACGGCGCGATGATCTACTTCGGCACGATGTTCATGCTGACCCAGGCGCGCTACATCTTCCCGGTCGCGGCGGCCTCGGCGCTCCTGGCGATGCTCGGCCTGCGGGCGTTCCTCCCGGAGCGCGCCCTGCGCCCCGCCACCGCGCTGACTATCGCCGCGCTCGCGGTGTTCGATCTCTGGCTGTTGCTCGGCGGGGTGCTGCCCTATGCCTCCTTCTGATCGCGCGCCGCGCCTGCGCGGGACATCGCTCACGCTCCTCGGCACCTTGGCCCTGGCCGGGATCCTGGCGCTCAGCAATTCGTTCGTGTCGCTGGTTACTTACGATGCCACCGGAACCGAGCGGACCATCCCGATCGCGGATATCTGGCAGCGCTTCTTCGCCCGCTTGCCACAAGGAGTCCCCGGCATCCTGAGCACGACCCCGCTGCTGATCGCGCTGATCGCGGCCTTCCTCTCCCTCGCCTATGTGCTGGTGGCGACCCTCCGACTACCGGAGTAGCGCACACCGATGCCGACGACAAAGCCTGCGGCGCAACAGCCTCCGACGCACCGCACCGGCGCACCGGCGCGGCGCAGCACCCGGCCTTTGCGCGCACTGGGGCGACTGCGTGCCGCGTGGCGCGCGGAAGATCTGGCGCAGCCCGCGTGGCAGGGCTGGCTCTGGACCCTGGTGCTGCTCGGCCTGCTCGGCGGCTTCGCCTACAAGATCGGCGCGACGCACTGGTACACCGACTATCCGCTGGTCCTCCCCGATGGCCGCGCGATCCGCCTGCCCGATACCTTCACCTCGATCGATCACCCCTTCCACATCGCCAAAGAGCGCGCCACGGTCGATGCCCTGCGCGCGGGACACCTCCCCGCCTGGTTCTCTAACCAGCAGGGCGGCTTCCCCGCCGAGTTCTACCCGACCGGCGGCGACGTGATCGTGGCGTTCGTCTATCTCCTCGCCTTCGGCACGATCCCGCTCGCCGTCGTCCACAAGCTGACCGTGATCGGCGTCCTCCTGCTGCCCCCCCTCGCCTACTGGGCGCTCGCGCGGCGCGAGCGCCTGCCGCTGAGCGTGGCGGTCCTCGCCACGCTCCTGCACCTCTTCGTGCGCGGGAACTGGCTGGCGGGCGGAAGCCGCGAGGCGGTCGATTACGGCCTCTGGCCCGACACCCTCGCCTCGTATCTCCCCCTCTTCCTGATCCTCTGGGGGGCCGATTGGCTGCGGCGCGGCGACCGGCGCGGCCTGATCCTCGCCACCCTCAGCGCCACGCTGGCGGTCTACACCAACCCCCGCTCGGTCCTCGGCCTCGCGGCGGCGGGGCTGGCCCTCGGCGTCGTGGCGCTGAGCGAATTGCTCACGCTGCGGCCCATTCGGCTCCCCTGGCGACGACGGGCAGCAGCGGAATCGGAAGCCGGGCCGCGACCGAACTGGCGGGCGCGACCCTGGCACGCCCTGCGCTGGCCGCCGCTCCTGCTGCTCTGGCGCAGCGGCGCGCTCGCGGGGCTGGCGGTGCTCCTCGCGGCGGCGCTCCTCCTGCCATTGCGGGAGAACCAAAACCTCTACCAGTTCACGATCTACTTCCGTTTCGAGGCGATCGGGCAGGTCTGGTCGGACCCCACGCACGGGAACGGGATCGGCTACATCGAGTCGGTCCTGCCGGGGCTGATCGCGCTGGCCGGGCTCGGGATCGTCGTGGGGTTGCTGCGGCGGGGCTTCTACACGCGCGTCTTCGCCGTGCTGCTCCCCCTCTCCTATCTGCTGATGGTCCTCGTCGGCTGGACCTGGCGCGATCTGCCGATCTTCGCGCAGCTCGAAGGGCAGCGCCTGATGCCCCTCCTCCGCCCGGCCACGATCTTCCTCGCGGCGCTCGGCGCGCATGAGGCGCTCCGCTGCGCCCTCCGCCTCGTCAGGATACGCGGCGGCGCGATGCTGACCGGCGTGGCGACGGTCGCGGTCGCGGCAATTATCCTCTTGTCGTCGCGCGTGCCATTCGATGACGGCCAGCGCGGCCTGCCCCTCGACCAGACGACGAATCAGGTCGGCTTCGCCTCGATCGCCCGCGCCGCCTACCTGTTCGACGCGGCGGCGGGGCCGGGCGACAAGCCGCTGATCCTCGGCAATCCGCTCTCCTGGCACGCCTCGTTCTGGATCCCGGCGCTGACCGGGCGCGATGTCTACCATAACGACTATCTCTGGTTCTGGCGCACCACCGATTACGCCAGCCAGGAGTTGCTGGACGATGAGACCGCCGCCCTCGGCGAGAACTTCTTGCGGCAACATGGTCTGACGATGGTGCTGATCGACACCGACCGGCGCGATCTGATCGACCTGGCGAACGGGCGCAGCTACCTCGCGCGCCTCGACACGGGCGCGGCGGGCGGCTACGCCATCTACCGCGTCGCCACGCCCCCCGGCCCGCCGAACGGCTATGTCATCCCCGCGCGCGGCACCGTCACGGCGCTGGCGGTGGGTTCGGAGCGGCTGACCGCCACCGTCACGAGCGACACCGCGCAGGAGGTGCGGATCATCATCAACGACTTCCCGCGCTGGCGGGCCTGGATCAACGGCCAACCGGCCCCGATCGCGCGCACGCCGGACGGCTACATCGGCCTATCCATCCCGGCGGGGGAGACGCGGATCGAGCTGCGTTATGTCACCAGCACCGCGAATTGGCTCGGGCGTACGGGGGTGGCGCTCGGCGCGCTGCTGCTCGGCGGCATCGCGGTCGGACCGTGGCTCCGCCGCCGCCTGCACCGCCGCGCCCGATGAGGGGCGTTCGCAGCGGGGTATCGGGCGCTGCTCCCGCTCCCCGACTTGGCGGCGGTCCGTCCGGTCTACCGTTACTTCTACCGCCTCCTCGGCGTGCAGGGTCCGATGCCGCTCGACGAGTGGCTCGCGTGGTTGACCCTCTTCACCACGTAGAGCACCGCCGCTCTGCGACCATCAGCGATGCAGCGAGAGCCCCTTCAGCACCTTATCGACGATGCGGCGCTCGCCGTGAAGCGCCAGCCCGACGACCCGCAACCCCGCGCTCGGCACAGCCCGGACAGCGGCGCGATTGTCCGCATCGTTGCCCGTGCCGAACAACTCCTCCGTGAAGAGCGTGAAGCGCAAACCGCGACCGAGGGCGCGCTGGTAAACCGCACGCAACTGGTCGCGATCGCCGCTGAAGACGAGGACCGGTTGCCGGAACATCGGCAGATACGTATTGCCGGAACCATCCGCATAGGGCTCGCCCACGATGTCGGGCTCCGTCGCGGCGATCCCGCTGACCAGGAAGGTCGTCATGTTCAGCTTCTGCCAGGTCGGTAGATCGTCGCAGACCGCGACCGCGATCTTCGTATCGAACGTCACTCGCTCCGCCGTCATGCAATCCCCCCGCAACTACCACTCAGGCACCGGTGCGGTGAGCGTAGGGGATCGGGCGGTCAGGGTCTTGTACGATCTTGCTCTGCTCGCGCGTACTGTCCGGGTGGCACCCCGATCACGCGCCGAAAGCGCCGCGTGAAGTGGCTCTGGTCCGCGAAGCCGGTCGCCTGGGCGACCGTAGCGGGCGGGACGCCCCGCGCGAGGAGGTGTTGCGCCGCGCCGATCCGCACGCTCTCCAGGTAGGCGTGCGGCGGCAGGCCGACCTCGGCACGAAAGACCCGCGCGAAGTAGAACGGGCTGAGGCCGCTCAGGCGGGCGAGCTCGGTGAGCGAAAGATCATCGTCGTAATGGGCCGCGATATACGCGCGCGCCTCGCGCACCGCCGCGCGCTCCCGACCCGGCGGGCGCATCATCGCCTGGGGCGTCGCGTGGCGCGCGATCAGCGTGGCGAGCGCGCCCAACAGCCGCGTCTCCCCCTCCAGCGTCCCGGCCTGGGCGATCAAGGTGTGCTGGAGGGCGACGAAACGGCGTGAGAGCTCGGGATCGGCGATGACAGCGGCGGGGAAATAAAGCGCCGACGAGCGCCGCCCCACCAATTCATCGGCGGCACGCCCCATCAGCTCAACCGTGGGGTAGAACGTCCGATAGGTGAACCCCGTCGGCGAGGCGGGCTCGCCGGTGTGCGGCTCATCCGGGTGAACGACGAAGAGGCCACCAGCGGGCGTCGCGTGCTTACCGCCTCGGCAGGAGAAGGTCTGGCTCCCGGTCTCGATGACGCCGATCGCATAATGATCGTGCACGTGCCAGGGAAAGGCGTGCGTGACGAATGCCGCGTGGATGAACGCGATGCCGTGCAACTGCGGGCGCACATAATAGCGTGACCACTCCCCCATCGCCTTCCCTCCACCGCACCGATCTCACGCCTCATCCCACAATTGTATGACGAAACCGCGCGGGGCGGGACGAGCGAGAAGCGGCGGTTGATCCCGATGGTATACTCGCGCCACAAGTAGCCGCACGCAGCGAATAACCCGAGGGAGGGCTGGATGGCCGAGATAGGGACACGGGGCGCGCTGATGGATTATCCCGCACGGATCGCGCGGGCGCAGGCGGAGATGGCCCGGCAAGGGGTCGATTGGCTGATCATCGCCCCGTCCTCCGATCTCGTCTACCTGATGGGCTATCCGGCCCATGCCAGCGAGCGCCTGACCGCGCTGAACGTGCCGCAGGGCGGCGGGGAGCCGTTCGTGGTCGTCCCGCGCCTCGAAGCGCCGCGCCTCGCCGAACGCCACGATCTGCTGGAGATCCTCGATCTGCGCGTCTGGGACGAGACGGAGAGCCCGGTCGCGCTCCTGGCGCGCGGCCTCGGCGATTCGCAGGGCAAGACGATCGCGGTCAGCGACCAGATGTGGAGCGGCTTCCTGCTGAAATTGCAGGAGGCGCTGCCCGGCGCGCGTTTCGTCAATGCCGAGGTGGTCATCAAGGAATTGCGGCAGATCAAGGGGGAGGACGAGATCGTCTGCCTGCGCGAGGCGGGGCGATTGACCGACGAAGTCTGGGAGGAGTTCGTCGCCACCAATACGCTCGCGGGCAAGACCGAGAACGAGGCGGGGCAGATTCTCGCGGGGCTGATGGCGCGGCGCGGCCTCGGCGCACCCGCCTTCATGATCGTCGCCAGCGGACCCGGCAGCGCCTCGCCGCACTACCTCACCGGCGACAAGGTGATCCGGGAGGGCGAGGCGGTCGTCTTCGACTTCGGCGGCAACATCGCGGGCTACAAGTCGGACATCACGCGCACCGTCCACGTCGGCGAGCCGAGCGAGGAGTTCCGCCGCGTCTACGCGATCGTCGAGGCGGCGCGGCAGCGGACCTACGAGGCGGTGCGCCCCGGTCTCCCCTGCGAGGAGGTCGATGGGGTCGCGCGCGGGGTGATCACCGAGGGGGGGTACGGTGAATACTTCATCCACCGCGTCGGCCACGGCCTCGGCCTGGACACGCACGAGGAGCCGTACATGGTCGGTGGCAACCGGACGCCGTTGCGCCCCGGCATGGTCTTCAGCGACGAGCCGGGGATCTATTTGCCGGGCAAGTTCGGCGTCCGCATCGAGGATACCATCCTTTGCACCGCGACGGGCGGGGAACTGCTGAACAACGCGCGGCACGACCTAATCGTGATGCGCTGACCGCACGAGCAAAATAAAGAAACGGTGGCGGGTGCCGCCAGCACCCGCCACCGTGAAAAAAGGGGAGAAGGAGAGGAGGAGAAGTACTGTCCATAGGATAGCGACGAATCATAAATATCCGATGAATATCGCCTGAGAAAATGCTCAGGATCGGGCCGGGCGACGATCACGGCCTATTGCGGCTTGTTGGGCGTGGGGTGCCGGGGGGTTGAAGCCCACGGTACCGTTTATCCATACCGGAGGACGGCACGGGCGCGCGGACTGCCGCAGGCTCCGGTGCGGCCCGTACCCCGGCCCGTCGCCCACTGCGCGGGCACCCGGCTCGCCGCCCCGCTCCCGATCCGGGAGCGGGGCTTCGTTACTGGCGTGGGCGGGACATGGCGACCACCCTCACCCTCGCCTCACTGCGTTCGGCACCCCGCCGCCCAGGGGGCACCCGCTCATCCGAGGAGCGGGGGCAGCGCCACTGCCCACGGCATGCCTGTCGCGCTAGCGACAGGAATTGCGGGCGCTACTGTGCCAGTCCGCGCGGGCGGATAGTATGCCCTTCATGGGTAGTGGCTGCCCTCCGGGGTACTGCGTGGCCGCAGGCCATTCAGCCGGGGCAGTGTGCCCTTTATGGGTAGCGGCTGCCCTCCGGGGTGCTTCAGTCCACCGGCACCCCACGCCAATAGGGCACTCATATTCACAATTTCCCTTCCTGCCTTTCCACGCGACCGCAGTCGCCGTGAGTGCTGAGCGCCACACCGAACCATAGAAGCCCGACCAGAGCCACACTCTAGTCGACGGGCAGCCGCAAGACGACCACCTCCCCTTCAAGCCTGGCGACCGGCACGACGCGGGTCGCATCCACCTGCGCGCAGAACGGGATGTCCGCGCCGAGGCCGAGGTCGGCGAGGTGTCGCCCGGCGTGCGTCTCGGTCAGCGCCAGCGCCCACCGCGAGGCGTCGGGGCGCGACGCCGTCCCGAAGGCCGCGCGGTAGAGGGTCAGCGCGGCGTCCGCCGCCTCGTCGAGACCGGGGTGCGCCCCCGCCATCGCGGCCAACTCGGCGGCGAGCGTGACGAACTCCCCGGCGACCAGCGTATCGTCGAGGGCGAAGGCCCGGCCCCCGCTCCCGCCGCTACAGACGATCGTCAGCGGCACGCCCTGCTGCCGCGCCGCCGCGTAGGCGTGCGCGACGACCGCCGTGGCGTTCCGCAGGCAGCCGAGCAGCGTCAGCGGCACGGCGATCACGGCCCGGATCGCCGCCGTGCCGTTGGTGGTGTGGCAGATCGCGCGGCGACCGACCACCCGCGCGGGAATGAGTTCGTGCGGCGAGTTGCCGTAGTCGAAGTCGGGCGGGCGCAGGCCACCGATCTCGCCGAGCAGTAGCGCCGTCGGGTCCGCCGCTTTCAGCGCCCGCGCTGCGGTCGCCTGTGCCGCGACGATCACCTGTGCCGCGCCATACTCCAGCAGCGTTGTCAGCGTGGTCGTCGCGCGCAGGATGTCGATGACGATGCAGACGCCGCGCGCGGCGGGGGCGGCGGGGAGGAGTTGAGGGACCAGCGACACCTGGATACGCATCGTTCCTCCATGTGACACAGCGAGCCATGCGGACGCGGAATAGCACGGCCAGCGCGCGGTTCTTCTGGCACGGCTGGCAAGAGTCTTGCCTATCGGAGCGTGTATGTCACCGTGTTCCCTGGCGGGGCGGCGTGACATTCCTTTTGTATCGATATGCTATACTATGCCGCAGAGATTAGAAGTTTCGGAAATGTCCGAAACTTCCACGGGCGAGGCGGCACACCGTCGCGCGGTGAGGGAAGCAAGATGAGCATCAAGCTAGAGCTGCAAGACCTCTTTGCGACCGTGCGGGGCGACCTGGCCGGGGTTGACGAGCGAGTACGCGCCGCAGCACAGGTCGATTTCCCCTTACTCGCCGCCGTGGTGAACGATATCGTCGGGGCGGGCGGCAAGCGGATGCGCCCGGCGCTGATGCTGCTGATCGCCCGGGCATTCGAGCACGATCCCGACCGGATCATCACCGCCGCCGCCGCCTCGGAACTCCTGCACATCGCGGGGCTGGTCCACGATGACCTGATCGACCATGCCGATACGCGGCGTGGCGCACCGACCCTCAATTCGCTCTTCGATGACGGCACGGTGATCCTGATCGGCGATTATCTCTTCGCCCAGGCTGCGCGCACCGCCGCGCAGACCGGCAACACCCGGGTGATGGACGTCTTCGGGCGGATCCTCGCGGAGATCACCGATGGTCAACTGCGCGAGATCATCAAGGCGCACAACGCCGAGCAGTCCGTCGAGGACTACGAGCGCCGCGTCTACGGCAAGACGGCCTCCCTCTTCGCCGGTTCGGCGGAGATCGCGGCGGTCCTCTGCGAGGCACCGGAGGAGCAGATCCAGGCGGTGCGGCGCTACGCCAGCGACCTCGGTATCGCCTTCCAGATCGTCGATGATGTCCTCGATATCCGCGAGACGAGCGAGAAGCTCGGCAAGCCCGCCGGTTCGGACCTCCGCCAGGGCACGGTGACCCTGCCGATGCTCCACTTCATCGGCAACGGACACGACCCGGCTGCCGTGGCGCAGGTGCGCTATGCCATCGCGGGGGACGACGTGACCGAGGCGCAATACGAGTCGGCGATCGAGCAGCTACGCGCCTCCAACGCCCTCCGTGAGAGCCTCGACGAGGCGATCCGTTACGTCGAACACGCGAAGGCGGAACTCGCCGTCCTCCCATCCAGCGAGGCACGCGAGATGCTGCTTGCGCTGGCCGACTTCGCGGTGGAGCGGCACCGCTGACGCGGGCGGCAAGCAGAGCAGAACGATCGGGGGCGGCCACAGTGGTCGCCCCGACGCTATTGCCTGTGCAGGCGCTCAATCATGGGCGAGTTGCGGCAGCCCGAGTGCGTCCCCAAGGAGATGCAGGAAGCGGGGCGCATCGACACCGACGCAGACCTCGTGCGGCCCGTCCGCCGCCTCGGTGAGGGTCGTCCGCCCGGCGCACCACGCCGTGACCGTCTCCACCTTCACCGTGCCGCGCCTGATCGTGCAGAGCGATGGATCGTAGGCAACGCCGAGCGCCAGCGGATCGTGCAGGTGCATCGCGCCCGACGCATCCTCGGCGAAGAAGTGCGCGGTCGACTCGCGGATCAGCGTCGCCTCCGGGCCGCCCATGCCCGCCAGCGCCAGCCAGCCGTTGCGCGCGATCCGCGTCTGCATCGTCACATCGAGGCCAACCATCGTCAGGGCGCAGGCGGCAAAAACCTGCGCCGCCGCCTCGGGGTCGGCGGCGATGTTGAACTCCGCGTACGGGGTGATATTGCCGCGCCCCAGCGCGCCGCCCATCACGACCAGCCGCCCGATCCGGCTCGGCAACTGCGGCTCCAGGGCGATCGCGGCGGCGAGGTTCGTCAGCGGCCCGGTACAGACCAGGGTGATCGCCCCCGGCGCGGCGCAGATCAGGTCGATCAGCGCTTCGGGCGCGAACGGGCGGCGCTCCGGGTCGTGCTCCGTTTCCGGGAGGATGAACCCGCCGAGGCCGCTCTCGCCATGAACGTGCGTCGCGGTGAGCGCCCCGCCCGCGAGCGGACGACTGTAGCCGCGATGGATCGGCACCGCGCCCGCGCCGAGATAGGCGAGGACGCGACGGGTGTTGGCGGTGGTGTTGGCGATCCCGACATTCCCGGCCACGGTGGTCACGGCGACGAGTTCGAGATCGGGCAGGCGCACGGCCAGCGCCAGCGCCAGCGCATCATCGATCCCCGTGTCAACATCCAGGATGACGCGCAATGGTCCGGTCATCTGTCCCTCCAAACTGAGCCCGAAGCACTGTACATACACCCCCGCCGCCGCTATACTGATCCGGTACGCGACCCGGTGTGCGGCCATTATGCCCCACAGTATCGCATACCGGCAGGGCACTTTCGGGCGCATGGGGGGCGGGAAACGATGCGAGAGCGCGCGGTGATGGGCGAGTCGGCAACTCCTGCGGCGCGGCGATGCCTGCGCCGGTGGGCGCGGCGCGGGGCCGGGCTGGGCCTAGCCGCGCTCCTCCTCCTCGCGCCGGTTGGCCTGCCCGGCGCGGGTCGGCCCACGAGCGCCCTGGCGGAGGCACGGCCCTACAACTCCGCGTTGCTTGTCTCCAACGATGCCGGGGCGGCGCTCGATAGCGCGGTCACCGACGGCGCGACCCTCGCCTGGCTCGATGCGCGCGGCGCGATCTACACCCGCACCCTCGCGGATGGGCGCGAGATGCGCCTGCTCGATGGCCCGGCCCGACGCACGCAACTGGTCATGGGCGGCGGCGTCCTGGCCTGGATCGAGCGGGACAGCGCCGGGGTGGCCTTGCGTGGTCTGCGCCTGAGCGGCGGCGATCCCTTCACGATCGCGAGCGGCGCGGGCGAGCGCAACAGCCCCGCGAGCGGCGACGGCACGATCGTCTGGCGGGAGGCACGCGGCGGCGGCTGGCTGATCGCCGGGCGCGATCTCAATGGCAACCGCGATCTCACCATCACGACCGCGCCAGCGGCGCGCGGCGCGGTCACCCTGGCGGGCAACACGATCGTCTGGGAGGAGTTCCGCGACGGGCGCTGGACGCTGATCCGTTACGACCTCAAGGAAGGGCGCGAGACGCCGCTGACCGGGGGCGCGGACGAGGATACCGCGCCGCGCGTCGGGACGGATGCGGTGACCTTCGTCCGGCGCAAGGCGGGGCAGACGGACGGCGCGATCATCCTGCGCGAACTCAACTCCGGCCAGGAACGGACCCTCGCCTCGGGGCATCTCGTGCTGCGCCCGGTGATCGCGGGCGACCTGATCGTCTGGGAGGACTGGCGAGACGGCGTGCCGAATATCTACGCCTTCGACCGCGCCTCGGGTAAGGAGTTCGCGGTCGATCGTACCGAGGACGCGCGCGCCCCGGCGATCGGCGGCACGATCGTCGCCTGGCTCGGCAAGGGGCAATTCAGCGCGCACCTCACCGCCGTCCGCCTCGTGAAGGCGCTGCCGAGCGACCCGCAGGATCCACCGACCCTCACCGACCCGGACGTGCGCTACTTCAGCGAGACGAAGCACAACGTCATGGGGGCCTTCCGGCAATACTGGTCCCTCAATGGCGGGTTGGCGACCTTCGGCTACCCGCTGACCGAGACGTTCGAGGAAACCGGGGCCGACGGGACGAAGCGGCAGGTGCAGTATTTCGAGCGGGCAAAGCTCGAAGCGAACCCGCAGGACACGAAGCAGATCGCCCTCGCACGCCTTGGCGCGGACATCACCACCGGGCACACCTTCCCCGGCGTCGGCGCGTTCGACGCGACCGCTACGAGCGCCTACTTCCCGCAGACCGGCCACGCCCTCAGCAACGGCTTCCTCGCCTATTGGCGCGAGCGCGGCGGGGTCAATACCTTCGGCTATCCCCTCTCGGAAGAGATGCAGGAGCATGGGCGCACGGTCCAGTACTTCGAGCGCGCTCGCTTCGAGGTCGTCCCCGCCACGGCGGAAGGGCCGGCCAGCGTGGGCCTCGGGCAGATCGGGCGCGAGGCGCTGGTGCAGCGCGGCTGGCTCGCTGCCGAAGCGCAGGCCGGTCGCTGAGCGCGCCACCCTTGACAAGGGTGGCGCATCTCCCTAGCATGGAGGATACGATCGTCGCGGCGCGTAGCCTGCGAACGACATGACAAGATTGCCGCACGGGTGTGGTCGACGAATGAGTGGGCGGGGGGCGGCATGGCGCAGCACATGGTCAATTGTGTCAAACTCGGGCGTGTGCTCCCTGGACTGGAGAAGCCGCCCTTCCCTGGCGAACTCGGCCAGCGCATCTACGACAACGTCTCGGCGGAGGCGTGGCGGCAATGGCAGTCGCAGTTGACGATCATGATCAACCACTACGGGCTGAATCTGCTCGAATCGGCGACCCGCACCATGCTCGATGAGCAGATGGACGAGTTCTTCTTCGGTGTGCAGCCGGAGATGCCCGAAGGCTGGCAGCCTGGCAACGAGAAGGGTGGCGGCGGGTCGAGCGCCAAGGGTGGCGGGGCTCCGGCGCGCAAATAGTCCGTAGTCAGCAGTCCGTAGCAGAAGGGGCGGCGGTCATCCCATCGCTTGCTGACGACCGGCGACTCGCCACTACTCCTGCGACGCCAGGAACTCCCCGACGACGCGATTGAATGCGGTGCGCCCCTCGATATTGGCGGAGTGGCCGACGCCGGGCAGTTCGACGTAGCGCGCGCCCGGAATGACCTCGGCGAGTTCCCGCATCAGATACGGCGGCACCAGCGCATCCGCCGCCCCACCCACGACCAGTGTAGGAATCCGCAAACCGGCGAGACGCTCGCGGCGATCCGCGCCGAGGGTAACCCCGGCCTGCCGCACGAACGCCTCCGGCTCCTGCGGGTGCGGGGCATTATCGGCGTAGCGCTGGAGGTTGCGGAGGTTATTCGGGCGCTCGAAGAAGGGTGAGCTGAAGAGCCACGGCCACGATTGCCGGGCGAAATCGCTCGGTCCGAGGAGCGGGTAGATCGTGCGCCACGCCTCCAGGATCGCGGTCAGGCGCGCGTCGGGGCGGGCAAAGGTCGAGACGAGCGTCAGGCTGCGGACCCATTCCGGGGAGCGCAGGGCCAGTTCCTGCGCGATCGCCCCACCGAGCGACAAGCCGACGACATGGGCATCATCCACCGCCGCGTCGTCGAGGACAGCGCGCACGTCCTCGGCCATCTCCGCCAGCGTGTAGGGACCGGTGGCCCGTCCGCTGCGCCCCACGTCGCGATTATCGAGCGCCAGGCAATCGTAGCGGTCGCGGAAGGCCAGGGTTTGCGAGAGCCAGGCGGTGTGATCGGCGTTCAACCCCTGAATCCAGACGATCGGCACGCCCATTCCCTCGCGCCAGTAGGCGATCTCGACGTCCCCGCGCCGCACAGTTTGCATGTTACCTCCTTGCGCGTGGGCGGAGTGGGCGCGGTAGGCCAGTAGGCGAGTAGAGAAACGGCGGTCAGCTAACGAGTGAGCCAGTTCGTACTTCGTCGTTCGTACTTCGTACTTCACTCGTACCACTCGCCTACTTCGCTCACTCCGCCCACTCAGTACCCCCGCCAGCCCGCGACCAGGCGCTTCACGGTCGCGATGTAGGCTTCGGGGTCGTTGTTGTCGGAGCCGGGCGCGTAGACCGGCACGATGGCATCGACGGTGGTCAGGCCGAGATCGCGGATGTACAGCTCGCCGATCAGGCGATACCAGTCGGCGATCCCCTCCTGCCAGTTCGTGTACTGCCGATAGCCCTCGAACGAGGATTGCCCGGACAGCGCCCGGATGTTGCCGATCGAGTGGGTGGTGCGCGCCACTCCTTGCGTCCCGGCGGCGCTTTCCATGATGAAGAAGGCGACGCAATAGGCCGGATCGATCCCGCGTGCCATGCCCAGATCGTAGAACGATTGGGCGTCATCGAGTGCGGGCGAGCCGTAGCGCGTCAGGATGCGGCGGATCTGCTCGACCGTGATCGAGGGTGGCCCAGCGACCGGCCCGGCCCCGAGCGGGCGAATGTCGGGGGTCGGGACGATCGTGGCGGTCGGCGGGGTGAGCAGCCGTCGCACCGAGCGTTCAACCGTCAACGCGCTCAGCAATCCCGCCAGCACGATGATCGCGACCAGCAGCACCGCCAGGGCCGCGCAACCACGCGGCCCCGTAAGCGCCCGCACGCGCCGCACGGGTGCGGGGTGGCGCACGGGCGTGGCGACGCTCGCCTCGTCGTCCTCGGTGGCCTCGTCTCGCCGCTTCGGCCCTAGTTCCTTGTCGATCGTTCCCTCGCTCATGTGGACGAAGTGTAGCACGCACAAGCCCCCATTCCGGGCCGCTCGGCATGGGGAAAGGGCGGCTGTTATACTCCTTGCCGTGTGAAATAGCGAGCATCCGCCACGCCCTATTGAGGGGAATGGCGAACGCCCACCACGATCGAAGGAGTGCGAACGACACGTATGGAAGAGTTCAACGATCAGGATCCGCGCTCGGAGTACGGCGAGATCCTGATGCACGCCGACGAGGCGCAGGCGATCTTCCGCACCGAACTGAGCCGCCGCCTGACCGAGCAGGGCATCGCGACCGAGACGCTACAACCGGCGCAGGTGCCGCAGTTGGTCGAGGCGAACATGGAGGCGATGCTGACCGTGCTCGCCGAGAACAACCACCGCATCGTCGACCTCCTCTATCAGATGGGCCTGATCACCTTCTCGAACGACGAGGGCGACAACTAGGGGGCGGCCATGACGGCGGAGACGTTCCGGGCACTGCTCCTCGAAGACGGGCCGCAGGGGCCGACCGCGACGGTCCGCGACCTCGCGCGGTCGGCGTTGCCGGATGGCGAAGTCCTGGTCCGCATCGACTATTCGTGCCTCAACTACAAAGACGCGCTGGCGCTCACCGGGCGGGGCAAGATCGTCCGCAGCTACCCCATCGTGCCGGGGGCCGATTACGCGGGGACGGTCGAGGAATCGGCCTCGCCCGACTTCGCGCCCGGCGAGCGGGTCGTCCTCACCGGCTGGGGGGTCGGCGAGCGACACTGGGGCGGGCTGGCGCGATACGCCCGCGCCCGCGCCGACTGGCTGATCCGCCTGCCGGACGGCCTGAGCCCCTGGGAGGCGATGGCGTTCGGCACCGCCGGCCTCACCGCCGCCCTTTGCGTGCTCGCCCTCGAATGGGCTGGAGTAGCACCCGGCGGGCGCGAGGTGGCGGTGACCGGCGCGAACGGCGGTGTCGGCGGCGTCGCGATCGCCCTCCTGGCACGCGCGGGCTACCCGGTCGTCGCTTCCACCGGGCGACCGGAGGAGGAACCGTACCTGCGCCGCCTCGGCGCGGCGGGCATCATCGAGCGCGCCGAACTCGCCGCGCCCGCGAAGCGCCCGCTCGAATCGGAGCGCTGGGCGGGCGGGATCGACACCGTCGGCGGCGACACCCTGGCCGCACTCCTGCGCGCCACCGCCTACGACGGGGCGATCGCCGCCTGCGGGCTGGCGGGCGGGACAGCGCTCGATACGACCGTCCTCCCGTTCATCCTGCGCGGCGTCCGCCTGCTCGGCGTCGATTCGGTCCAGGCACCCCTGCCGCGCCGCGAGGTCGCCTGGTCGCGGCTGGCGCGCGACTTCCCGCGCGAGCTGCTGACCGATTACGCCCATACGGTGCCGCTCGCCGCCGCGCCTGCACAGGCCGCAGCGCTGCTCGCCGGGCGAGTACGCGGGCGCATCGTCGTCGATGTGAACGGCTGAGCCCTATATAGTAGCTGCCGTGCCAGGGAGCAACGGCGCAACCAGCGCGCCGTTGCGGCGTTACACAGGGGATCGCCGCCCGGTTGCTACCCCTCCTTACGCGTGGTACAGTTGCCCGGTTATGCATCCGGGCAGAGCAGTACATGGCGCGCGTGAGCTGGTCCGACCGGCCAGGAGCGTTCGCACATCCCGCCATTCGTCCGCATGGGGAACGTTATAGGGGTATATATACGTGGTTGCCAGAGCGCAGGAACTGATCGCGTACCGCAGCCTGGTCCGCAATCTGGTGACGAAGGACCTGAAGGTCCGCTACAAGAACTCGGTCCTCGGTTTCCTCTGGTCCCTCCTCAATCCCCTGCTGATGATGCTGGTCTATACCCTCGTCTTCACTAAGATTTTCCCCTCCGGTGTCAATAATTTCGAGATCTTCGTCCTCGTCGGACTGCTCCCTTGGAACTGGTGCGCGCGGAGCCTGACCGGCTGCTCGACGAGCTTGCTGGACAACAGCACGATCATCAAGAAGGTCTATTTCCCGCGCGTGCTGCTGCCGGTGTCGGTCGTCGCGTCTGAAGCGATCAACTTCCTGCTGGCCGTCCCGGTCCTCTTCGTGCTGATGGTGATCTTCGGCCTGCCGTTCACCGCCTGGATCGCCTATCTGCCGGTCCTTTTCGTGATCCAGGCGATGTTGCTGATCGGCATCGGCCTCTTCCTGGCCGGGTTGAACGTGATCTTCCGCGATACCGGCGTGATCCTGGAGGTCGTGATCCTGGCGTGGTTCTTCCTCACGCCGGTCTTCTACGATCTCCAGATCGCCTATCCGAGCGTGGCGCGGATGGTCTACTGGTTCAATCCGATGGCCTCGATCATCACGCAATACCGCACCATCCTCTATAGTGGCAGCCGCCCGGACTTCTTCTTCGATATCCGGGCCGGGGCGACCTGTTTCGTGATCATGGTTCTGGGATATCTCTTCTTCATGTCCCTGAATCGCCGGTTGGGGGAGCACCTGTGAGCCGACGGCCCGCCACCCACAATCCAGATCATGCGGTCGAGTTCGCCAACGTCTCGCGCGAGTTCACGATCCAGCACGAGCGGAACGACTCGCTGCAAGACTGGTTCATCCACCGTTTCCGGCGCGACAAGAGCGCGACCGAGCACTTCTGGGCGCTGAAGGATGTCAGCTTCGGCATCAAGCGCGGGGAAACGGTCGGGCTGGTGGGGCGCAACGGTGCGGGCAAGAGCACGATGCTCAAGCTCGTCACCGGCATCCTGGAGCCGAGCGCCGGGCAGGTCCGCGTGGCGGGCCGCACCTACGCGATGCTCGAACTCGGCGCTGGTTTCCACCCCGAGCTCTCCGGGCGCGACAATATCTACCTCAATGGCTCGATCTACGGCTTCGGGCGACGGGCGATGCGGAGCAAGTTCGCGGACATCGTCGCTTTCGCGGAGTTGGAGCGCTTCATCGACACGCCGGTGAAATATTACTCCTCCGGGATGTTCATGCGCCTCGGCTTCGCCACCGCCCTCAACATGGACCCGCAGATCCTGGTGATCGATGAGGTGCTCTCGGTCGGCGACGTGGCCTTCCAGCGCCGCTGCAACGACGCCATCCGCGACATGCAGGGTAAGGGGGTCACGATCCTCTTCGTGTCGCACAGCAGCGAGCAAATCCGCGAGTTTTGCCATCGGGCGCTCCTCCTCTCCGACGGCGGCGTCGTCGCCGATGGCGAGGTGGAGGACGTGCTCACCGCCTATGCGCGCCTCCAGATGCGCGAGCAGGACGAAACGGCGGCGGTCGATGGTGCGCCAGCCGTCCAGGTGTTGCCGGGCGGCGATCACACACGCGCGCAGTTCTCCGGGGTCACGCTCCGCAATGCGGCGGGGCAGACGACGCAGCACTTCGCGCCCGGCGCGGCGATCATGATCGAGCTCGCCACGATCGGCGACGCGGCGATGCCGCTCGACCTCACGATCCGCTGGCGGACGCCGCTCGGCCTGCTCCTCTTCGAGACGACCCATCCCCTGCCGGTCGCGGCGGACGGCGCGGCGCGGGATGCCTCCTGCCACATCCCCGCCCTGCCGATCCAGAGCGACGATGTCATCATCGAGGCGCTGCTGCGCGACCCGACCAACGAGGTTGTCATCGACACCGAGGAGATCCACCTCCACCTCGACGCGCCGCACGGCCCGCTGATCGCGGTCGCGCACGAGTGGGGTCCGTCGGGGTTGGTGCAGCCAACTGAGGTTATCCAGGAAACCCCGCAACTCGTCGCTGGCGGGCGCGCAGAATGGGCGTTGCCCCCCGCACGACAACCCTTCAGCGGGCAATGAGCGCGGGCGAGCGCCTGCGCGCCGATTGGCGCGACGAGGCGGAACGCTGGGCCTCGGTTAACGCCCACCTCCCCGTCACGGTCGGCGGACGGCTCGATGTGCCGATCGGGCTGGCGCGGAAGGGGCTCCGCTACCTCCTGCGCTGGTACATCAATCCCATCGTGGAGCAGCAGAATAGCTTCAACGCCGCGCTGCTGAGCCTCGACGCGCTGAACAGGGCGCGCGAGGACGAGTTGGTGCGCGAGATCGCGCAACTGCGCGCGCGTGTGGCCGACCTCGAAAGGCGTGCGGCGGGGGCGGACGGCACGCCGAGTGGCGCACGGTGAAGCCGCTCGCCTTCTACACGACGCTGCCACCGAGCGCGAGCGGCATCGGCCAGTACAGCGCCGAACTTCTCCCCGCCCTCCTGCCACACTACGCGATCACCGCCGTCCTGGCCGACGATGCGCCACCCCCGGATGCACCGCCCGCCGGGCTCGCCATCGCGCGAGACGGGCACTTCGCGGCGGCGGGGCCACGCCTCTACCAACTCGGCAATAGCCCCGAACACGCCTACATCCTGGCGCGGGCGGGGCGCGAGCCGGGCATCCTCGTCCTGCACGATGTCGTCCTGCAACACCTTCACGTCTGGCGCGCGCTGCATGGCGGCGCTGCGGGCGCAGGGTGCTACCGCGCGGAGATGACGCGGCGTTACGGCGTGGCGGGCGCGGCAGCCGCCGACGATCTCCTGCACAATCGCCCCCCCGCCCACCCCTACGCCCGGATGCCGCTCAGCGAAGGGGTGGTAGAGCGCAGCTTGGCGACGATCGTCCACAGCCGCTACGCGCGCGACACGGTCCTGCGCCAGAGCCCCACTGCGGATGTGACGATCGTGCCGCACGGCGTCCCGCTCCTGCCGCCGATCGACCGGGCAATGGCGCGCGCGGCGCTGGGCTTGCCACAGGGCGCGCTGATCGTCGCGGCGCTCGGGAACCTGATCCCGGAGAAGCGGCTGGAGGTCGCCCTGTCCGCCTTCGCCCGCGCCCTCTACGGTGTGGACGAAGCGCTGTTCGTCGTGGCCGGGACCGGGTCGCGGCACTACGATCCGCGCATCTTCGCGCGTCGGCATGGGTTGGAGCCGGTCACGCGCTGGCTCGGGCGGGTCGATGCGCCGACCTTCACGGGGGTCATGGCCGCCGCCGATCTCTGCGTCAATCTCCGCTGGCCGACCGGCGGGGAGACCTCCGGCAGCTTCCTGCGGATGCTGGCGGCGGGGCGCGCGACGCTGGTCAGCGATGCGGGTGCCTTCACCGAGACACCGGACGACGCCTGTGTCACAATCCCGCTCGACGCGGACGAAGAGGCGGCGATCGTCGCGGCGATCGTGCGGGCCGGGCGCGAGCCGGGGTGGGCGGATCGGATCGGCGCGCGGGCGCGGGAGTTTGTCGGGCGCAAACATAGCTTCGCGCGCGCGGCGGCGGGCTACCGCGCCGTCATCGAGCGGATCGCGCCAACGCGCACCTGATCGCGGTAGCACAGCGTGACAGATGAGGGGGGGGCGTGGCCGATGGGTGAGCAAGCGGGATCAGCGGGGAGGTCGCGGCTGATCGTCGGGCTGATGTCCGGCACCTCGGTCGATGCGATCGACGCGGCGCTGGTCCGCATCGGGCCGGGGGCGAGCCCAGACCGGCGACAGGTGGCCCTGATCGCGCAGCGCGAGACCCCGTTCGATCCGGCGTTGCGCGCGGCGATCTTCGCCCTCTTCCCGCCCAATACCGGCACGATCGCCCGCCTCGCGCAACTCGACGTGCTGATCGGCGAAGCCTTCGCGGCGGCGACGCTCGCCATGCTCGACGAGGCGGGGGTGGCACCGGAGGAGATCGATCTGATCGGCTCGCACGGCCAGACGGTCTATCACGCGCCGCACCCCGAGGCGAGCACCGACGATCTCCCCGCCGTGCCGGTGACGGTGCAGATCGGCTCCGGGGCGATCCTGGCCGCGCGCACCGGCATCACCACGATCTACGATTTCCGTAGCGCCGATCTGGCACTCGGCGGCGAGGCGGCCCCGCTGGTGCCGTATGTCGATTATCTGCTCCTCGGGGACGCGGAATCGCTGGCGCTCCAGAACATCGGTGGCATCGGCAACGTGACGATCCTGCGGCGCGGACAGGGCGTGCCGGGACTCTCCGCCTTCGATACGGGGCCGGGCAACATGCTGATCGACGCGCTGGCGCAGCTCACCAGCGCCGGACAGCGCGCCTATGACGAGGATGGCGCGTTGGCGGCGCGGGGGACGGTCGCCCAGGCGCTGCTCGACGACGCGATGGAGGACCCCTTCTTCGCGCGGCTACCACCGAAGAGCACCGGGCGCGAGGGGTTCGGCACCCTCTACGCGGCGGAGTTCGCCGCCAAGGGGCGCTCGCTCGGCCTCGCGGACGCCGATCTCCTCGCCACCGCCACGGCGCTCACCGCGCGCTCGATCGCCGACGCCTACCGTCGCTTCATCTTGCCAGGAACCCCGCTCGATGCGGTCCTCCTCTGCGGCGGCGGCGCACGCAACCCAACCTTGCGCCGGATGCTCGCGGCGGAACTCGCGCCACTGCCGGTCGGGACCACCGAGGACCGCGGTATCCCCTCGGACGCGAAGGAGGCGATCGCCTTCGCGGTGCTGGCCTACGAGACGGCGCACGGGCGTCCGGGCACACTCCCTGCCACAACCGGCGCAACGCGCCCGGCGATCCTCGGCGCGATCGCGCCCGGACGCCGCTTCGCGCTCTGGTAGCGCGCCAGCGACACCAATACGCTTAACGCGAAAGCGGGGCCGGGAACATGCTGTCCCGGCCCCGCCTTCGGATCATCCTATGCGCGTGCTTTGGGCTGGATCGATACCCGACGTAATTCCCCTTCGCCGCTGCTCGCGGTGCTGACCCCGTCATCGCTCCGCAGCGCCAGGTGGATGATGCGGCGCTCATTCGCGGGCATCGGCTCCAGCTGGATCTCGAGCCCGCTGCGCGCCACCTGCTCCGCGACACGCCTGGCAAGGCCGGTCAGCGACTCCTCGCGGCGGCGCTTGTAGCCCTCGATATCGACCGAGATGCGCGTCCAGTGGCCGAGGCGGCGCGTGACGAGCAGGTTGACCATGTATTGCAACTGTGTGAGGTGATCGCCGTGCCGCCCGATCAGCAGCCCCAGATCGCGTCCCAGCACGTTCACGCCGATCAGTGGCGGGCCGTCCTGATCCTCGTCGTCGGTCACCGGTTGCGGCACCACACGCGCCTGGAAACCCATCGCCTGTAACAACTCGGTCGTCACCGTGATCGCGACCTGGGTGGGCTCGTCCGGGGCGATCACTTGCACGCTGTCGGTCGCGGGCCGTGCGGCGGGTACGCCAACGTGGCGCGGCGCGGCGGTGCGCGAGGGCTGCGACGACTGACCGCGCACGGTCACACGGACGAGCGCTTCCTGCTCATCCAGGTCGTTACCCGATGGCTCGGCGAGAACCTCGATCTCGACTTCTTCGCGCTGCCGACCGAGCTGTTCCAGCGCCAGCCGCACCGCGTCATCGATCGAGACAGCCTGAATCTCCACACTATTGCGGCGGTCCATGCGTTTCCCGTCCTCCTGCCTTCTCCCCGGCGAATCGCTCGTGCCGGGCTCCCCGCCCCTCAGGACGCTGCTACCGATGCGAGCGGGGCGGATCAGCGTGCTGATCCACCCCGGTGATCGCGTGGCTAGTTGTAGCACATCGGGCGAGGGTGGGGTAGCGCGCCGCGCCCGCTACTTCCCGTCACTCGCGGGAGATGTCGTCTTGCGGACCGAGATACGCGGGGTCGGAGTCGCCTTCTGCGGCTCGTCCTCCACCGTTTCCAGCTCTTCGGGAGCCAGCTCGTCGGCGTTACGGCGGCGAGCGGACTTAGTGGAGTTCTGCACCGCGACGCGCGGACGGGCACCATTCGCGGGCTTGCTCGTGTCACCGGTCGCCTTGGTGGCGGACGAGGCGCCGACCTTCCCCTCAACAACGCTGCCATCGGTGACGAGACGCTGCTGCTCGACCCGCTCCATCTGCTTGCTGATCAAGCCCCAGAAGCCCTTCTGCGGCATGGTCGGTCGGGCACCGTCCTCACCGGCGACGATGACCTTGCTCTCATCGATCGCGTCCGGGTCCGGCGGGGTCCACCGCGACACTTCGGGCAGGAAGGGGATCCACTCGCGCAGGCCACCCCACCCGGTGATGAAGTACTGCTGCACCGCACCGTAAATACTCTGCGTCGCCCAGTACAGCACCAGCCCGGATGGGAAGCCCCACCCGAAGATGATGACCGACAGCGGCAGGAACTGCATCATCTGGCTCATCATCTTCTGCTGCGGATCGGTCGGCTTGTACTTCCCGGTCGGCATCGACATCCGCGTCTGAATCAACTGGAAAACCGCCGCGACGAACGGCATGATGTGGAGCGCGTCCGCCTGCGCGAGCGAGGGCAGCCAGAGGAACGACTGCTGGAATGGCCCGCCCGCCGTGTGCGCGAGCGTCGTCAGGCTCGTATACAGACCCCAGAAGATCGGCAACTGGAAGACAACGGGGAGGCAACTCGCGGTGGGATTGACGTTGTGGGCCTGATAGAGGCGCATCGTCTCGGCGGAGAGTTTCTGCCGATCGTCGCCGTGACGCTTCTGGAGCGCCTTGATCTTCGGCTGGAGTTCTTGCATCGCCCGCTGCGACTTGATCGTCTTCAGGGTCAGCGGGGTCAGGATAAGCTTAATCAGCACCGTGAAGATGATGATCGCCAGTCCGGGGCTACCGGTCCAGGTCGCCAGGTGCTCCAGACAGAAAATCAGGAGCTGGACAAACTGGGCGAAAATCGGAATCCTATCCACTGTTCGCGGCCTCCCGCCACGCCTTCGAGGCGCAGCTTGTGTATCTGCCCAATACGCGCCTGCCGGCTCTACGGTACGGTGCGGTCGGAGGAGCGGTCAGGGCCGACAGGTCCGCGCCACTCAGGTATTTAACCCGGTCACTCTATGCAAGCTTACCCTAGTCTGCCACCGCAGCGCCACTGCATCTACGCAGCCATGCGTACTAGGTTCCCACGCTACGCACGTACTCTCAGGGAACGTAGTCGAAGCCCCCCTTGCTATACGGATTGCAGCGCAAAATCCGCCACGCGCCAAGCAACGCGCCCTTAAACAGGCCGTATTTCGCGATCGCCTCGTAGGCATATTGCGAGCAGGAGGGGTGGAAACGGCAAGTGTTGGGGAAGAGTGGCGAGATCCAGCGCTGGTAGAGGCGGATCAGGGCGAGGAAGGGGCGGCGGATCATGGCGTCATTTCCCTCCCCGCTGCCGGTCTTGGGCGACCGAGACGGGGCATATGGGGCTGGGGAACCAGCGCCTCAGCCCTGCGGTTCGGCGTGAGACGACGGTGGTGTCGGCACCGGCAGGAGGAGTCGCGCGCGCTTCAGGAGCGCCTGCACAGCGGCGCTGAGTTCGGCGAAAGGGATTAGGGCGAGTCCTGGACGAACGATGATGACACAGTCATAACCGATTGCCAGGCGCTCGGCCCGATCGAGTTGGCGGAGGATTTCGCGAAGGCGGCGTTTGGCGAGGTTGCGGGTCACCGCATTGCCGACACGCTTGCTGACCACGAAGCCGTAGCGATTGCTCGGTCCACCATTCGGCACGATCAGCATGGTCATCAGGCGGTCGCGCCAGGCACGCCCTTCGGCACGCACATGCGCGAAGTCGGACTCGGCCCGCAGACGTAAGCGCCGCTCCATCGCACCCCGCGCCAGAGCGCGCGCCCCACGGTGACGGGGCGCGCGCCGTGACTTACTTGCGGGACAGCCCCTTCTTCATCGCCTTACCGGTGCGCTGCTCGCTCACCGTCAGGACGTAGCGGCCCTTCAGGCGGCGGCGCGCAAGGACATCGCGCCCACTCTTGCTCGCCATCCGCTTCATGAAGCCATGCTTCCGCAGGCGCGGGCGACGCTTGGGCTGCCAGGTTCGCTTAACCACGTTTTCCCCCTATCCTATCCGCGAGGCGCGGTGCTGACGCCGATCCGGCACCAGTTCCCAGCCATCCTCTGCAACGTTGCCGGGTGGGATCCGCCACTCGCGCAACGCCGATTCGCGCGCGATCACAAGCAGACAAAACATGACCCCGTCGCTCTGACGACGCGGCACAGGGAAGTATACGTCCCCGCGCGGTAGCCTGTCAAACCGTCACATCGGGCGCAGCGGCGGCCCAACGCAGGGGCGTGAACCGCCCGTAGGCGGGCAATGGCGTACCGAGGAGTGGCAGAGCGTAGCGCCGGAACGCGGCGGTGACCGAGCGCCCATCGGCCCCGATGAATTCGTCGGACAACAAGCGCTCGGTGTTGGCGATCCGGTCGAGCGGCACGACCCCGTAGCCGACGGTGTAGGGCTCGTCGCCCAGGCGCTCGATGGTGATCATCCGGTCCGACTCCCCCGCGAGCGCCCGGCGTACCGCCTCGCGACCCGCCGCCTCGGCCTCGGCCAGATCGGTCGCGGAAATCGCCAGCATCGCCATCCGCGCCATCGTACCGGGCTTGTCATAGCGGGCGCGCAAGCCGAGCGTATCCTTGACCCGCTCGGTCAGGAGCGGCGCGAGCCCCGGATGATACCGATGCCCGAAGGCATCGGTGAAACCACGCTCACCGCCACCGCTGAGCGGCTGTCCGGCGACATCGTGCAACGTCTCCGGTACGATCGCCACGCAGAAACCGTGGCGCGTCACCGCCGCGCCGATCTCGGCCAGCAATGCCTCCATACTCACGGGCGGGCGCTCCGGCAGGAAGATCAGTTGCGGCGCGTCGCGCCCATCCTCGCGCGCCAGCGCGCAGGCCGCCGCCACCCACCCGGCATTGCGGCCCATCACCTCGACGATCTTCACCGGATAGAGCTGCGGGCTCGACTCGACATCGCGCCCGGCGTCGCGCACGGTTAGCGCGAGGAAACGGGCGATCGAGCCATAACCGGGGCAATGATCGGTGTGCGGCAGATCGTTGTCGATCGTCTTCGGCACGGCGATGACGCGCAGATCGTAGCCTTGCGCCCACGCGTGCGCGTGCAAACGGTGGGCGGTATCCGCCGAATCGTTGCCACCGATGTAGACGAAGTAGCGGATGTTGTGTCGCCGGAGCAGGCTGAGGGCGCGATCGAGATCGGCGTCTTGCAGCTTGTGCCGCCCGGTCCCGAGCGCCGCCGAGGGGGTGCGACGGATCAGGCCGAGCACCTCCGCCGATTGCCGCCCGAGATCGAGCAAATCCTCGCCGAGCAAGCCCTCGATACCGTGCCGCATCCCGATGACCGATCCGACCGTTCCGGCAGCGCGCGCGGCCTCGATCACGCCGACGAGGCTGGCGTTGATCACTGCGGTCGCCCCGCCCGATTGCCCGACGAGCAAATTCCCCGGCGCTGGCATCGCCCCCCCCCCCAACAGCTATGCTCCCGCGCCATCCGGGCGCACGAAGGCACCGTGGCGTGACCGCAGGGGAGTATACAGCGTTGTGGACAAGTGGGACCGCCGTGCTTGCCGTCGGAGGTCACGCGCGTGGCTCACGTACCTGGCTACTCGATCCGCCCGCGTCTGGCAAAGGCGATCACCGGGCGCAGGGTCGGACGCACCTCCTCCAGGGGCAGCGGCGGGGTAGTCGCGCTGTCGTCCGGGACGGGCGGCGCGGGCGACGATTCCGGCACCGCCCCTGGAGGAGCCATGAGCGGGCTGGCCGCATACCACAGGAAGCTCCCCGCGACGAAGAGGAGGCCGAAGAGGAGCGCGGTGAGCGGGGTGAGGGCACCGAGCGCCGCCAGCGCCAGCAGGCCCGCCGGGAAGGCCGCGACGCCATAGCCGCACCGCCGCAGGGCTGTGGCACGTTGCGGCGAGCGCCAGGCGGCCAGCAGCAATGCGGGCGACGCGCAGGCACCGACGAGGGGCGGGAGCAGCAGGAGCAAGGCGAGCGAGCGTCCGAGGCCGCTCGGATCGACCAGGAAGAAGAGCGCGCCGAGCGCCGCCCAGGAGATGATCGTCTCCCACGCCCAGAGGGGCGCGGCCAACGCCTGGCCGGCGGGCAGCGCGAGTCCCGCCGGGGCGAGGATCAGCAGGGCGGCCATGATGAGGGTGCCAACCGTGGGAGCACCGTCGCGCACACCCACCCCGGCATTCGCCAGGGCGAACAGCGCCCCATAACATGCCGCCGCCAGCCCGATTCCGCGCACCATCGTCGCCTCCTCCCGCCCGCCCCGATCCGACTGCTGTATGCCAGGGCGGCACACTCCCATCGAGGGAGTGTAGCGACCGCGAGAGACGAGCGCAAGGGCGAAAGTCTCGTACGTTCGCAGTTTTATGGCTTGCATTTCCGCCTGACTGTGTTAGTATGGCGTTACTACCACTCGGTGTCGCGGACTGCGGTACGGGCCAAACCGGCAACGATCCGCGGTGGCGCGGACGCGGCGACGATGGCGACGAGCCAGAAACCAAAGGAGAGGCCGATGTTCCGGCGTGAGAAAGACAACAAAGTCAACGATGAGGGGATGCGCCGGATGCGCGAGGCGATCCGGCAGCGCGTCGATCAGGATGAAGACACGGCTGAAGGGGAGCCGAGCGAGGAGCCGACCTATCGCTCGTCGCCCCCGAGCCCTGCGGTCAATGAGCCGTATACCGCCAAGACACCATACGAGCCCCTGTCGCGGGAGCCGAATCCGCGCGAGATCAGCGGGATGCCGACGCGCGAGCCGGACTATTCGTTCTTGAGCACGCCACGCCAGGAGCGCACGAGCGCGCCGCCCGAGCCACCGATCGCGCGGCGGCAGGAAGAGCCCGCGTGGCAGGCCGAGCCAACGCCGCCGGAGCCCATTGCCACGACCGTCGCCGCCGACACCGTCTGGCGCGGCACGCTGCGCTCCACCGCGAGCATCACGGTCGAGGGCACCTTCGAGGGGGAGATCTACACCGATCAGGAACTCCACGTCGCCCCCGACGCACATGTGGAAGCAACCGTCCGCGCGACCTCGATCGTCATCGCGGGGCAGCTGAACGGCCACATCAGCTGCCGCGAACGCCTGGAAATTCTTGCCTCTGGCCGTGTCACCGGGCAAATCGACGCCGGGAGCTTCATCGTCCACGAAGGGGCCTTCCTCGGCGGGCAGGTACGGATGCGCCGCGCGGGCGACACCGACGACGGTGCCGACGACGACCGCCCGATGCTCCAGCGGGTTCGCTAGGCCGTAACGGCTATACTGAGCGCGTCATGCGCCGCTACGCACGACGCGAGAGTAGCGAACCGGCCACGATAGCGCCGATAAGCCAAGAGGGGGGAGTGATGTCGACAGGAACCCCGCCGCGCGGTGGGATCCCGTTTTCGGAGAGTGGTGGTGGCGAGGAAAGCACCATCGATCGCAGTTCGGCCTTCGATGGTGTCCTGCGGACCGCGCGCAACTTGCGGGTCGAGGGGCAGGCGAAGGGCGAGGTCTACTGCGATGGCACCCTCTACATCGAGGAGGGAGGCCAGGTCGATGCGCGCGTGGTCTCCGCCAATATCACCGTCGCGGGGGGGCTGACCGGCGAGATCCTCTGCCAGGGTAAATTACAAATCCTCCCTTCGGGGCGCGTCTCCGGGCGGGTCGCAACCGCTTCGCTCGTGATCCAGGAAGGGGCGATCTACGAGGGCGAGTTACGCATGTCGAACCTGGACGAAGAGCCCGGTGAGACGCTAGACCCGCCGCTGAGTCGCCAGCCGATCACGACGAGCATCGTCCCCAACGAGGGCGATGACGACGAGGGCTGAGGCCGGACGGAGCAGCGCTATCATACCCACGAGCCGAACGGTGCCCGCACGATCGTGCGGGCACCGTTCTCGCGTTTACGCCGTGTATTACCCGCCGCGTGTCGGTGAGGTATGGCAGGATGCGGCCTCGGTGATACCGCCGAGGTAAACAGCGGTAAAGGAGAGGCCGATGAATACATCGAGGCGACTCGCGCTGCTCACATTGGGGGGCGGCGCGGCGCTGCTCGCCGCCACGAGGCGCGCACGATCGGCATCGCCTTACGACTTTCGCGGGCGCGTCGTCGTGATCACCGGCGGCTCGCGCGGGCTCGGGTTCCTGCTGGCGCAGCGCTTCGCCGTCGAGGGCGCGCAGCTGGCGCTGCTGGCGCGCGACGAACCGACACTGACCAGCGCGGCGGAGCGGCTGCGAGTGCAGGGGGCCACGGTGCTGACCGTGTCGTGCGATGTCGGCGACCAGGGGGCGATCGAGGCCGCGATCACGCAGGTCGCCGCGCACTACGGGCGGCTCGACGTGCTGGTCAACAATGCGGGGCTGATCCAGGTCGGGCCGCTCGCCCACATGACCGGTGCCGACTTCGCACGCGCCCTCGACGTACATTTCTGGGGCGCTTTCCACGCGATCAATGCCGCCCTCCCGGCGCTACGGCGGCAAGCGGAGAGTCGCGTCGTCAACATCGCCTCGGTCGGCGGTCGCCTGGCGGTGCCACACCTCGCCCCGTACTCGGCCAGCAAGTTCGCGCTGATCGGCCTCTCCGATGCGCTCCGCGCGGAGCTGGCGCGCGATAAGATTCGCGTCACCACCGTCAGTCCCGGCCTGATGCGGACCGGTTCGCCGCCCAACGCCCTCTTCAAGGGACAACGCCGCGCGGAATACCGCTGGTTCGCGATCATGGACGCGCTGCCGCTGACCTCGATCGACGCGGGCCGCGCCGCCGATCAGATCGTCGCCGCCTGCCGCCTGGGCCGGCCAGAACTGACGATCTCCTGGCAGGCGCGGGCGGCGGTGCTCGCCAACGCCCTTTTCCCTACCCTCACCGCTCGCCTGGTCAATGGCGCGACCGCGCTGCTGCCGCGCCCCGCGCTCATGGACGGCGATGCGGCGCAGCCGGGCTGGCGGAATCCCGATCCGCTCGCCAGTTCGCCGCTGACGACCCTCTCCGCACGCGCGACAGCGACGAACAACGAGGAAGTCGCATCGCGTCCCGCGCACCCGAGCGATCACCGAGGAACGCAACGCGGTGACGGCGCGCGCACGGAAAATCTATAAAAAAGCGAACGCCGTTGCTTCACCGCCGCCAAGGCGATAGAATCTGCGTCGTGTACGAAGAGGATCTCGTTCGCCACAGGCTCCTTCCCGATCAACTGCGGAACGGCACAACGCCGCGATCGTGAGGATACGGTCAGGGTACGTACCCGATGCCGCGCCGCTGGTAGTAGCCACCCCGCCCCAAGTCGCGCGGTGGCCGAGCGCGAGCAGCCGCCCCACCGCGCGGAGGGTGCGGCACGGAGAGGAACGTTGCGCCGCCCACGCTATAGCCCGATTTGCACGAAAGAAGGATGTGGGGACGCATGGCACCGAAGATTCTGATCGCCGAAGACGACGAGCAGGTCGTGGAGATCGTCGCTTTCTCGGCGCGGATGAATTGGCCCGACTGTCAGGTCATCGTCGCCCGCGATGGTCAGGAAGCGCTCACGCTCTTTAAGGAGGAGGAGCCAGACATCGTCTTGCTGGACGTTTCGATGCCACCCCCCAACGGGTTCGAGGTCTGCCAGCGGATCCGGCAGTCGTCGGAAGTGCCGATCCTGATGCTGACGGCGCGTGAGGCGACCGTCGACAAGGTCCGCGCGCTCGATCTCGGCGCGGATGACTACCTCACCAAGCCGTTCGATCATCTCGAATTGCTCGCGCGCCTGCGCGCGTTGCTCCGCCGCGCGACCAAATCGGCCACCGCTGACGCGGGTGCCAACTTCGCGCTCGATGATCTGACCCTCAACTTCGCCACGCACGAGGTGCGTATGAAGGGCGAGATCATCCGGCTGACCGCGACCGAATACCGCCTGCTGGAAGAACTGGTCCGCCACGCCGGGACCGCCCTCCCCCACCAACTCCTGCTGGAACGGGTCTGGGGACCGGAATATGTTAACGATATCCATTACATCAAGGTCTTCATCCGTCGCCTGCGTCAGAAGCTGCACGACGATGCGGAGCAGCCACGCTACATCCAGACCGTCTGGGGGATCGGCTACCGCTTCGTGCCGCACCACTGAGCGCATCGCAACGGAATCACCCGTTTGTTACCCCTTGTTTCCCGCTCTTTACGCGCATGTTGACATCGCTCACCTATCATCAGGAGTGGTTATCACGGCGTATGCGCTAACGCATACCCGCAATGACGACGACGGTGGTAAGGGGGCAGCAATGGGACGTGTCGAGCACTCCATCGATGTGAAGGTGCCGATTCGCACCGCCTATGATCAGTGGACGCAGTTCGAGGAGTTCCCGCGCTTCATGGACAAGGTGGAGGAAGTCCGCCAACTGGACGATAAGCGCATGCATTGGCGCGCTTCGCTGGCCGGGCACACGGAAGAGTGGGATGCGGTGATCACCGAGCAGGAACCGGATCAGCGCATCGCCTGGACCAGCACGACCGGGGCGAAGAATGCCGGGGTCGTCACCTTTCACTACATCGACCCGAACACCACGCGCGTGATGCTCCAACTCGACTACGAGCCGGAAGGCGTGGTCGAGACGGTTGGCAGCGCGCTTGGTATCCCGCAGAAGCAGATCGAGGGCGACCTGGACCGCTTCAAGAAGTTCATCGAGGCGCGCGGCCAGGAGAGCGGCGCGTGGCGCGGTGAGATCGAGCGCAAAGCGCAACCGTAAGCACTTCAGCGGAGCGCAGAGCGGGGGCTGGACGCGATGCCCGGCCCCCGCTCTGCGCGTTATTGCTCGCCCGCGCGGCTCAGTGACCTTCGAGTTCGGTCAGGTTGCGCGCGCCCGCATCGCGGAGAACATCCAGGGCATCATCGATCCGGTTGGTGCGAACCGCGACGAGGAATGCACCGTTCTGCAACTCATCGGTGAAGTAGCCGAGATCCTCGGACTCCGCGTCGATCCCGGCGAGCGAACCGGCGAATGCGCCCAGCACCGCGCCGATCAGGCCGAAGACAAGCATCGCGATGATCGCGTTCTGCACCACCGCGCGCACGAAGGGGATCTCCAACACCGCGAGGCCCATCGCGGCACCGCCGAGCAGGCCCGCCAGCAGCCCGATCCACAGGCCGCTATTGAACCGCGATGTGGCGCCGCCGCCGCCATTCGTCGCGGTCTGTCCCTGCATGCGCTGCGCCTCGGGCTCGGCCAGGCTCTGATTCTGTTCCGGGGCGATATTGGGGACGAGATCCTCGACCTCCTCGCGGCTCTTCCGCAGGACATTAACGTTGTCCATGTCGAAATCATCGGCGGCGAGCAACTCGCGCGCACGCTGCGCCTCTTGATCGCTGGCGAAAACGCCCACGATCACCTGCGAGCCATCGATCTGCACTTCGAGCAGTTCGTGCGTCGCGCTCACCATCTTCTCTCCTCTTCCTGACACCCATCATCGCCCCTACTGCGGACAGTATACGGCAGAGCAGCCCGACACTAAAGAGGGGCGCGGATATGGGCCTTGTGTCCATATTCGCGCCCCGTGCGGCGCACGCAACGCCGGATGGCGATCACGACCCCGACGGCGGAAGCTGGCGCGACGTGCCACCCGCCCGCACCCCGAGTCGGTGTCGCCCGCGCTACCCGTTCGCCTTGGTCTGACCGGCATCCGTCGCCGGGCTGTAGGACGGGGGGTCGCTCGCCGGGAACGACTCCTCGGAGGCCGTCTGCACCACCGAAGGGGCGTCATCATCGTGCTGCCCATCGGCGAGCTCGCGACGCTTCCCCTCGACCCCCGCGAGGAGATCATCGAACGACTTGGCGAACGACGCGACCCCGTCATCCTCCAGTTGCTGCGTGATCGCGGCGAGGTCGATCCCGATCGCGCGCAACTCCGCCACCGCCGCGCGCGCCGCATCGACCCCCGCGTCGATCGTCCGCTTGACGGTGCCGTGATCGCGGAAAGCGTCGAGGGTCGCCACCGGCAGGGTGTTGACCGTATCGGGGCCGATCAGCTCCTCCACGTAGCGGACATCGCTGTACGCCTTGTCCTTGGTGCCGGTGCTTGCCCACAGCGGACGCTGGGGCCTTGCCCCTTGCGCCTTCAGCGGCGCGAAACGTTCCCCATCGAAGTGCTCGCGGAACTGGGCGTACGCGAGCCTGGCATTGGCGATGGCGATCTTCCCGCGCAATGCCCGCGCGCGATCATCGCCCTTCGCATCGAGTTGCTTATCGACCGCCGTATCGACCCGACTGACGAAGAAGGAGGCGACCGACGCGATGCCACCCACCGGCTCGCCCGCCGCCGCCCGCTCTTCGAGCGCTTCGGTGTAGGCGTGCATCACCCGTTCATGGCTCTCCAGCGAGAAGAGCAGCGTGACGTTGACGTTGATCCCCTCGCGCAGCAGCGTCCGCACCGCGCCGACCCCGGCTTGCGTCCCCGGCACCTTGATCAGCAGATTCGGGCGCTCGACCGCCGCCCAGAGTCGTCGCCCCTCCGCGATCGTCGCCTCGGTATCGTGCGCCAGGCGCGGCGAGACTTCGAGCGAGACGAAGCCATCCTGCCCGGCGGTCTGCTCGTAGACCGGCAGGAAAAGATCGCAGGCTTCGCGCACATCGGTCGCGGCGACCGTCTCGAAGATGTCGAGCGCCCCCTGGTCTTGCGCGACCAATCCCTTGATCTGCGCGTCGTAGGCGTCGCCCGCGCCGATCGCCTTCTCGAAGATCGTCGGGTTGGAGGTCAGTCCACGCAACCCATCCTCCTCGATCAGGCGCTTCAACTCGCCGCCGCGCACCAGATCGCGCGTGATGTAATCGAGCCAAATGCTCTGCCCCTCGGCCACCAGCGCTACCAGCGGGTTCTGCGCCGCATCGCTGGCCTGCGCCGCGTTCTTCGTCGCCACCGGACCCTGTCCTGTCATCGTGCTTCCTCACTTCTCGCAGGCACCGCCGCCCGCGTATCCTTAGACGCGCCCGCACACTATCCTTCCCATACCCCGGTCAGGGTTCTTCTGCGTTGGGAAGCGCAAGAATTGGTCCACCTCTCGGTCGATCACAGCGAAAAGAACCCCACAAACGAAGGTCGCATCGCTGGCATACGCCATGCTACTGCTGGTTACGAGAGTAGGCGCAGTATGCGGTCCCGGCTAGCGACGCATACCACGCGGATAGAGCAATATGGAAGGCGCACAATGACAAGACAGGCACGGACGATCAGTTCCTGGATCGCTCAACTCCCCTGGCTCGACACGATCGCGGAACCGGTGCAACGCGCGACTGGTGCCCTCTTCGGTGCCAACCGCGCGACGCAGCGGGCGAAGGATTTGCTCAACGGCACGCCGCTGCGGCACCGTATCCACCCCGCCCTGATCGCGGTGCCGATCGGTGCCTGGACGACCGGGCTCCTCCTCGATCTGCTCGAAGCGCGCTCGGAGCGCCCGCAGGAGTGGGCGCGCAGCGCCGATGCGGCGGTCGCGCTGGGGCTCGTCGGGGCGCTGCCGAGCGTCGTCACCGGCCTGGCTGATTGGACCGACACGTACGATCACCAGCGCCGCGTCGGCATCGCCCACGCGCTCAGCAACAGCGTCGCGCTGACGCTCTACGCCACGTCGCTCGGTCTGCGCTTCGCCGGGAAGCGTGGCGCGGCGCGCGTCTGTGGCGTGCTCGGCTTCGGTGCCGTCACCGTCGGCGGGATGCTCGGCGGCGAGCTTGTTTACACCCTCGGGGTCAATGTGCCGCACACCCTCTATCCGAAGCCGCCGACCGACTTCGTGGCGATCCTGGCGAGCGCCGATCTGTCCCAGGGCAAGCCGGTCGTCGCCGAGGCGGGGCGCGTCCCGATCCTGCTGGTGCGCGACGGTGACACGATCCATGCGGTACAGAACTGGTGTACCCACGCCGGTGGCCCGCTCGATGAAGGTACGATAGCGGATGGGATCGCCGAGTGTCCCTGGCATGGCTCGCGCTTTTGCCTGAGCGACGGGTGCCCCTTGCAGGGTCCGGCCTCGATGCCGTTACGGACCTTCGATGTCCACGAGGCGGGAGGGCAGATCTTCGTGCGCCCGAACGACGAGGCGCGCAGTTGGCCGCCGCCGCCCGCCAACCCCGGCCCGGCCTATCAGCCCGCCAGAAACGCTACAGCCCCGACGAATGCTGCATAAGGGCCGACCATGCGGTCGGCGTGAGAAGGAGCGACGCATGCCAGGCGCACAGGGTACGCCGATCCTCACCAAACACCCCTCCGATCCTGCCGAGGCGCTGCGCGAGGGGGCGGCGATCGCTCGCTTCTGCGCCGAAAATGCGCCGCAACTCGACCAGGACGGAGCCTTCCCCGAAGCGGAGTTTCGGCGTATCGCCGAGGCGGGGCTGCTCGCCGCGCCGTTGCCGCGCGCGCTCGGCGGGCTGGGCTTCGGCACCGAACCGGGCGGGATGCTCCCCGGCCTGCAATTGCTCACCCTCTTCGGCTGGGGCAGCCTCGCCGTGGGCCGCGTCTACGAAGGACACGTCAATGCCCTGCAACTGATCGCCCTCTTCGGTACACCGGAGCAGCAGGAGCGCTACGCCGCCGATGCGCGTGACGGCAAGCTCTTCGCGGTCTGGAACACCGAACGCGCCGATGGGGTCAAGCTGGAGCCGCACGCCGCAGGCGGGGCACGGCTGCACGGCGCGAAGCTCTACACCTCCGGGGCGGGGTGGGTCGAGCGGGCGCTCGTACCGGGCGCGCTGCCGGACGGGGGCTGGCAGATCACCGTCGTGCCGATGGACGAGGTCACGACCGCGATCGATCGCTCGATCTGGCATCCGCTGGGGATGCGCGCCTCCGCCTCCTACCTGACCGATTTCACCGGCGTCGAACTCGGTGCGGAGGCGCTGCTCGGCGCACCCGGCTCGTATCACCGCCAGCCGTGGTTCAGCGGCGGGGCGGTGCGCTTCGCGGCGGTGCAGCTCGGCGGCGCGGCGGCGCTCCTCGATGCGGCGCGCGCCGAACTGCGCGCGCTCGGGCGCACCGACGATCCCTTCCAGCGCGCGCGCATCGGTGAAGCGGCGGCGCTGATCGCCGGTGGACAAGGCTGGCTGCGGGATACCGCCGCGATCCTCGATACCAGCCCGACAGCCTTCCGGGCCGCGCCGCCGCCGCCACCGGAGACGATCGCGCGCGTAGTGGCGCACGCGAACTTGACCCGCACCGCGATCGCCGAGGCGTGCGTCCGCGTCATCGACATCGTCGAACGCTCGATCGGGATGCGCGGCCTGCTCCAACCCCACCCGATCGAGCGGATCGGGCGCGATCTGACCCTCTACCTGCGCCAACCGGCCCCCGATGCGGCGATCGCCGGGGCGGGAGCCTATGTGCTGGACGATCCGCGCCCGATCCTCGACCTCTGGAACGCCGCACGATGAGCACCATCGTCGGCTCGTCGCCGCTCGACGAGCCACAGGCGCTCCCGCTCCTGCCCGCCACCGCCATAACGGGCTTCGGGCCGACCCTGGTCGTCGCGCCGCATCAGGACGACGAGTCGCTCGGTTGCGGCGGGGCCATCGCCCTGCTGCGACGCGCCGGTATCCCGGTGACGGTCATCTTCGTCAGCGACGGCGCGGGCTCGCACCCGAATTCGCGCGTCTATCCCCCGCAACGCTTGCGCGACACGCGCGAGGCGGAGGCGCTGGCGGCGCTCGCGCTGCTCGGCGTGCCGGCGGAGGCGGCGATCTTCCTGCGCCTGCCCGATACCGCCGTGCCGCTTCCCGGGCAGGCGGACTTCGCCGCGACGGCGGCGTGCGTCGGCGCGGCACTCGACGCGGCGGCCCCGCAGACGATCCTCCTGCCGTGGCGGCGCGATCCGCACTGCGATCACCGCGCGGCGTGGGCACTGATCCACGCCGCGCTCGCCGGACGGGCGGCACGCCCGCGCCTCCTCGAATATCCGATCTGGGTCTGGGAATTGGCCGAGGCGGGCGATCTCCCGCTTCCCGGTGAGGTCGCGGGCTGGCGACTGGCGATCGATGAGGTGCTGCCGCAGAAGGCGGCGGCGATCGCGGCGCACCAATCGCAGACGACCGCGCTGATCGACGACGACCCGAACGGCTTTCGCCTGCTGCCCGATGTGCTCGCCCACTTCGCCGAGCCCTGGGAGATCTATCTGGAGTCGCGCATCCCGGCGACAAGGGCGGCGCGATGAGCGCCCCGGAACGACCGACCACCTCGCGCCCCGCCACGGCCTTCGAGCACGCCTACGCGCGCGCCGACGACCCCTGGGACTATGCATCGAGCCCCTACGAGCGCGCGAAGTACGCCGCGACGCTGGCGGCGTTGCCGCGACCACGCTACGGCGCGGCGCTGGAACTCGGCTGTTCGATCGGCGTCCTCACGGCGGCGCTGGCGGCGTGCTGCGACACGATCCTGGCGGTGGACTTCGCCGAGAACGCCCTGACGCGGGCGCGAGCTCGTTGCGCCGCGCTGCCGGGAGTCGCCTTCCGCCGACTGACGCTGCCGCACGAATATCCGGCGGGGCGGTTCGACCTGACGCTCCTGTCGGAGGTCGGCTACTACCTCTCGTGGGACGATCTGCGAACGGCGATCCCGCGCGTTTGCAACGGTCTAGTCGGCGGCGGCCAGCTCCTGCTGGTCCACTGGACGCCGATCATCGATGATGCGCCGCTGACCGGCGACGAGGTCCACGAGGAATTCCTGCACCACAACGGTGGCCTCCTCGATCACCTCGGGGGTGAGCGTGCGGAGACGTACCGGCTCGATCTCTTCGCGCGGCGGTAGCGCCGCCCCGCGCAGCGCCGCCACGGTGGCCCGCAACTCGCGTGTCACCGCCGCGATCGGCCGGGCCGAGCCGAGCGCATCGAAGGGGAGGCGCTTCCCCTGTTGCCGCGCCACACGCAACTCCAACACGCCGAACGGCTGCGACACGGCGAGCTGTGCGCCGAGCCAGCGCGCCGACAACCCGAGCGCTTGTGCCAGCGCGCCGAGGACAGCACCGTCCACGGCAAACCCGACCCGCGCCGCGCCCCACAGTTGTCGCAGGCACCGACGCTGGCGCGCGCGCGTGACGATCGAGGCCGCCGATTCGACCAGGAAGGGCGCGCGTGCGGCCCGCAACGCCTCCCATTCCTGCAACTGGGTGGAAAAGCCGCGCACGTTGCGCGCGACCGTGCGCGCCGACGTGACGACCCGCACCAACGGGCTATGACGGAAGCGCGCATCGGCCAGGACCAGCGCGACCGACAGGGCCACGTCTTCCAGGGCGGGCAGGCGTGGCAAGCCGCCGATGGCGCGATACGCCTCGGCGGTGAGGGCGAAGCTGGCCCCGAAGTGCTGATAGTGGTGCGGCCACGGATCATGCGACACCGGGTCGAGCAGCGCCTCCACCTCCGTCATCAGCGTGCGGTAGCCGACATCGCGCAGATGAGAGTGTCGCGCGCCCTCGGCGAGGAGCGCCCGGTCGCGCGCGTCGGTGCGGATCCGCCCGCCGACCGCATCGGCCCCGGCGGCGATCTCGTCCAGGGTCGCCGCCAGCCAGGTCGGCTCGGGGCGCGTATCGGCGTCGGTCGAGACAATGACCCCGCGCGGGCGATCGAGCAACGTCAGGCGACGGTACGCCTCATCCATCAGCAGCCGTCGCGCCGTGCCGACATTCGCCTCGCCCGCCGGGAACGCACGTTCGACGACATGAAGCGCCAGCGCGGGGTGCGCCGCCGCGAAGGCCCGCGCCACAGCAGCGGTCGCGTCGGTGCAGTTATTCGCGAGCAGGATGATCTCGTAGCGCCGTGGGTCGAGCGGCACCGTTCCGCTCGCCAGTTGTCCGGCCAGTGCGGCCAACGTCGCCACGATCCCCGCCGCCTCGTCGCGCGCGGGGATGATGATGATCGCGTCGCAGCGAGCATCGGGCGGCGCGGCCACCAGCGGCGGCACGGGCGGGCCGAGGGAAGTGCCGGGGAAGAGGATCGCCGCTCCGGTTGTAAGCACGGGACTTGTCATATTGCGCGCGGCTCTCTTTCTACGCTGGCGGTGCCGCCAAAGAACGATATGCGGTGGGCTATTGCAGCGTATGGGGGGCGCGACACACCCTGTCGGGCGAGCGCTATTGCTGCTACCTAGCGCGATTCTGATGCCATCGTCTGCGATTTGCGCGGCAGGATTGGCGATCGTGGCACGACCGATGCGACCCGAAGCGCGGGTGGGGGTACTCTCGCGATAGCGCCTCGATGTGAATGCGGTCCTCGTTCGAGGCGCGTCAGGATGCGGGGGACCGGGACGTTGCGTTCGGGCTATTGGCAGCGTTGCGCCGAAGATACAGGCAGATCAAGGAGCACGAAGATGGCGACGACGACCGACGAACCGGGAACGAATGCCGAACAATGGACGGTGCTCGGCACCTTCGCGCAGGGGAGCGCGGCGACGGGCGCGCTGAACGCGCTGCGCGAGGCGGACTTCCGCGCCGAGCAAGTATCGGTGATCTCCCGCGATACCGCGACCGCCGAGCAACTCGCGGCGGATACCGACATGGTCGCCGACGAGGCCGGTCGCGGCGCGATGGCTGGCACGCTGCTCGGCGGATTGGCGGGGTGGCTGATCGGGTTGAGTGCCTTCGCGATACCCGGTGTGGGGCCGATCATCGGCGCGGGAATCATCGGCACCACCCTGGCTGGCGCGGGGCTCGGCGCGGCGGCGGGCGGCTTCGTCGGCGCGCTCGGCACCTATGGCATCCCGGAGGCCGAGGCGCAGGGCTACGAGGAGGCACTACGGCAGGGCCACGTCCTCCTCTCGGTCCACGCGACCGGCACCGCCGATGCGGCGCGTGCGCGCGCGATCTTCACGGCGAGCGGCAGTCAGAGCGTTCGCTCCTTCCCGCAGGAAAACGCCGGGGACAACGATGATACCCCCGGGCTGGGCGGCGCGGCCTACGTCTCCTGAGCACGCCACCACCGCACAGACGCCCCCGATACCGCGGGCCCATTGATTGATAGTATGATGTGCCCGTAGCATCGCCCGCCCACTACTTCGACCCTGCAACGAGAGGGAGCAGCATGACCGCCGAACAGAGTCCGCAGGTCGATTCGCGCACGTACCGCAACACCATCGGCCTCTTCGCCAGCGGCGTGACGGTCATTACTACCCGCCTCGGTGAGGTCGTTCACGGGATGACCGCCAACGCCGTCTCATCGGTTTCGCTCGATCCGACCTTACTGCTGGTCTGCCTCGACCGGCGTACGCGCATGCACGATCTCATCCAGCAGGCGGGCACATTCGCGGTGAATATCCTGGCGACCGATCAGGAGCACCTTTCCGGGCACTTCGCCGGACGGAGCAAGGATGGCCCGCCGCCGCCCGATCTCCGGTTCATTTACGGGAGCGACGACGCCGATGATGGCGGTGTCCCGACGATCGCGGGCAGCATCGCGGCGATCCGCTGTCAGGTCGAGGCGGCGTATCCGGGCGGCGACCATACTATCCTGCTCGGTCGCGTCACCGAGTTGCGCCCTGGCGCGGCGGACGCGCAGCCGTTGATCTGGTTCGGCGGGCGCTATCGCCACCTCGCCGCGCCGATCAGCGCCGGGCATGCCGATCCCGAGCCGTGGTGGGAGGATCAGGTGCAGGCTTATTACCGCGAGTGGGAAGTGCGCGCCCCAAAGAACAAGGCGTAACGGGGGTATCAGCCGGTGGTCTCGACGGGGGGCGTGGGCGCGACGGCGGCGGGATCAACCGCGCGCGGCGTCAGGCCGATCCAGCACCGCTTGGCCTCGAACACCGTCTCCCCGCCCACGGTCGCCCAGCCGTGCGCGGCCAGCAACTCGCCGCGCCGCCCCAGCAACTCGACACCCATGTGGACCTCCGCGCCCGGCGCAACCCGGCGGCGATAGCGGAATTCCTCGTCGCGCGCGCGCACGCCGAGGCGCCCCGCGAAGAGTTCGGGGCCGAGCAAGGGGCTATGGCGCAGGAGGACCGCGAAGGTCAGATAGAGCAGATCGCCGAGCACCGAGCCGGGCAGGAGCGGCAACCCCGCCCGATGCCCCTGACACCAGGAGGGATCGACGATATGCAGCCCCGCAGCGGACTTCCCATCGGCGGCGAGGCGCACCTCGCGCAGGAACATCTTCGGATCGTCGTAGGGCAGGATCGAGGTGATGGCGTCGCCGACCAGCAGGATCGGCTCGCTCGGCGGCACCTGCGGCGGCAGCGCGATCCACGGCACCAACCCGCGCAGAATATCGGTCGGTAACCGTCGAACCCGCTCGCCCACCATCGTCGCCATCACCCTTCTCAGTAGGCCGTGCCCGTGCGTCATGCCGAGCAATCACCGCGATACGCTCGCTACTCGTTGTCGGCTCCTGGCCCGACGACCACGCCATGCGTGCCGGTACTGCCGAAGCCACCGCGCGCGGGGCGCTCGGCGAATGTCGTCTCCTCCCACGCCGCCCGATCGACCCGCACGAAGACCCCCTGCGCGATCCGCTCCCCCCGCCCCACCATGACCGATTCGGCGGTGAAGTTGTAGACCTGCACCAGGATCTCATCGTCCGCGCCACAATAATCCTGGTCGATCACGCCGATGCCGTGTGGCACCGAGAGCCCCTTGCGGCCCGGCAGGCTGCTGCGCGCCGCGACGAGGAGCATGTAGCCGGGCGGCGTCTCCACGATCACGTTCACCGGGATCCGCGCCAGCGCCCCCGGCGCGACGGTCGTCTCCAGGCGCGCGAGGAGGTCGAAGCCGACCGCCCCCCCTGTCTCATACGCAGGCAGCGGCAGCGTCGGATCAACCCGCGCGATCCGTACCTGCAAGCGTTCGGCATGGTTCATCGGCGGCTCCCACCCCTTCATGCATCCGCCTCGCCACGCTGTTCGTGCCACCCGCGCAGGCGCGCGGCGATCCAATTGGCCTCCGGCGGCAGCGGTCGCGGCGCGGGGACCGACCCGGCGTAATCGACGCTCAGCGCGTAGAAGGCGCGCGCATAGACCCCCGCGAGGATCGCCCCCAGATCGAGCGGCACGTCGGCGTATTCCGGGGTCAGCGGCACCGCGATCGTCGGCAAGGCATCGCGCAGATTCCAATACCACGCCAGATACTGGTATCGCCCGAACCGGCGCTGAAGGGCGTAATAATCGCTCTTCCCCCCCACCTCGGGCGGACGCTGCCCGGCGCGCAGGAGAGCGATCTCGACCCAGTTCGTCCGCGAGTGCAGGATCGCGTCGCGCTTGCGGAGAAATTGCTCGCGCCCGCGCGAGTCGGGTGCCTTGTTCGCCGGGGAGAGCAATTCGATCGTCGTCACAACCTCATGCCCGCGCGCATCGAGGATCCCGATGTAGCGATCCCGAATCTCCTCATCGTAGAGCGGCTCCAGGAGCGCGGGCGGGGAGATCGCTGTCGGGGCCAGCGCCACGCCGCCGGGGAGGGGGCGCTGCAAGAGGTAGATGTCCGGCACGACTCCCTGCCGCACGAACTCCTCGAAATCGGTGATGTAGATCCGCTGCTCGATCCGCACGATGAAGCCCGGCGCGACGCTCGCGGCGAGTGCATCACCGATCGCGGCGATCAATCGGCCACGTACGTCGGGCCAGAAGCCCGGTTCTTCGAGATAAGGGTCCATCCCCGAGAACGGTCCCTGCATCATCTGCCCGCCTGGTCATGGTCGTGAGGACGATTACAGCATGGTAGCAGACCCCCGTATGCGCTGACAAACGGACGATCGGCCCCGCGTTCTCGGCCCCTTTCCCGCCATCATCCGCGCGCCTTGCCAGCTCCTTACCCTTACGGCATAATTGGTCGGTGCGTCCGCGAGGCGGCGGATTGGCTGGGGTGCGGAGGGGGAAAGGGCGTGAAAGAACGACAATTGGCTGATCTGCGCGCGCAATTGCGCGCGCGTGGCCTGGACGCGCTGCTGATCACCCACCCTTCCAATCGTTTCTATCTCAGCGGCTACACCGCGACCGATATCGCCCCGAACGAATCGGCGGGGGCGCTGCTCCTCACCCCGGATGCCACTTACCTGATCACCGGCGGGACCAACGAGAATCAGGCGCGCGCCCAGGCTCCCGGCTTCACGATCGTGCGGCGCGAGGGCGGGATGCCCAAGACCCTCGCCGGGCTCTTGGAGCGCCACGCGATCGCGCGCCTCGGCTTCGAGGAGGATGCGACCCTCGTCGCGCTGCACGGTGGTATCGCGGCGGTCACCGATGGGGCGGTCGAGCTGGTCCCGGTCGGCGAACTCGTCAGCGAGCTGCGTCTGATCAAGACGGCGGAGGAGTTGGCACTGATCGAGCGCGCGGTGGCCGTCACCGACGCGGCCTACGAGGCGGTCTTCGCGACGATGCGCCCGGAGCAGACCGAGCGCGAGGTTGCCTGGGCGCTCGAACGGGCGCTGCGCGCGAGGGGCGCGGACGCCCTCGCCTTCCCGATTATCGTGGCGGCGGGCACGAACGGAGCCTTCGCCCACCACGAGCCGGGCGACACCCCGCTCGGCGTGGGGCTGCCGATCACGATCGACATGGGCGCACAGGTCGCGGGGTACGCCGCCGACCTGACCCGCACCGTGATCCTCGGCGAGCCGACCGAGCGCGCCCGCACCATCTATCGGACGCTGCGACGCGCGGTCGAAGCGGTGGAGGGGGGCGTCCGCGCGGGGATGACCGGTGCCGCCACCGATGCCCTCGCCCGCGACCTGATCGCCGAGGCGGGATTCGGGGACTATTTCGTGCATGGCCTGGGGCATGGCGTGGGCGTGCGCGTCCACGAGGCACCCAGCGCCGCGCCGGGGATCGAGGCGACCTTGCCCATCGGTGCGACGCTGACGATCGAGCCGGGAATCTACATCCCCGACTGGGGCGGCGCGCGGATCGAAGATCTGGTGGTGATCGAGGAAACTGGCGCGCGGGTGCTCACCCGCGCATCGAAACAGGACGTTGAGTAGTCGGTAGTCGGTAATCAGTAGTCAGATTCTCGCTCCAAAGCGTAGACTGATAGCGAACCGGGCGGCAGCGCCCAATTCTGACTACTGACTACTCGCTACTGGCTACTCGCGACGAAGGAGCGACTTCATGGCTGTCGTGGATACCGGTGGGCTGCGGAAGGGCCTGACGATCGAGATGGACAATGAGCTGGTGCGGATCACCGACTATCAGCACATCAAGCAGGGGCGCGGTAGCGCGTTCGTCCGCGTGACGATGAAGAACCTGCGGACCGGCTCGACGACCGAGCGCACCTTCCAGAATGGGAGCAAGTTCAACGTCGCACGCCTGGAACGGCAGACGATCCAGTTCCTCTACAAAGAGGAGGACCATTACAACTTCATGGACACCGAGACCTACGAGCAGTTCCCACTCACCGCAGACATCCTGGGGAATGCGGTGAACTATCTCAAGGAGAACGAGTCGATCGACCTCCTCACCTATCAGGAGAAGCCGATCGATGTCGAGATCCCGATCAACGCGACCCTGCGGATCGAGCGCACCGATCCCGGCTTTCGCGGCGACACCGCGACCGGCGGCACCAAGCCCGCCACGCTGGAGACCGGCCTGACGATCACCGTGCCGCTCTTCCTCAATGAGGGCGACCTGGTGCGGATCGATACGCGGACGAATCAGTATCTGGAGCGGGTCCAGAGCTAACGAACGACGCGAAGTACGAGCGATGAGCGGGGCGCGGCCAGCGTGCGATGCCCTGGGCTCCGACCTCGTACTTCGTCGTTGCAGGGGGTGGGGATGGCGCAGTCTGAGAACGGTGCGGCCCATAACGGGGCGGCGGGCCTACCCGCAGGGCTGACCGGCGAGGTACGGGCGCTGATCGAGATGATGGGGCGCGGCGGCATCGCCGAATTGCTCCTCGAGACCGGCGGCGTGAAGCTGCGCCTGCGCGCCCACGGGGCGACCAGCGCGACCAGCGCGGCGGCGAGCGAAGCCCGTATATCCGCCGCCGAGGCTGCGGCTGCCGACGCCGAGCCGGAGGGGATCATCGTCACCGCGCCGATGATCGGCACATTCTATCGCTCTCCCGGCCCCAGCGAGCCACCGTTCGCGGATGCTGGTGATATGATCGAGAACGGCCAGACGATCGGCATCATCGAGGCGATGAAGATCATGAACGAGATCGCCGCCGATACGGGCGGTATCGTCGTTGAATATCTCGCCGCGAACGGGCAGCCGGTCGAATACGGGCAACCACTCCTGCGCCTCACCCCCGCGCCGCAGTAGGCCCGGCGACCGGGTATACTCGGATTCGATGCCATTGCCGATCGGCGCCGATCGGCGCGCCCAAGAAGGAGGACCGACGATGGTGAACCTCGGACTGACCAGCCTCGCGCACATCGCGATCCGCGCGCGCGATCTCGAAAGCCTCGTGTCGTTCTACACCGAGAAGGTCGGGCTGGCGGAGATGTTCCGCCTCAACCAGGCCGATGGCTCACTGATGCTGGTCTATCTCCGCATCACGGACGATCAGTACCTGGAGATCTTCCCGAACGGTGTCGGCGACGTTCCGGCGCGCAACGCCACCGGCATGACCCACCTCTGCCTCAGCGTCAGCGACATCGCGGCGTCGGTGGCCGAGTTGGAGCGTGCGGGCGTCAAGATCGACGTGCCGCTGAAGACCGGCCTGGACCACAACCGCCAGGCGTGGATCAGCGACCCGGAGGGCAACCGCATCGAGCTGATGGAGATGTCCACGGACTCGCTGCAAAGCCAGGCGATCGCGCGGCTGAAGCAGGGCTAAGACAGCATCATTCGGCCGAAAGGCCCCGGCGCGATCGTTGTGATCGCGCCGGGGCCTTCTGTTTCGCTGTCAGTACGCTATACTGATGCCGCAGCCAAGCGATTGGGAGCGGGCGTTTGCCCGACCATTACCCTCCCATCCGGCGATAGCATCCACGATGACAGACCAATTCCAGTGGCAGGGCGCGCTCGCGGCGGCAGAACACGCCATCGACACCGAGCAGATCGAAGCAGCAGAAAGTTCTCTACAGAGCGCGCTAACCCACATCGGCACATACGAGCCCAACGATCCGGCACGGCTCCCGATACTCGCAGCACTCATCCGCTGCTGCGAGCGCGCGATCGAACTTGCCGAGAAGAGTCGGCCCAGACCCTGGCAACACTCCAGTGCGAAGACACCCGCCGATATCGCCGCACTGCGTAAACCCTACGCAATTCTAGGCCGCCTTCGTGATTACCACTTTTCCGCTCACTCCATGCTCCTCGACAGTCAGGTGGCACAGCTTGGCGAGGATAGCGCAACAGTCGTAGAGACGCTGCTTACGATGGAGCGTCTAGCATGGACCGACGCAGGACATGAGGATGATTCTTTCGCACTCCTGCAACGAGCGCTCGCCATTCGCGAGCGAACACTTGGCTCCGAGCATCCAGATACAATCGAGGTTGTTTGGAGGCTCGCTTCACGCTACGACACCTACAGTAGCTATGGGTGGGCGATGCCGCTCTGGCAACGACTGCTAGCCCATGTCGAACAGTATGGGCCGCTACACTTTGGTCACGCGCGCCATGACGTACCCCAACTCTTATTGCTGCTGGGCAAAGCCTATGATGGCTTGCGTTTATATGGGGAGGCGAAGGAGGTTTGGAAACGCTATCTCGATCTTACGGAAAATGAATCACAACAAACGGACAATCGCTTGCCACCGATGCAGATACTGCGCCTAAATGTCTATTACAGTATCGGTCGTGCCTGCTTGGCTCAAAAAGAGTGGCTGGAGGCGGTGGAATTTCTTGCGCTCGCCATAGAAAATCATCGGACAGTCCCAGGAATGACCGTGAACCGTGACGTTGGTCCCTCAGGGATCAATCTCGCTTCGGGTATCGCTGCCTACGCTAGGGCTCTTTCAAACTCCGATAGGCAGAATAAAGCGATCCCACTCTTCGAGGAAGCAATCTCGCTGGATTACAACATCGATCACCAATATGTCGAACTGTTACGCGATTATGCATCGGCGTTGCAAGCATCGGGAGATATACCGAAGGCTACAATCGTCGAGGTCGAGGCAGCGGCATTGCTAGAGAGCATCGAAGCAAAGAAGCGCCGCCGTGGTGCGATCACGGCGGCGCTTCTTGATCCTGAATAACAGTAGAGGTGGCTTACTCCTCGTCCCACGGCGGGGGGGCATCGTCATCGAAGGGGTCGGCGGGGTTCTTGGTGCGGGAGCCGAGCACGGTGCGACCACGGACGCCCTCGGAGGGGCCGATGATCCCCTCCTCCTCCATCTGCTCCACCAGCCGCGCGGCCTTGTTGTAGCCGATGCGGAGCTTGCGCTGGAGCATCGAGGTGGAGATCGTGCCGTGCTCCTCCACGATCTTCAACGCCTTCGCCATCATCGGGTCGTCCTCGTCCTCGTCCTCGTCGCCCGGGCGGTAGGACGGGATATTTGTCCAGTCGGGCTCGTACTGCGCCAGCGGCACGGCGGTGCGCCAGTGATTGACCATCTTCTCGATATCGCGGTCGTGGACGAACGTCCCCTGCACGCGCACCGGCTTCGCCGCCTGCGGATCCTGGAAGAGCATATCGCCCTTGCCAAGCAACCGCTCCGCGCCGGGACTGTCGAGGATCACGCGGCTATCGATCTGTGACGTGACCATGAAGGCGATGCGCGCCGGGAAGTTGGCCTTGATCAGCCCGGTCAGCACATCGACCGAGGGGCGCTGCGTGGCGATGATCAGGTGGATGCCGGTGGCGCGCGCCATCTGCGCGAGGCGCACGATCACACTCTCCACCTCATCCGGCGCGGTCATCATCAGGTCGGCCAACTCGTCGATGATGATCACCAGGTAGGGCAGATTCTCCATCAGCGGGTCGGTTTCACGCCGGGCGTTGTAGCCATCGATGTTGCGGACGCTGAGATTAGAGAACAGCATGTAGCGCCGCTCCATCTCGAGCAGCGCCTTGCGAAGGGTACCGACCACCTTGTCCATCTCGATCACGACCGGGCTCTTCAGGTGCGGCACGCCGTTGTAGCCGACGAGTTCGACCATCTTCGGGTCGACCATCACCAGCTTCAATTCGTCCGGCGTGCGCGTCAGCAGGAAGGTCGAGATGATCGAGTTGAGGCAGACCGACTTCCCGGCCCCGGTCGAGCCGGCGATCAGGAGGTGCGGCATCTTGGCGAGATCCGCGACGATGTAATGCCCGTTCACGTCCCGCCCGAGCGCGACCGGCAGTTTCGCCTTGCTCGCCAGGAATTCCGGCGACTCCATCGTCTCGCGCAGGCCGACGATCGCGATCGTCTTGTTGGGGATGACGATGCCGACGCGCGACTGACCAGGGATCGGCGTCTCGATGGTGATCGAGGAGGCGGCCAGCGCCAGCGCCAGATCGTTCTCCAGTACCTTGATCGAGCGCACCTTGACGCCCGCTCCCGGCTCCAGCGCGAACTGCGTCACCGCCGGGCCGGGGTTGACCTCGCGGACCCGCGCATCGACCTTGAATGCCGCCAGCGTCTCCTCGATCCGCCGCGCCTTGCGCCCCAACTCGTCCTGATTCGGCATCACCGACTCGTAGATGGGCAGATCGGCCACGACGGGCAAGGGATATTGCGGCGCGGCCTTCTTCGGCGACGGGGCGGCGACGGGCGCACCCGGCACGACCGTCGCTGTCAGAGGCGCGAGCGACGCGGCCAGCGGCAATTGCCCGGTGGCGATCAGCGGCGTAGTTGGCACATCGAGGACCGGGCGAGGTTTCGCCGGGCGCTCGATCGTCTCCACGGTCAGCGGGATCGCCGACGAGGAAACCTTCGGCAGATTGATCACCGGGGGCGCGATGTTCTCCGAAGATTCAGCGACGGGCACAGCCCCCTTCCCGGCACGCCGTGCGGTCCCGGCGGCGACCGCCTCGGGCTCCAACTCGGGCACGGCGGACGCGGGGAACAGCGGCGTGTCGTCATCAGCGTCATCCGCCGCCTTCTCGCGCGGCGCGAGGGTGCCGCCGAGCCAGCGCGTGGCATGCGCCACGCGCCCTCCGATCGCGCGGAGATCGAGGTTGAAGGCGATGATCGTCGCCACGATAGCGAGGCCGACAAGAACGATCCCCGCGCCGATCGGGCGCAGCGCCGCGACGAGTGGCAGCGCGATCACGTAGCCCAGGAGACCACCGCCGCGCCCGGCCTCCCACCATGTCCCGCCCCCGGCGGGTACGGCAAAGTCCGGCGCGGGGAGGTGCAAAAGGCCCAGGATCGCCAGGAAGAGGATCGCCGAGCCGAGGAGGTAGCGCGCGCGCGGGCCGATCGCCACGTCGGGCTCTTCGGCATGCGTGCGGAACGAGTCGACCACGCAGGCGACGAGCGCCACCGGCACCAGCCACACCGCCCAACCGAAGGCGCGGCGCATCAGCTCGCTCCACAGGCTCAGCAGCCCATCGCGCGCGCCGAAAAGGCTCCAGGCGGTCAGCGCCGCCACCACCACCAGGACGATCGCCAGCAGATCGCGGCGCAGGGCGGGGCTGACCCGCCAGGCCAGCCAGGGCATCTGCCAGCGCGGCGCGGCCTTCGGTGGCGCGCTCTTGGCCGACGCGGTACGCCGTTTCGGGGCGGCAGCGGCGGATTTGTCCGCGCCCTTCGTTGCGCGCGGCACGGCACTACGCTCTCGCACGGCCCCGGTCGGTCGCGCCCCTTTATTCGCCGACGCACTCCCCACTCGCATCTCCTGCCACTCCGCCGACACTCCTGCTAAGGATGTTGTAGCACGAAGGATGTACGTACGCAAGCGACCGCGACGAAATAGCCCGCGCCAAAAGCGGCGCGGGCGCGATCGCACGTCGCTACGCCGCGACGAGACGACTCTCGTCCTCGGCCCAGAAGAGTTCGTGCTGCAGCGACTGTCCGGCGGCGAGCAGGCCCGCTTCAAGGTAGACCATCGCGGCGTTGGCGAGTTCGGGCTGCCCGGCGAGCAGGCGTTCGACTTCCACGCGGCGACAGATACGGCGTGCTTCGAGCATGAAGTTCGCGGTGAAGTTGAGATCCCAATCGTGCTCGGCGAGCACGTAGGCGAGGCGTCCGAGCGCGGCACCGCGCGCGGCGAGCCCCCCTGCGAGGTTGGCCACCGCCGCCGCTGTCACCGGCAGTTCGGTCGCGGCGAGGCCGCGCAGGCGCAGCGGCAATGGATCGACGACCAGCAGAAAGCGCTCGGCGGCGCGGCTACCCGATCCCTGTCGTTCGTCCATGTCCCCTCCGTGTGTAACCGAATCCTCCCGGGAGTATAGCACGAATGTTCGCCAGAATAATGAGGGAGAAACGATGATGATAATCCGACACGGCCTCGCGCCACCTTTCAGGCGAAAGAAACGCCGCGCCGCTCGGATCGAGCGGCGCGGCACCACGAAGGCGAACGGGTGTGTTTAGAGATCGATCCAGGCGCGCACGATGTTCTCGCGGTAATCGGGCCTAACCGTGAAGCCGAACCTGGCGGCGATGATCTGCATCCCTCGATTCTCCGGCAGGATCTCGGCGGTGATCCGCCGCAACCCCTCGTCGCGCCCGATCTGGAGGAGGCGCGGCAGCAGTTCCGAGCCGAGCCCCTGCCGCTGATAACGGTCGTTGACCAGCATCGCGAACTCCGCCTCCGGCTCCTGAACGCCCGGCGTCCGACTGAGCCGCCCCACCGCCATGATCTCCGGCTCACTGGTCTGGGGATCGAGCCGCTCCACCACCAGCGCCATCTCGCGCGCGTAGTCGATGAAACACATCCGGGTCAGGCGCTCGTGCGAGGTCCGATGGTGCAGGGTGATCATGTGGAAGTAGCGGAAGTAGACGCTGCGCTCGGAGAGGGTCTGATGGAACCGCACCAGCAGCGGCTCGTCCTCCGGGCGGATCGGGCGGATCGTCACCGGCGTGCCGTCGCGCAGGGTGGCGATGGAGATGTATTGTGCCGGATAGGGGCGGATCACCGGGCGCGGCAACGCCTCGTCGGGCACTTCGGCGGGGTGGATCACCACGCGCGCGTCGAGCGCCAGCAGCCGACCGGGCGCGGCGAGGAGCGGATTGATGTCCAGCTCGCGGATCAGTGGCTGCTCCACGATCAGCTGCCCGAAGCGCACCAACAACTCTTCGAGCGCGGCCAGATCGACCGGCTCGCGCCCGCGCACCCCCTTGAGGGCGGCAAAAATCTTCGTCCGCTCCATCATCCGCCGCGCCAGGGTCGTGTTCAGCGGCGGCAGGCCGAGCGCGCGGTCCTGCCAGACCTCCACCAGTTGCCCGCCCGCCCCGAAGAGGAGGACCGGTCCGAACTGCGGATCGCTGCTGCTGCCGACGATCAGTTCGTAGCCATCAAGGCGGACCATCGGCTGTACGGTCACGCCGTCGAACGCCGCCTCGCCCGCCTTTTCGCGCGCCGACGCTGCGATCGCCCGGTACGCCTCGCGCACAGCGGCGGCATCGGACAGATTCAGGCGCACGCCCCCCACATCGGTCTTGTGCGTCACCGTCTTGGAATAAAGCTTCAGCACGATCGGGTAGCCGATCGCGTCAGCCGCCGTCACCGCCGCCGCCTCGTCGGTCGCGATCCGCGTCTCGACGGTCGGGATCCCGTAAGCGGCGAGCAGTTCCTTCGATTCCGGCTCGGTCAGCTGCGTGCGTCCCTCGGCGCGGGCGGCGCGCAGGAGGGCTGCCGCCCGCGCGCGTTCGTCCCCGCTGGCACCGTGCGCGGCGGTGAGGACCGGCGTCTCGTAGAGGCCGCGCAGCGCCTCGGTGTAGCGCCACATGTAGCCGAAGGCGCGCGCGGCGGTGTCGGGGTACGGGAAGGTGGGGATCCCGGCGCGGTTGAGGACTTCTTCCCCCGCCGCGACGCTCGCGCTCCCCATGAAGGAAGCCAGGATCGGCTTGCCGGTGCCGCGCGCGTGCGGGGCGATCAATTCGGCGACGCGCGTCGGGTCGGTCATCGCCTGCGGCGTCAGGATGATCAGCAGGCCGTCGGTGTTCGGGTCTTTGGCGGCGATCGCGACCGCCTCCGCATATCGTTCCGGCGTGGCATCCCCCAGGATATCGATCGGGTTGCCGTGGCTCCAATGCGGTGGCAGCACCGCATCGAGCGCGGCGAGCGTCTCCGGCGCAGGCTCGGCCAGCGCCCCGCTCCACTGGAGGAGCGCGTCGGTCGCCAGCACGCCCGGCCCGCCCGCGTTCGTCACCAGCGCCAGGCGCGGCCCGCGCGGGCGGGGCTGGCGGGCCAACGTCTCGGCCATGTAGAAGACATCGGCGATCGTGTTGACGCGCAGCACCCCCACGCGCCGGAAGGCGACATCGAGGACATCGTCGCTCCCGGCGAGCGAGCCGGTGTGCGAGGCCGCCGCGTGCGCCGCCTGCTCCGTGCGCCCACCCTTGATCACGATGATCGGCTTCGTCAGCGCGACCTCGCGCGCGGCGGAGAGGAAGGAGGCCGCGTCGCCGATCGACTCCATGTAGAGGATGATGCTCTGCGTACGCCGGTCGTTGCCGAGATAGTCGATCAGGTCGCCCCACCCCACGTCGAGCATCGAGCCGATCGAGATGAAGGCGCTGAACCCGACCTGCTCGCGCAGGCTCCAATCGAGGACCGCCGTGCAGAGCGCGCCGCTCTGGCTGACGAACGCGACGTTGCCAGGACGGGCGATCGTGGCGGCGAAGGTGGCGTTGAGGCCGGTCGGCGGCATCATCGCGCCGAGGCAGTTCGGGCCGATGATCCGCATCCGCCCGCGCCGCGCCTCGGCGAGTATCTCCCGCTCCAGCGCGACCCCTTCCGGCCCGCGCTCCTTGAATCCGGCGGAGATGATGATCGCCCCGCGCACCCCCGCCGCGACGCACTCCCGGATGATCCCCGGCACGGTCGGCGCGGGCGTGGCGATGATCGCCAGCTCGACCTGCTCCGGCACGGCGGCGATCGTTGGGTACGCCTGGATGCCGAGGACGTAGCGATGGCGCGGGTTGACCGGGAAGACCGCGCCGCCGAACGGGCTGCCGATCAGGTTCGCCAGGATCGTGCGCCCGACGCTGTACGGGGCCTCGCTCGCGCCGATCACCGCGACGGCGCGCGGCTTGAAGAGGGCGTCGAGCGGGTGACTCTCGGCGCGGTAGATGTCGTGGGCGGGGTCGGGCGTGGCAGAGTGGGCGGTCGGACCTTGCACCATGCGGGCTCCTCCTCGCGTGCGGCCCCGATTAACTATACGGAACCGTAGAGAGTGTGGTGGATGAAGGGTAAGAGCGTCAAATTTACTTTTCTTATGGAGGCTGTGGTATGTATTTCATTGGCAGGCTACTATCTTCTTTTTGGAGGAGCGATGGCGCATACGACGTGCGAGGATGAGACACATCCGTGGTATCACGGCTCGCAGCAACAACTCACGGTGCTGCGCGCTGGCAGCTCAATCACGCCACACATCGCCATCGCGCGAACCTTTTCTCATCGCCCTTCGTTCGTATCACGACTGAACGACGATCGAATCAAACACAACGGTTCGACCCCTGGCTATCTGTATGTCGTGGACGAAGCGATCACGCGGGACGATATCGCTCCGCACTCTCATCCCATTAATCGCGACGGCTGGGAATGGCTCACCAAACGTGATCTACAGCCTGCGGCTCATCGCACAGACGTATGTGGACGATTACGAACGGCTCACCGTTGATGAACAGCGAGAATTACGGCGCAAGCAGGCCGCTGCGGGCCAGACATCATTCCGTGAATGATGCCGTGTGTTCCGGCATATCAGAACTGCCCGGCAACGTGCCGCCTTCAGCAAGCGCCTCGTTTCCGTTATCATGTGGGCCATATCGATCGAGAGGAAGCGATGAACAACGCGCTACGCCAGCAGCTCTACCTGATCGCCGACGAGATGCGCGGCATGGCGACCCTCAGCCGCACCTTCGCCGCGAACGTCTACGAGACCGAGCGCGCCCACCGGATGATGGAATTGGCGGCGGAGGTGGCGGCGCTGGCGGAGGAGACGCCGGTCGCGGAGGTACGCGCCCTCTTCGAGGCGGAACCGTGGCACCGCGCCTCCCCCGCGCTCGGTGTGGACGCGGCGGTCTTCGACGGTGCGGGGCGGGTTCTGATGATCCAGCGCCGGGACAATGGGCGCTGGGCGCTGCCGGGCGGGATCGCGGAGATCGGCAGCACCCCGGCGGAGGCGGTCCTGAAAGAGCTGTGGGAGGAGGCGGGACTGCGCGGCACGGTGACTCGCCTGCTCGGTCTCTTCGATAGTCGCCGCTGGCACGGCTGGTCGAAGGTCCACATGTGGCACCTGACCTTCCTGGTCGAGTGCCCCGACCTGACGACCGCGCCCGGCATCGAATCGCTCGACGCCCGCTTCTTCCCGCCCGACGCCCTCCCCGTCGAGTTGCATTCGAGCCACGGCCCGCGTCTCGCGGCGGCGGTCGCAGCCCTGCTCGACGGCACGACATACTTCGATCCGGGCACGTCATTGGATACGGTGATGCCGCTGCACCAGCGCCCTGAGCACAATGCCGACGAGAGTCTGTGATCGAGTGGCAAATGTGCTGTGGTAAGGCGCAATATATTTACAATAACCCTACCACGCTCATCTGGATCGAGCCAAGTACACCCAGTAAGCGAGAGCCGGGGGGTAATCTACGATGAGTGCGGACAGACCACGAGTATTCTATCGGATTGTGCGTAGCGACGGTCCCGATGAATCCGACTTTCTCTCAGCCATGATGCTCGATCGCTCACCCAACCGGGAGCATCGCAATCATCCAGAGTTGTTCACGGGGCTTTCCGTGTACGATACTGAGGAGGCTGCACGTAGTACGGCGCGTGCATTCACGGTTCTCGGTGGTTGGATCGCGGCGCTCGATGTAGCGGCGCTACAGCGAACGAACAAATTCCTCATGCGTCAAACGCGCGCCGCTGGACACTACACGCTTTGGGGTATGCCGAAGGTGTTCATTCCGGCGATCACTGCCGTAATAACAGTATAAAGGTGAAATTATGGCCTCATATGAACTCTGGGACCTGGCTAGCGGCAATCAACTCAATCACTACGATGATCTCTTCGACGCCATGAGCGAGGTACAAAAAGGTGTCGAGGAAGATGGTGCCGAAGCATGGTACGAGATTGGCCTGCTCAGGCGCGGTGACACGGCCATTGACGTGCAGCAGGTTGCTTCTGGTCCTGAGCTAGTCGCACTTGCCGAGCGTATCTCAGCGGCTTCCCGCGCTACGCCAACGCCACAATCGCTGTCGGAGACTACCGAACTCGTCCGATAAGCGGTATCAACAATGACGCAAACCGAAAAGCAGCATAAACGCGCTCAATATGCACCGAGCGCTACGGGTTGGGAGTATTCTGACAAGCAGAGCAAAAAGACGTTAGTGTCCATCTGCTCCACTAGCGCCTATACGACGGCGAGCGAGACATGTTACGTCAACTTGGCTTGCGCGAGGCTTTCTCGACCAGGCCGCTCGTGCCGTGGCGCTCGCGCAGGCGTGCCCAGACCAGATCGGGATCGACGCCGACCGCCGCCAGCAGCACCAGCGAGTGATACCAGAGGTCCGCGACCTCGCCCGACAACTCCTCGGCGCTGCCGTTCTTGGCGGCGATGATCACCTCCGCCGACTCCTCGCCGATCTTGCGCCCGATCCGGTCCACGCCATCGCGCAGCAGCTTCGTGGTGTACGACCCCTCGGGCATCGCGCGCGCCCGCTCCGCGATCGTGGCGACCAACTCATCGAGGATCCGCGACGCCCGTACCTCATCCATCATCTCGGCCACGCCCAGCCCTCCCCGGCCATCATCGGTTCGGCCATCCGCGACGCTCATCGCCATTGGTCTGTGCAACCTACGCTCCGCTATTGAGCAGATCGGCTACACTCAACGCTCAACGCTCCTCGATCGCGGTCAGCGTGCCGTCCGCATCGAGGCGGCGGAAGAAGCAGCTCCGCGCGCCGGTATGGCAGGTCGGGCCGTGCGCCGCGACGCGCACCAGGATCGCATCGCCGTCGCAATCAACCCTGACCTCTTCCACCGCGAGCGTGTTCCCGGAGGTCGCGCCCTTGCGCCAGAACTCCCCCCGGCTGCGGCTCCAGAACCAGACCTGCCCGGTGCTGAGGGTCCGCGCCAACGCCTCACGATTCATGTAGCCGACCATCCGTACCTCGCCGTCGGCGGCGTGCTGCACGACCGCAGCGACCAGCCCTTGCGCGTCGAAGGCCACCGCGTCGAGCATCGTGTCCGTAAGCTGTTCCATCGGCCCTTCGGCGAATGCGCCGTCCACTCCCACATCCTACACCGCCAGATCGCGCGGCAACCTTGAGTATAGCAGGCACGTCGCAGGTCGCCGCCGCACGGGCTATCCACCGGCAGGAGCCATCGGCGCCACCGGATCGGGGCTCCTGCTTCCCTGATGATCCGTTCGCCGTGGCCGAGGAGGTGTCGCCTCGCTTCACCATCCCGAATGACCGGCCCATGACCGATCGGGGAACGGACTACACGGAAGGGGATTGGGCGAGATGATTCCCCGCCGATAATGGCCCTCCCATCGGCAGGGGGCCGAACAATGGGCGCGGCTGGCAGATCCTTATCGATGAGGAGACAGGGGTGGCGGCGAACCGAGAAAAGACGGCGGCCCGGATATTTGCATCCGGGTCGCCATCTTTTCCCTTCATCGCGACGCGGGAGTACTGGCCCCGCTTGTGATGTTCCGCCGAACGCTCCTCGGACTACTTGATGAGCCCGATATCCTTGGCCCGCTGCGCGGCTTGCTTGTTGTAGTCCGTCTGTCCGGCGCTGTTCACGGCTTTCACGTAATTGTCCCATTCGGCGAGCGGCCTCTGCCCGTTCATGAACTGGAAAGCGCCCTCGTTGACCGTGCGAACCAGGTCCGCCGAGACCTCGGGCGGGGCCGGGGGGAGCGGGGCAAACTGCGTCGTATCGACCTTCGGCAGATCGGCGGCGCGTTGCAGGACATCCTTCGGGACATCGAGCGTCGCCCCACCGCCCTGCTTCGTCGTCCCGGCGTAACGGACCGCCCACTCCTCGGGCGTGCCCTTAACGCCCCAGCCGGTCAGCTGTCTGTAGACGATATACGCCTGCGTATTATTAACGGAGGCGACATCGATCTTCCCGCTCGCGTCGCGCGTGTAGCCTTTGCCCTGGCCCTCCTCGCCGAACAAGGTCAGTTCATAGCCGGGGCCGTCGATCCACTCCAGCAGCCGCGCGACCGCCTCGCCCTTCCCCGCGTCCGCCGCCTTCTGCGACATGCCGTACATGTTGCCGGACTGCGAGTAGGTTCCGGCGGCGCTCTTCCCGCCCGGCCCGGTCGGCGGGTCGATGATCTGCAGCACCCCCTGCGGGTTCGCCTGCGCGAACGGCTGATAATTCGCCGGGCACAGGGTCGCGCACCAGTCATTGCTGAAGATGCCGATCTTGCCCGCCTTCCACTTGTTGTTGAAATCTTCGGGCTTCTGCGCCTTCCAGTCGGGGTCCATCACCCCGGCCTGGACCATGCTACCGATGAATTGCAACGCATCGCGCATCTCGGGGCTCGTTGCGAGCGGGACGAGTTGGTTGTCCTGGAGCTTCCAGCCCTGACCGGCCGGCGATCCCAGCGCGCCGAAGGCCCCATAGAGAGGATCGAGGTTGCTCACGGAGCCGTCCGCATTGATGCCCGCAGAGTACCCGTAGGTATCGGCCTTGCCGTTGCCATCCGGGTCCTGGGTGGTGAAGGCTTTCATCACGGCCAGATACTCATCGGTCGTCTTCGGCACTTGCAGCCCCAGCTTATCCAGCCAGTCCTTGCGGACATAGGTCGCCGTCTTGTAGGGGAAAGCGCTCTTCGTCGTGAGGCCGTAGAGTTTGCCATCGATGGTGCCGATCGGCTTGAGGGCCTCGACGTTGCGATCCTTGACGGTGTTCGGCATCGCCTTCAGGAACGGCGACCAATCCGCCAGCAAGCCCTGGCTGGCGAGTTGGCTGGTGCGGATGGAATCGATGGTGAAGACATCGGGCAGATCATTGGCGGTGGCGCGCGCTTGCAGCTTCGGGTTGTACTGGCTGGCCTCCGTGTTGAAGGTGAGCTTGACATCGATATTCAGCGCGTCCTTGACCGCCTTCACCCAGAAGTAATCGAGCGGCGGCGGCGCGGTCTCCTGCGAGTTCACTGTGGTGAACAGCTCGACCGTGACGGGCTTATCGAAGCGCGGGATGCCGCCCGCACCCGCCGTGCTCGTACCGCCGGTGGCGGGCGAGGCAGCCCCGCCCGCCCCGCCGCCGGTGCCGACCGTCGCGGTGGAGCCGCTCCCACAGGCGACCAGCAGCGTCAGCAACACGAAGAGCGTTACCGGCAGGGCAGCTGTCCGGCGTCCGCGCCGCCGCTGTGGTGGATGTATCGCGTTTCGCATGGCCCCTCGTTCTCCTTCTCTCTCACCACCGGTAGCACCGCCCGACCAACTCGGCTCGCGGCCTGATTCGGTATGGCGCTGATACGTATTCCTATCGTCGGCCCACTCCTTTCGCTCCGTTCCCGCTCATCCTCGAAGCCTATGGCCCTGGCCGAGGGGTCTCCCCCGTTCTGGCTGTGCCGACGCTACTCCTTGACCGAGCCGAGGAGCACGCCTGCGGTGAAATAGCGTTGTAGGAAGGGGTAGACCAGCAGGATCGGGATGGTCGTCAGCACCACCGCAGCCATCCGCAGCGTCTCGGTCGGCACGGCCGTCGCCGCGCTCACATCGGTGAACTCGGCCAGATTGCCCGCGCTCAGGATCGCACGCAACACGACTTGCAACGGCTGCTTCTGAGCATCCGAGATGTAGAGGATGGCATCGAAGAAAGCATTCCATAGCGAGACGGCGTAAAAGAGCCCGATCGTCGCCAGGATCGGGCGGGAGAGCGGCAGCACGATACGCCAGAGCACCTGCCACTCGCTGGCACCGTCGATGCGGGCGGCCTCCTCGATCTCGGTGGGCAGTCCCTGGAAGAACGATTTCATCACCAGAAGATTGAAGCCGCTGACAAGGTTCGGCAGCATCAAGGCCCAATAACTATTGAGCAGGCCGAGGTTACGCACCACCAGGTAGGTCGGCACCAATCCGCCGTTGAAGAGCAGCGTGAAGAGCACCAGCAGCAGCAGGGGGGTACGTAGCCGGAAATCCTTCTTCGCCAGGGGATAAGCCATCAGGACGGTGACGATGAGACTGAGCGCGGTCCCGAGGATGGTGATGTACACGCTCACCCCGAACGCGCGCGGCAATTGGCCTGCGGTGAGGAGTTGCCGGTAGGCTTCGAAGGTGAATTGCGTCGGGAACAGCGTACCGCCCGTCTTCACCCAGAGGTCGAACGGCGTTACCGAGGTTGCCACCACGTACCAGAGCGGCAAAAGGATCGCGATGGTGACCACCGCCAGGATGATGTATATACCGAGATCCCAGAGTTTCTCGTTCCAGCCCAGGCTCCGCTGCATCGTCTCGCTCCTCTCGGTGTGCGGTCGGTGGCGGCTGGCAGCTACCCTCACCGATCACCGCCTCTCTCACCAGATCCCCGAATCACCCCAGCGTTTGGCGGCCCAATTCGCCGTGACCAGCAGGACGAGGCCGACCACGCCCTTGAAGAGCCCGACCGCCGCCGCGACCGAGTACTGGAAACCCTGGATACCCTGGCGGTAGACCCAGGTGTCGATGATGTCCCCGACCCCGTACACTGCCGGGTTATAGAAGATGAACACCTGATCGAAGCCGGCACTGAGGAGATTGCCGATGTTGAGCATCGTCACCAGCACGATCACGGGCCGGATGCTGGGGAGCGTGATGTGCCAGATGCGCCGGAAGCGCGACGCACCATCGACCGCCGCAGCCTCGTAAAGGCTCAGGGAGATCCCGGCCAGCGCCGCCAGATAGATGATGGTGTTCCAGCCGATGTTCTTCCAGACTTCCGAGGCGACGAGCACCGAACGGAACCAGTGGGGGTCGGCCAGGAAATTGATCGGCTCGCCCCCGCCACCGACGATCGCCTTGTTGGCGAGCCCATTCGAGGGCGAGAGGACTTGCAAGGCGACGCCGAAGACAACCACCCACGAGAGGAAGTGCGGCAGGTAGGTGACCGTCTGGACGGTGCGCTTAAACCAGCGGGCGCGCACCTCATTGAGGAGGAGCGCCGTGAGGACCGCCAGCGGCGTCCCGATGATGAGCTTGTAGAAGCTGATGAGCAGGGTGTTGACGAGAATCGACGTGAAGTAGGTACTACTAAAGACCGTTTCAAAATTTTTGAGGCCGACCCAGGGGCTACCAGTGAAACCCTGCAAGATGCGGTAATTCTTGAAGGCGATTATCGCGCCGTACATCGGGACATAGCGGAAGACGAGGAAGTAGAGAACGCCAGGAATCACCATCAGGTACAGGATACGATTCCGCCGTAAATCCTTCACCAGTCCCGATGACCACGCAACAATAGCCCCTCCCCTGGTCAGGCTATTGCCTCGCTGCGCCTGCTCCACCCTGGTACTCATCGGGTTTCCTCCCTCAGCCGATCCCGCATCGCCAGCCGCTGGCGCATCCTTCCTGTACGGTATAGTCTATGGTGAAGCTAGTGGCAATTGCTCTATTTACTTGCTCTATGATCCTGGCGAGGGCGAGTATACCACGCTCGCTTGCTACACTGTCACGCGAAACCTTTCGCCGCAAGCTTCGAGCATATGCTCGCACCGCCGGCGTTTCGTCGCGGGCGCGCGGCGGGTTCAACGTCACCTTAAGCGCGGTGTGGTATGGCAGCTGATGCCGCGAATCACCGGGGCGGTGCCTGGCTGGCCATCACTCTCCGCTAAACGACAGTGCTGGCAAGAGTGCGGCCAGCAGGGACGGTATGATGAGGCACCTAACCGCCCAGGGAGCATCCCCATCCGCCCCGGAACACGTCAATGACCGAGCATACCGTCCCTGTCGACCTGTACCTCTAGTTGCGCGCCCAGTTCGCGGTGTCCCACAGGTTCGAGTCCCACGGGGAATTGGGCGACCACTTGAGAGTCTTGGTCTTGGCGCTCGCGCCGGTGCGCGCGGCGACGCAGATTTCCGCCACGTCGCTGACGGCGAGATCATTCATCTGGATGAAGAGCTGATTGCGCTTGTCGATATCCAGTTCGCTCGCCGCTTTCTTCCACAGATCGTCCATCTGCGGATTGCTGTAGCGCGTGACATTGACACCGCCCCAGTTGTTCGCCTTCTGCGTCCGCTCCGAGGTGATGAAGCGGCGCATATAGTTCTGCGAGTCGGGGAGATCCGGGCCGGTGGTGTACATCTCCAGGTCGGTGTAGAAGTGGGGATAGTTATCGAGCTGCCCCGCGCCGCTGGTGAAGAAGACCGTCTGATCGACCGTCTTCAACTCCATCGCGACGCCGGCCTTGTCGAAGGCATCCTTGATGAGCTGCTGCTCCTTCTGGCGTAGCGAATTAACCGAGGTCTGGAAGACGGTGCTCATCTTCACGCCGTCTTTCGCCCGGACCCCGTCCGAGCCCTTCTTCCACCCCGCCTCATCGAGCAACGCCGCCGCCTTGTCGGGGTTGAATTCGTACTTCGTGTTCTTCGACGCCACCGCCGCCGGGGCGATCAACAGGTTCGCGGTCGCGACGCCGGTATCGCCGTAGAGCGATTTGACGATCGTGTCGCGATCGACGAGGAGCGCATACGCCTGCCGCACCTTCGGGTCGGTCTGGAAGGGATGCGGAGCCTGGATCGAGGCGCGCTCGCCAGCGACATCCTTGTTCGGGTCGGTGAAGTTGACGCACATACGCTCGCAACTCGCACCAGGGGTGATGTTCAGATCGCCCTTGCCGCCGCTCGATTTGAGCTGGTTGAGGACCGACCACTCCACCTGGAGATTCCAGGCGAAATCGTAGTCGCCCGTCTGGAGGACGGCGCGCGCCGCCGAGGGGGCGTCGCCACCGCCCTTCAGTTGGATCATGTCGAAGGAGGGCTTGTTCGCCTCGCGATAGTTCTCGTTGATCACCCAGGTGATCGCGTCGCCGGGCTGGAAATTCTGCACCTTGTAGGGACCGGTGCCGATCGGGGCGAGGTTGAGCGGCGCATCCTTCGCCTTCGAACCCTTGAAATCATTGAAGGCGTGCTTGGGGATGATACAGCCGTTGGTGCTGCTGAAGACGGTGTACCAGCCTGGCGTCACCTCTTTGAAGTTGATTTTGATGGTGTGGTCGTCCACCTTGTCGATACCGGCGATATTCTGATAGATGCCGGCGGTCACCGCGCCGGTCTGATTGTCGGTGATATATTCGTAGGTGAAGATCACGTCGTCGGCGGTGAAGGGCTGGCCGTCGCTCCACTTCACCCCCTGCTTCAGCTTGTAGGTGACGCTCTTACCGTCCGCCGCCAGACCGCCATTCTCCCTGGTCGGCACCTCGGCGGCGAGGACCGGGATCAACTTCTCCGACCCATCGAAGGTGCAGAGCGGTTCGTAGCTGACCCGGCTGGCGTCAAAGTCCTTGGTCCCGGAGGAGAGATGCGGGTTCAGCACGGCGGGGCCCTGCCACCAGAGCACCTTGGCGGTGCCACCGCCGCCACGCTTGCCCGCCGCCACGGTTGGGGCAGCGCCGCTGGCGGCACCGGTCGTCGCGGTTGCCGGGCGCGCGGTCGCCGCGCCACCGGTGCCGGCGGTCGGCGCGACGCTCGCCGCTGGCACGGTCGTGGCCGGTGCCACGGTCGGGATAGCGCTCCCGCAGGCAGCCAGGATCGGCCCCAGCGCGCTCGCCGTGAGGCCGAGCGCGCTACCACGGCGGATCAACTCGCGACGGGACAGTTGTCCTGTGCGTGCAGCGATAAGGAGTTCTTCATGTGCCGTTCGTCGATCAGCAGTCATGATTGTGCAAACCTCCCTACGTCAGCCTACAGCCAAAAACGCATCAGCGGACAGTTATGCGGTTGACTGTTGCTATCATAACCGCAAAACGGCAGGAATTGTTCCCACACAGAAGAGGAGCGCCATCATTCAACGGCGCTCCTCGAACCAATTGCGTGCTGTTCTGCTACGAATTTGCTGTCATGTACCCGTGGTCGTGTTGAGCGCCACGCCCTTCGGGGACACAATCGAAGAGCCTAACGGTGCAACACGAAGATCGTCGCGACCTCGCCGCGAATCTTCACCGTATGGCGACGATCGAGGGCGATGCCGGGATGCGCGGCAAGCGCGGCATCGAACGACTCGGTATCGGCGGTCAGGAAGGCGGCGCGCGCCCCGGTCGGGTCGGCCAGCCGCTCGACCTCACCGAGGAGCCGCTCGTACAGCGGACCGTTCGTCGCGCGATCACCGAACTGCTTGCCGAACGGCAGATTACCGAGGAAGAGGGAGATCGACCCGGCGGGGAGATTGCTGTCCGCGCCATCACCGATCGCCAACCGCACATCTTTCACGGCGGCGAGGTTCTGCCGCGCGGCCTCCACGGCGGCGAAGTCGCGGTCGAGCCCGCGCAGGCGCGCGCCGGGCGCGTAGCCGTGCGCCTCGGCGAGCAGTGTCCCGCTGCCACAGACCGGATCGAGGATCACATCGTCGGCACGCGGTGCTCCCAGAAAGGCGATCGCCGCCGCGATCGTCGGTGGCAGGGAGCCGGGGCGCTCGACCACGCGGCGCGCACGCTCCGGCGCATCGGGCGCGGCGGAGCGAAGGAGACCGATGTAATACGCCTCCTCGATGCAGAAGAGCCAGAGGACGTTGTCCTCCGCCGGCTCCTCGGTGATCGCCACGCCCAGCCCGGTCAGGCGGTGCGCCAGCCACCGGCGTGTCTCCACGCGCGGGAATTGCATGCCGTCCGCCGTCACGACGATGCGGAAGGGCCGTTCCTGCGCGCGCAGGAGGGTCGCCAATCGTCCGATCTGCTCCTGGCTGATCTTGTAGCGCCCGAAAAGGGGGCAGTAGTGGATCTCTTCCGGGATCCGCAACGTCAGGTCCGGCGGCGTATCGCCCGCGCGCGCGATGAACAGGAGGTCGTGATTGCGCTGGCGCAGCACGGTCGGCTCGACACCGCGCGCCAGAATCTTGCGGAAGCGCAGTTCGGTCGTCGCCACGCGCGCCAGGCCGGGGGCGCAGCGGACCACCCAGGGCGCGTGCTCCGATAGCCCGGCGTAGCGCCGGATGCCGACCGCGCGCGGCACCCGCGCCGGGGCGTTGCCGCGTTCCTCACCGTCACCGCGCGCGGGCAGGGCACCGCCACGCCGCGCGCCGACCCGACCGCCACTGGGCAGGCTCATTCGTCGTTCTTCCCACGGAAGGAGAAGCGGATCGGCGTGCCGATGAAGCCGAATTCCTTCCGAATCTGATTCTCCAGATACCGCCGATAGCCGAAGTGGACCAGCTTCGCATCGTTGACGAAGAAGACGAACGTCGGCGGCGAGACGCGCGGCTGCGTCGCGTAGGAGAACTTCAGGTAGCGTCCGCGCGCGGCTTCGGAGGGCGGATGGGTGACCATCGCCTCGCGGATCAAGCGATTGAGCTGGGAGGTCGGGACGCGCTTGTTGCGCTCTTCGAGGACGGCCAATACCGTCTCGGGCAACTTATTGACCCGTTGCCTCGTCAGCGCGGAGATGAACACGAGCGGGGCGTACGACATGAAATCGAGCGCGCTCGCCGCCTTCTCGGTGTACTCCGCCATCGTGTCGGTGTCTTTCTCGACGGCGTCCCACTTGTTGACCGCGACGACGAGCCCCTTCGCCTCTTCCTGCACGTACCCGGCGATGTGGAGATCCTGCGCCGTGAAGCCATCCACCGCATCGATCACCAGGATCGCGATATCGCAGCGGCTGATCGCCTTCATCGAGCGGAGCACGCTGTATTGCTCGACCTCGCCGTGTTCCACGCGCCCGCGCCGGCGGATCCCGGCGGTGTCGATCAGCGTGACGTTCTCGCCGTTCCACACCATCGGGGTATCGAGCGGATCGCGCGTGGTGCCGGAGATGGGCGAAACGATCGCCCGCTGCTGCCCGAGGAGCGCATTAAGGAGCGCGGACTTCCCGACGTTCGGGCGTCCGATGATCGCGATCTTCGGCGTCTCATCGTCTTCGTAATCTTCGCCGTGCGGCAACTGCGCCACGATCGCATCGAGGAGATCGCCGGTGCCGTGACCGTGGAACGCGGAGATCGCGATCGGTTCGCCGATGCCGAGGGAGTAGAACTCGACCGCGTTGTCGCGGCGCTCCTGGCTCTCGGCCTTGTTGACGCCGAGGACGATCGGCTTGCCGCTGGCACGGAGCAGTTCGGCCACGTTCTCGTCGGCGGCGATCAGGCCATCGCGCCCATCGACCATGAAGACGATCACATCGGCGGCGGCGATCGCCAGTTCGGCCTGGTCGCGCGTGCCGCGCCAGATCGCGGCGATATCGGAGCGCTCGATCTCGTCGTCCGATTGCAAACCGCCCGTGTCGACCACGTCGAACGTGCGGCCATTCCAGTCGGTATAGCCATAGGATCGGTCGCGCGTGGTGCCGGGCGCATCGAAGACGATCGCGCGGCGCTCGCCGATCAGGCGATTGAAAAGGGTCGATTTTCCTACATTCGGTCGCCCTACCAGGGCCACCAATGATCTCGCCACGGTGTTCCTCCCTCTATTCTGTCAAGCGAAGTATAGCAGGGAGGGGTCTGAAACGGCGCGGCCAAGCCTCTTCCACTCGCGGGGAGGTTGGCCGGGCCGCGCGTGACCGTCGTAGCCGCCTAGAGAATCTCGCGCAATGCCCCGACGAAACCGTCGATCTGCGCCCGCGTGTTCATCTCGGTCGCGCAGAGGAGCATCGCCTCGCCGAGGCTCGGATAATCGGTGGCGAGATCGTAGCCACCGATGAAACCGAGGCCGAGCAGCGCCTTGTTGATCGCCGCCGCCGGGCGCGGCAAGCGCACCACGAACTCATTGAAGAAGGGGCGGTCACCGATCAATTCGACACCGGGGAGGGTCTGTAGCTGCTCCGCCAGGTAATGGCCCTTCTGATAGCAGAGGGTGGCGACCTGCTCCACGCCGCTCGCGCCCATCAGGGCGAGGTAGATCGTGGCGGTCAGCTGGATCAGCCCTTGATTGGTGCAGATATTGGAGGTCGCGCGCTCGCGGCGGATATCCTGCTCGCGGGTGCGGAGGGTCATCACGTAGCCGCGCGCCCCTTCCACGTCATTCGTCGCGCCGACAACCCGACCGGGCATCAGGCGCACGAGGCTCTGCTTGCAGGTCAGCATGCCCAGGTAGGGGCCGCCGAAGCTGAGCCCCGCCCCGAAGCACTGCCCCTCGCCGACGGCGATGTCCGCGCCGAACGCGCCGGGCGGCTTCAGGAGGCCGAGCGACATGGGGTAGGACGAGACGACGAAGAGCGCCCCCGCCTCGTGCGTGAGCTGCGCGATCGCCGCCATATCCTCGATCGCGCCGAGGAAGTTCGGGTACTGCACGATCACGCAGGCCGCGCCCGCCGCCGCCTCGCGCAGGGTGGACAGGTCGGTGTGCAGCGTGGCCGGATCGAGCGGCAGTTCGACGATCGCGGCGTTCAGACCGGAAGTGTAGGTTTGCAGCACTTGCCGGTGCGCCGGATGCACCCCGCCCGCCACCACCAGCTTGCGCCGCCGCGTCGCCCCGATCGTCATCAGCGCACCCTCGGCGAGCGCGGTCGCGCCGTCATAGATCGAGGCGTTGGAGACTTCCATACCGAAGAGGTCGCAGGCCATCGTCTGGTATTCGTAGATGCCCTGCAACGTCCCCTGGCTCAGTTCCGGCTGGTAGGGGGTGTACGAGGTCAGGAACTCGCCGCGCTGATTGAGGTAGCCGACGGCGGCGGGGGTGTAGTGCCCGTACGCCCCGGCCCCGAGGAACGAGGCGAGCTGCCCGGTGTGCGAGTTCGCTTCGGCCAGCTCGCTCAGGCGCGCGCGCACCTCCTGCTCGGAGAGAGGTGCGGGGAGACGCAACTCCGGGAAGCGCAACGCTTCCGGGATGTCCTTGAAGAGATCGGCGATCGTATCGACGCCGATCGCCGCCAGCATCTGCTCGCGGTCCGCTGCGGTGTGTGGCACGTAGGACATTGTCGCTCCGCTCCGTGCAAGTACGAGCGACGAAGTACGAAGTACGAACTGGCTGATAGGCCGCTCCGCGCCTTTGCCAGCTATGTCCCAGTTCGTACTTCGTCGCTCGTACTTCGTACTTTCTCAGTGTCCGCCCGCCGCGACGTGCGCCGCGTACTCATCGGCGCTCAGCAACTCGGAGGTCGTGCCGGGATTCACGACCCGTAGCTTGATCATCCAGGCACCTTCGTAGGGGGAGACGTTGACCTGCTCCGGCTCGTCGGCGAGCGAACTGTTCACTTCGAGAACTTCGCCGCCGATCGGGGCGTAGATGTCCGAGACGGCCTTGACCGATTCCACCACGCCGAACGCCTGACCCGGCGCGAGCTGCTGCCCGACCTGCGGGACTTCCACGTAGGTCACGTCGCCCAGCTCGCCCTGGGCGAACTCGGTGATGCCGATGGTGGCGATGTCGCCCTCGATCTTGACCCACTCGTGCTCTTTGGTGTAGCGCCGATCGGTCGGTGCCTGCTCCACGGCCTCGCTCCTTCGCTGACGTTCACGCATACGCAATATCGCGGGCGGGCAGCGCAAGCACCCGCGCCCGCCACTTTTGAGACTATTTGCCGGGCCGTTTGTAGAACGGGGTCTTGACCTGCTCGGCGCGGACCGCCCTGCCCCGGATGATGATATCGAGCGGCTTGCCGACCCCCGCCGCCCCGCGGCTGACAAGAGCGAGGCCGATGCTCTGCCCCAGGGTGGGGGCGTGCGTGCCGCTGGTGACGTAGCCGACGGGCGTATCGCCCACCTGTACCACGTAGCCGGCACGGGGGGCACCACCGCGCTCGGTCATGCGGAAGCCGACGAGCCGCCGCGCGGGCTTCGCCTCGCGCACGGCCAACAATGCCGCGCGCCCGATGAACTCGCCTTTGTCGAAATTGACCGCCCAGCCGAGTCCCGCCTCCAACGGGTTGATCTCCGTGTTCAGCTCGTGGCCGTAGAGAGCCATCTTCGCTTCGAGGCGGAGGGTATCGCGCGCGCCGAGCCCGATCGGCAGCAGCCCTTCCGGGTGGCCCGCCTCCAGGATAGCGGCCCACAGGCGCTCGCTCTGGTCGACCGGGAAGTAGAGCTCGAAGCCGTCTTCGCCGGTATAGCCGGTGCGTCCGATTAACGTCGGCACACTCGCCACGGTGGCGTCGACCGCGTCGAAATAGGAGAGCGCGGCGAGGGTGGCGGCGGTCAGCTTCTGGAGGATCGCCTCGGCGCGCGGCCCTTGCAGGGCGATCATGCCGGTGCGGTCGGTCGCATCGTCGAGGATCACGTCCCACTCGGGGTGCTCCGCGCGACGCGCCCGCATCCAGGCGACATCGCCATCGCGATTCGCGGCGTTGACGACCACGAACCAGCGCCCCGGCAGGCGATAGATGAAGAGATCGTCGATCACGCCGCCGTCGGGGAGGCACATCAGCGCGTAGCGCGACGAGCCCTCCGCGAGCGAGGCCATGTCATTGGTGACGAGCCATTGCAGATAGGTGAGCGCGTCGGGGCCGGTGACGATCACCTGCCCCATGTGGCCGAGATCGAAGAGCCCTGCGGCGTCGCGGACCGCCCGGTGCTCCTCCAGATCGCCGGAATAGCGCACCGGCATGTCCCAGCCGCCGAACTCGACCATCCGCGCGCCCATGCGCCGATGAACGTCGTTGAGCGCGGTCATGCGGAGCGCCCCACCTGTCGCGGTGCTGTCGGCCATGCGCGCTGCCCCTCCTGGTGAGCCCCGATCACGGACTAGCAATCCATCGATCTTCGGCCAGCAACCTTCGGTCTGAACCAGCGCTGAGTATAGCATATCGCCCTTTTCACCCCGGTATAAACGGGCGCCCCCCCCCCCTCGCGCCAAATATCTGTCGCGATGGGCGAACAGTGGCCCGAAAGAACCCAGCAGTTAAAGCCCGCCCCCGCGCCGCCAGGCCCACGGGAGCCAGGCAACGGTGATCAGGCCGTTGGTCAGATAGCAAATATTGCCAGACGCTTGCAGGTTCGCGCAGTCATGCTACAATCGTTTCCACACCAACGCCCCATGACCCTGGATAGCGGGGTCGGACACCGGAATGGTGGGCTAGAAAGCGGGACCGCCAGAGGACCCAACTGTGGGAAATCGGTCGCCCGTGGATAGTGCATGGAGGAACGGACCAATGGCCAAGATCGTATTCGATCACGTCCACAAACGGTACGAGAACAGCGACCAGTTCGCTGTGACCGACCTATCGATCGCCTGTGAAGATGCCGAGTTCCTGGTCTTCGTCGGCCCGTCGGGGTGCGGCAAGTCCACCGCGCTGCGGATGCTCGCCGGGCTGGAAGAGATCAGCGAAGGCAGCATCTACATCGGCGACCGCCGCGTCAACGATCTCCCCCCGCGCGACCGCGACATCGCGATGGTCTTCCAGAACTACGCGCTCTACCCGCACATGAGCGTGTACGACAACATGGCCTTCGCCTTGAAGCTGCGCCGCATCAACAAGCAGGAGATCGATCGCCGCGTCCGCGAGGCCGCCGAGATCCTCTCGATCACCCCGTACCTGACCCGCCGCCCGAAGGCGCTCTCCGGTGGTCAGCGCCAGCGCGTCGCGCTCGGTCGGGCGATCGTCCGCGAGCCGGCCGCTTACCTGATGGACGAGCCGCTATCCAACCTCGACGCGAAGCTGCGCGTGCAGACCCGCGCCGAGATTCAGAAGCTGCACCGCCGCCTCAACGTCACCACGATCTACGTCACGCACGACCAGATCGAGGCGCTGACAATGGGCGACCGGATCGTGGTGTTGAAGGACGGCTTCCTCCAGCAGATCGACACCCCGCAGAACCTCTACGACAAGCCGTCCAATATGTTCGTCGCTGGCTTCATCGGTTCGCCGTCGATGAACTTCATCCCGGCCACGGTCGAATCCGACGGTGAGGGCCTCTTCATCATGGAAGGGACCATGAAGCTGCGCGTGCCGCGCGAGCACGATGGGAAGCTGGCCGCGTACAGGGACAAGCAGATCATCTTCGGGATTCGCCCGGAAGACATCGAGCACGTCGACTATGCCGAGGAATCCTACCGGGACATGGTCGTGCAGTCGCGCGTCGAAGTCACCGAGCCGCTCGGTAGCGAGATCCAACTGCACGCGACCACCGCAGACCACGCCGCCGGGACCGGCGCGATCGCCGTGGAAGAGGACGCCCCGAACGACGTCTTCGTCGCCCGCGTGGACCCGCGCGTCCGCGCGGTGCCCGGCGATCTCGTGGCGCTCGCCTTCAACATGAAGAACATGCACGCCTTCGACCCGCAGACCCAGGAGGCGGTGGTCTAAATCCCTCACGGGACGAGCGAGGGGCGGGCCGGGTATTATCGCCCGGCCCCGCCCCTTTTTGCTATGTTCGCCGCTGCCCCGCTGCGCGATGCTCAATCGATCGGGGCAGCGCCCCCATTGCGTCGCACGTTACCGAGCGTCAGACGGTCGGCGATGAGATCATCCTGCTCATTCTCGCGCGGGATGACGATGTACTCTGGCTCGCGCCAGTCTTCGCGGTTGGCGGCATGGATCTCCTCCGGGTCGTGCTGCAGCTTGCCAGTCGCCGGATCGTAATGATACCCCTTCGGCGTGTGCGCGATGTAGACCGGGATCTCCCGCCTGCGTAACTCGCGCAGCAGCGCCTCCAACCCTTCGCTATCGGTGCGCCCGAGGCGATTCAGGGTGTGGATGACCACCGCCGACGCCTGCCCCGCCGCGGCCAGGCCGATCAGCCTGGTGATACCGGGGCGCATCAGCGTCGAATTCGGGCCGCTATCGAGCAGCGTCGCCTCGTCGGTGAGCGCATAGCCGAGCGCCAGCGCGAGATCGCGGCAGGCGACGAGTTGCTCCTCCGACGGCGTGCGGTCGTGCTCGTTGTATTGCGATTCGCGGATATAGAGCGCGGCGGTGCGCCCGGCCCCGATCGTCGTCATCGTCAGTCCTCCCCCTTCTTCCACCAGCGCCAGTCCGCACTCTCGTCCGTGGCCGCCGTATCGCGCGGGGGCGGGGCGAAGCGCGGCTGCGGGCGTGGGCGCTCGTCGGTCCGATAGCACCAGGCGCGCACCGGCTCACCGGCGCGCAGATGTTGCCGCACGATCGCGCGGATTCCATCCGGCGTCAGGCGGTTGTAGAAGGTTGGCCCTGGATAGACATTCACGGATGGCGCTTGCTCGCAGCGATTGCGGCAGGAGGTCTCCTGGACCGCAACGTCCGCCGTCAGCCCCTGCGCCGCGATCTCCGCTTCCAGCACCGGCAACAGCGCGCGCGACCCGGCGCGCGTGCAGTTCGGGCCGCAACAGAGGTGGACGCGATAGCGTGCTTGCTCCATCGGACTCGATCCCCGATCTCTGCCTCTGGCCTCGCGGTGAAGAGTGGGGTGCCCCACTGGTGCGGCCCGCCACATTCTTCAGTATACCCCGCGCCCCGCCGCCATCGCCGCGCGAGGCGGAGACGACGGCGGGGCGTGCGCTATTTCCTGGGGTGCTGGCGGCGCGGCTTACGGCGTGTAGTTGGTATAAACGACGACGTTGGAGGCATAGTGGCCGTCGGCGAACGGGGTCGTCGAGTCGCAAGTGATGATGTTGAGATGCCGCTCGGACGTCGGGCCGAAGATCTGCTGCAACGGGGCATCGGTGCGCCCGTATGAATCGATCGCGGCGACAACGAAGCGCCGGGTGACGCCGTCATCGCCGACGACGAAGACCTCATCGCCCGGCTTCAGTTTGGCGAGATCCCAGAAGACCGCCTTGCCGGTCTTCGAGTCCACATGCCCGGCGATCGCCGCGTTGCCGACATCGCCGGGGCGCGCGCCGGGCTCGTACCAGGCGGTGTTGTCGTAGTTCTTCGGGGTATCCATGTTGCCGTCGGGAGTCAGCCCGACGTACTCGATCGCCGCATCGACCTTGATCGACGGGATCTGGATCCGCACCGGCTGGCCCGCACGCGGCGCGGCGGCGACGGTCGGCGCGACCGTCGGGATCGGGGCGACCGTGGGCGTCGGCGCGACCGTCGCCGTGGGGGCGATCGTCGCGGTCGGGACGATCGGCGTGGCGGACACATCGGTCGCTATGGCCGGAGCGACGGTTGGCGAGGGCACGCTTGTGGCGGTGGCGCTCGCGGTGGCCGGGGTCGCCGCCGCAGTCGGGGTCGTCGCGGCGGCGACGGCGCTGGTGGCCGTGGACGCGGCTGATGCGGCGGTCGGGGCAGCGGTTGGCGAGGCGGCCCCGCCGCATGCCGAGAGGGTCAGCAACAAAGAGAGCAGCAACGCCCCTAGCACACCACCACGGCGTGCCGGGTTCCAGTTCCGTGTCATCGGCATCTCGTCCTTTGTCTCACTCGGCGCAAGCAATACCACCGCACCATTGTCGATCATACCGTACCTCGCCACGGCGGAGAAGTGCGTCCGCAGCGCGGGTCGCCCTTTATAGATACGCAGCAACGCCGTCTGAGGATGTATTTTTACGCCCTGTGTCGTCGTTCCGCCAGGCTGTAGCAGGGGCGGTGCTATACTTGCTGTACCGTCTACTGTCCGATTGTGACTTGAGAAAAGACGATACCTTTCATGCAACTCCTGTTCTACCGACGGTCCGATCATTGATTTCCTTGCCGCCCCCGCCGGATGGCGGCGAACCTGCTATCACGATGAGGAGGTCAAGATGGAAAACGCCACAACCCTCGCCGGGATCGTCGCCGATATCGCCGTGCGAGACGGCGAGCGGGCCGCGATCGTCTTCCAGGAACAGCGCCTCGATTACGCCCAGTTGAACGGCATGATCGAACGCGCGGCCAATGGATTGGCCGCGCGCGGCATCGGGCCGGGCGATCGTGTCGGGTTGATGGTCCCGAACATCCCGCAATTCGTGGTCGCTTATTACGCGATCGCGCGAGTCGGCGCGGTGATCATCCCGCTGAACCTCCTCTACAAGGCGGGCGAGGCGGGCTACATCCTCGCGGACGGCGAGGCCAAGGCGTTCATCGTCCACGAAGCATTCTACACCCAGGTCGCCGCAGGGATCGCGGACGCCCCGACCGTCGCGCACACCATCTTCATCGGGCAGAACGCCGCACCCGAGGGGACGGTCGCCTGGGGGCACCTGCTGGCGGCACGATCCCGCAGCGCGAGCCGGTCGCGGTCGCGCCGGACGATCTGGCGGTGATCTGCTACACCTCGGGGACGACCGGCAGGCCGAAGGGCGCGCTGCTGACGCATCGCAATTTCATGGCGAACTGCGATCAGATCAATCGGCTGGAGAAGTTCAGGGTCGGGCCGGACGACATCACCATGCTCGTCCTGCCGCTCTTCCACATCTACGGGATGAACGTCGGGATGAACGCGGCGCTGCGCGCGGGCGGCACGATCGTGCTCGTCGTCCGCTTCGAGCCTGTCGCGGTCCTCGAAGCGATCCATCGCCATCGCGCGACCGTCTTCCTCGGCGCACCGCCGATGTACGTCGCCTGGGTCAACACGCCGACCCTCGGCGACTACGATCTGTCCAGCCTCCGCAACGTCAACTCCGGCGCGGCCCCGCTGCCGAAAGAAGTGCTGGCTCGTTTCGAGCAGCTCAGCGGGGTGCAGATTCAGGAGGGTTACGGCCTCACCGAGACCGCCCCGGTCACCCACACCAACGCGGCGGCCCCGGCGGTCAAGCCGGGCACGATCGGCTGGCCGCTCCCCGGCGTCGAGGCGCGCATCGTGGATGAGCAGGACCGGGATGTGCCGCAGGGGCAGGAAGGGGAACTGCTCGTCCGGGGCGACAATGTCACGAGCGGTTACTGGGGCCGCCCCGAGGAATCGGCGGAGGCGCTGCGCGGCGGCTGGTTCCACACCGGCGACATCGCCACGGTCGATACGGAGGGCTATTACGCGATCGTCGATCGCAAGAAGGATATGATCAACGCGGGGGGCTTCAAGGTCTGGCCGCGCGAGGTGGAGGAGATCCTCTACACCCACCCGAGCGTGCGGGAGGCGGCGGTCGTCGCCATCCCTGACCCGTACGCGGGGGAGCGCCCGCTTGCGTACGTGGCGTTGAAAGCGGGGCAGGTGGCGACCGAGGCCGAGTTGATCGCCTTCTGTCGGGCACGGCTCGCCTCGTTCAAGGCACCGTCGCGCGTGGAGTTTCGCGAGGAATTGCCGAAGTTGCCGACCGGCAAGGTGTTGCGCCGCGTCCTGCGCGATGAGGCGCGCGAACTGACCCCCACCGCGCCGCATTAAGTCATTCCCGGGCCGGTCCCGGATGCGTTCGGGATCGACCCCGATCGACATCTCCGATCGCCCGAAAAAAACGAACGGTCGTTTGAAAACGTCGTTGGCGCGTGCTATGCTCTGCTCAGCTGTTACACAGGCGGGCGGGCGGATTCCCCGCTGTCGCCTCCCCGTAATGCACGCGATCCGACCGAGGCGGGAGCTATATCCGATGGCCGATTGGTGGGCAAAGAAGGAGCAACGACGATGACCAGCACGATCCCGGAGTTGCAGCTTGGCGAGCAGTCGGAGGCCCTGCTGCGACCCGGCGCGAGCCGCGAGACGGCGGAGCGCAGCACCAATCTCGTCGGCCAGATCTTCCCGCGCGTCGATTTCTACGCCGTGGACGATCTGCTGACCGACGATGAGCGCGCGATTCGCGACAAGGTGCGCGCCTTCGTCGATCGGGAGGTCATCCCGATCATCGGCCCGTACTGGGAGCGCGCGGAGTTCCCCTGGCAACTCGTCCCGAAGCTCGCCGAGCTTGGCATCGCCGGCGGGGCGCTGCGCGGCTACGGTTGCCCCGGCCTCAGCCCGGTCGCGGACGGCCTGATCGCCGCCGAGTTGTCGCGCGGCGATGCGAGCGTCAGCACCTGGCTGGGGGTCCACTCCGGGCTGGCGATGGGCTCGATCTACGTCGCGGGCAACGAGGAGCAGAAGCGCCACTGGTTGCCGCAGATGGCGCGGATGGAGAAGCTCGGCGCGTTCGGGCTGACCGAGCCATTGCGCGGCTCCGACGCCTCGCACCTCCAGACGACCGCCCGCCGCGACGGCAATCACTATGTCCTCAATGGGGCGAAGCGCTGGATCGGCCTCGGCAACGTCGCCGACGTGATCGTCGTCTGGGCGCGCGATCTCGCTAACGACGGCAAGGTGGCGGGCTTCCTGGTCGAGAAGGGGTCGCCCGGCTTCGAGGCGCACCTGATGGCCGGGAAGATGGCCCTGCGCGCCCTCGGCAACGCCGATCTCACCTTCACCGACGCGCGCATCCCGGCGGAGAATCGCCTGGGCGGCAGCACGAGCTTCCGCGAGACGGCGATGGTGCTGACGATGACCCGTTACGGCGTCGCCTGCTCGGCGATGGGCAACGCGATGGCCTGCTACGAGGCGGCGCTGGCCTATGCCACGCAGCGCGAGCAGTTCGGCAAGCCGATCGCCGGGCATCAGCTGATCCAGCAGAAGCTGGTCTGGATGCTGAGCGAGATCACCGCCATGCAGCTGATGTGCTGGCGACTTGGGCAGTTGCTGGCCCAAGGGAAGATGACCGCCGAGCAGGCGTCGCTCGCCAAGCTGAACCACAGTACCAAGGCGCGCAAGATCGCGTCTGCGGCGCGCGACATCATGGGCGGCAACGGCATCCTGCTCGACAACCTGGTCGCGCGGCACTTCAACGATGCCGAGGCGATTTACTCCTACGAGGGGACCGCCGAAGTCCAGACGCTCGTCGTCGGGCGCAAGATCACCGGTATCCAGGCGTTTGCGTAGCGCGTGGGCACAGTGGACCAGTGGTGCGGAGTGGGCCAATCGGCGAGAGAAGTACGAACGACGAAGTACGAAGTGATGGCGGCGGCACGTCCATGCTGACGACCGACGACCGATGGACTCCGTTCTTAGTCTACTCGCCCACTGGCCCACTCCGTTCACTACGCCCACCCAGAGGAGGACTGATGAGTACGATTGCCCGCGTGGTGGTTCTGGGAGCGGGGACGATGGGGGCGGGCATCGCGGCGCATTGCGCCAACGTCGGCCTCGAGGTCTCGCTGCTGGACATCGCGCCGGATACCCTGACCCCCGACGAAGAAAAGCGCGGGCTGACGCTGGCGAGCCCCGCCGTCCGCAACCGCATCGTCCGGGCGGGCTACGACCGGATGGCGAAGTCGCGCCCCGCATCGCTCGCCAACGCCGACGCGGGCAAGCGCATCCGTGTCGGCAACTTCGCGGACAACTTCACCTGGGTCGGCGACGCCGACTGGATCATCGAGGTCATCATCGAGCGCCTGGGACCGAAACAAGCGCTGATGGCGCGGATCGAGGAGGCGCGCAAACCGGGCAGCATCGTCTCCTCGAACACCTCCGGCATCCCCCTGCACGAGATCGCGGCGGGGCGCGGTGCCGACTTCAAGGCCCACTTCCTCGGCACCCACTTCTTCAACCCGCCACGCTATCTGAAGCTGCTCGAAGTGATCCCCCTGCCGGAGACAGACCCGACGGTCGGGCGGCAGATGAAGGCGTTCGGCGAGAACGTCCTCGGCAAGGGCGTGGTGATCTGCAAGGACACCCCGAACTTCATCGCCAACCGCTTCGGCTCGTTCGACGGCATGTTCGGCGCGCGCTGGGCGCTCGACAACGGCTACACGATCGAGGAAACCGATGCGCTGACCGGGCCGCTGCTCGGACGCCCGAACACCGCGACCTTCCGCCTCGCCGATCTCGCCGGGATCGATATCATGGCCGGGGTCGCCGACAACCTCTACGCCGCCGCGCCCGACGACGAGTCGCGCGAGGAGTTCAAGACGCCGTCACTCGTGCGGCGCCTCGTACAAGAGGGGCGACTCGGCAACAAGAGCGGCCAGGGCTTCTACAAACAGGTGAGCGGGCCGCAGGGGCGCGAGTTCCACGTCCTCGATACCGACTCGCTGGACCTCGCCTATCGCCCGCAGCGGAAGGTCGAGGAGCCGATCATCGCCGAGGCGCAGCGGATCGGCGATCTCGGCGAGCGGCTGCGCTTCATCATGGCCCAGGCCGATGAGGGTGATCGGGGCGCGAAGCTGATCGAGATGCTGACCGTCCCGGCGATCGCCTACGCCGCGCGCCGCGTCCCGGAGATGAGCGACGACATCGTCGCGATCGACGACGCGATCCGCTGGGGCTTCGCGCGGCAGATGGGGCCGTTCGAGACCTGGGACGCCCTCGGCGTCCGCCCGACCGTGGAGCGGATGGAACGCCTCGGCGCGACCGTCCCCGACTGGGTCCGCACGATGCTCGCCGCAGGCAACGAAAGCTTCTATCAGGAGCGCGACGGCAAACGCTACGCCTACCACCCCGGCACCGGGCGTTACCGGGAGATCGATCGCGGCGCGGACCAGCTCGACCTCGCGGCGCTGAAGGCGGCGGGGAAGGAGTTGGTCGGCACGCGCACCGCCAGCCTGATCGATCTCGGCGATGGCGTCCTCTGCCTGGAGGTCCACAGCAAGGCGAACGCGATCGGCTCCGAGGCGATGGGGCTGCTGACCCGCGCGCTCGATCTGCTGGACACGGACGACGCCTGGCGTGCGCTCGTCATCGGCAATCAGGGACAGTTCTTCGCCGCCGGGGTCGACCTGAAGGAGGTCGGCGCGATCGCGATGGGCGGCGACCCGCAGGCGCTGTACGGCTTCCTCCGCGCCGGACACGAATTGTTGCAGCGCGTCCGCTTCGCGCCGAAACCGGTCGTCGCCGCGCCGTTCGGGCAGACCCTCGGCCTCGGCGTCGAGCTGAGCCTTGCGGCATCGGCCATCTGCGCCGAGGGCGAAACCTACATGGGGCTGGTCGAGGTCGGGGTGGGGCTGATCCCCGGCGGTGGCGGCTGCAAGGAGTTGGTCCGCCGGATCGTCTCCCCCGCCGCGCGCGCGGTCGGTGCCGATCCGCTCCCGGCCTTGCGCCGGGTCTTCGAGACGATCGGGCAGGCGAAGGTCAGCACCAGCGCCGCCGAGGCGCGCGATCTCGGTTTCCTGGCCCCGAGCGACCGGATCGTCTTCGGCAAGGAGCGCCTGATCGCGGAGGCGAAGCGTTTCGCGCTCGATCTCGCCGACGCCGGGTATCACCCGCCCGCACGAGAGCAGAGCTGCTACGCGGCGGGGATCGGCGGGAAGGCGACGCTGCTGCTCGGCGTTCGCCAGTTCAAGGTGGGAGGATACATCTCCGACTACGACGCGGAGATCGCGGCGATGCTCGCCACGGTCCTCTGTGGCGGCGATCTCTCGCAGCCGCAGTGGGTCGGCGAAGAATATATCCTGGAGTTGGAGCGGCAGACCTTCATGCGCCTCCTCGGCAATGAGAAGACCCAGGCGCGCATGATGCACATGTTGCAGACCGGTAAGCCACTACGCAACTGAGTGAAGTACGAAGTACGAACGACGAAGTACGCCGCTCTGAGGTGGCGCATTGTCTGGCGGATGTCGTGTGTTCCCTTCGCCGAGTTCGTACTTCGTCGTTCGTACTTCGTACTTAGGAGGCACTGATGGTCAAAGAAGCAGTGATCGTCGCGGGGGCGCGCACGGCGGTGGGGAAAGCCCCGCGCGGCACCTTGCGCGCGACACGCCCGGACGACATGGCCGCAGCGGCGATCGATGCGGTCGTGCGGCAGGTCGCGGGCAAACTCGACGTGGCGGAGATCGAGGACGTGGTCCTCGGCTGCGCCATCCCGGAGGCCGAGCAGGGCTTCAACGTGGCGCGGATCGCGGCGCTGCGCGCGGGGCTGCCCGATAGTATCCCCGGCACCACCGTCAACCGCTTCTGCTCGTCCGGCTTGCAGACGATAGCGCAATCCGCAGAGCGGATCATGGCCGGGTTCGGCACCGCGATCCTGGCGGGTGGCACCGAGAGCATGAGCATGGTGCAGCAGGCGAACGGGCGACTCGCCCCCAACCCCCACCTGATCGCGACGCACCCCGACGTCTACCTCAGCATGGGGCTGACCGCCGAGAATGTGGCGAAGGAGTGGAAGATCAGCCGCGAGGATCAGGACGCCTTCGCGCTGCGCTCCAACCAGCGCGCGATCGCCGCGATCGATGCGGGGCGCTTCCGCGACGAGATTATCGCGCTCCCGGTCGAGTTCACCTACGTGGATGAGCGCGGCAAGGTCCGCACGCAGGAGGCCACTTTCGACACCGACGAGGGGCCGCGCCGCGATACCTCGACGGCGGCGCTAGCGAAGCTGAAACCGGTCTTCGCCGCGCGCGGCAGCGTCACCGCCGGGAACTCGTCGCAGACGAGCGACGGCGCGGCGGCGGTGCTGGTGATGGAGCGCGAGGCGGCGGAGGCGCGCGGCCTCACGCCGCTGGCCCGGTTCGTCGCCTTCGCGGTCAGCGGCGTCCGCCCCGAGGTGATGGGGATCGGCCCGATCGTCGCGATCCCGAAAGTCCTCAAGCTGGCGAACCTGACCCTGGCCGATATCGACCTGATCGAACTGAATGAGGCGTTCGCGGCGCAGGCGCTGGCCGTGATCCGCGAACTCAGCCTCGATGAGGAGAAGACCAACGTCAATGGCGGCGCGATCGCCCTCGGTCATCCGATGGGCGCGACCGGCGCGAAGCTGACCGTGCAACTCCTCAACGAGTTGCGTCGCCGCAAGGGGCGCTACGGCATGGTGACGATGTGCGTCGGCGGCGGCCAGGGCGCGGCGGGGATCTTCGAACTCCTGAACTGAGCCATTTGCACATCGTTCACATCACCTATCGCTCACAGCGAGCGGTGCCCCGTGCTTTATACGCGCGGCACCGCTTTTTCGTACGCCCTGACGATGAATAGTGCAAACTCACAGGATGACGCGAGCGCGCACCAACCCCGGTGCGAAAGTAGCTGGCGACTTTGTGGCATCACTTCTGCAATCATTGATACGACGACACGAACGTTCGTGTGCAGATCAACAACGTTGGAGGAGGGGATCACATGACGCAAGATACGGGCAAGACGGCGGAACTGATCGCGGGACTTCAGGGGGATCTGGCGCGCGAGTACAAAGCAGTCATCCAGTATGTCATCTACAGCCAGAAGATTGATCGCGCGCAGTACCAGAATATCGCCACCGAGCTAGAGACGCACGCTCACGAGGAGTTGGACCACGCGATCAGCATCGCCAAGCAGCTCGATTACTTCGGTGCCTACCCGACGCATCAGCCGGAGCCGGTCGAAGTCTCGGAAGTGAACGAGGAGATGCTGTGGTTCGATCTCCACGCGGAGGATACGACGATCGAGAATTACCGCCAGCGCATCCGGCAGGCGGAGGCGCTCGGTGAGTATGCCCTGGCCGAGGTCTTACGGGGCATCGTCGTCCAGGAGCAGGATCACCAGATCGACCTGGCCTCCGCGCTCGGTGTCACCCCCGAGCCCTCCCGCCGCAAGCAAGAGGCGCAGTCCGCCGGTTAGGCAAAGCGCACAATGCTTGGCCCGCCGGGGGCCGGGACTGAAGTGCCCCGGAGGGCAGCCACTACCCCGGAGGACAGCCGCTACCCCTGAAGGGCACACCGTACCCCTGAAGGGCTACGCCACAAAGTCTTTCCGGGGACTGAGGCTGTAGCGTGGTGTCAAGCATTTTACGCGGCGCTGTCGGGCAACACAGACAGGGAGCACCCGCAATCGCGGGCAGGCGCTGAAACAAAGCAACCCGGGCGGAGTGTTGCGCTCCGCCCGGGTTGCTCTTCCCTGATACCTACTCGCCACGACTCGCGGATGGCACACCGTCCGCACACACGTTGTCATCCGCGTATCGCGCTGCACTGTCCCGCGCTGCTTACGAAGGAACGGCCTCGCCGACCGTACTCTCCACCGGCGCGACCGCGCGCATCGGGAAGCCCTGCGCGGTGAGGTACTCCTTCGCCTCGCGGATCGTGTGGGTGCGGAAGTGGAAGATCGACGCGGCCAGGACCGCGTGCGCGCCCGCGCCGAGCGCATCGCCGAGGTGACCGAGCGTGCCCGCGCCGCCGGACGCCACGACCGGCACGCGCACGACCCGCGACACCGCCGCCGTCAGGCCGAGTTCGTACCCTTCGCGCGTGCCATCCGCGTCGATGCTGTTGAGGACGATCTCGCCCGCGCCGAGTTCGACACCACGCCGCGCCCACTCCACCGCGTCGATGCCGGTGCCGCGCCGCCCGCCGTGTGTACGAACCTCCCAGCCCCCCTTGGGGCGCGCCGCCGCGTCGATCGAGAGGACGATGCACTGCGAGCCGAAGCGCCGCGCACCCTCGGTGATCAGTTCCGGCGTGGCGAGCGCCGCCGTATTGACGCTGACCTTATCGGCCCCGGCACGCAGCAGCGTATAGATGTTCTCCACGGTGCGAACGCCGCCGCCGACCGTCAGCGGGATGAAGACCTCCTTGGCGACGCGCCGCACCATTTCGAGCATGATCGCACGCTCGTCGCTCGATGCGGTGATGTCGTAGAAGGTCAGCTCATCGGCCCCCTCGGCGTCGTAATAGGCGGCGAGTTCGACCGGATCGCCCGCGTCGCGCAGATCGAGGAACTGCGTTCCCTTAACTACCCGCCCGCCGGTCACATCGAGGCACGGGATGATGCGGCGTGTCAGCATTGTGCGCTCCTCCTCACAAACTCGTTCGCGATCGGTATTGCAAAGCGGCCCGTCTATGAACCCGTCGCATCAGATCTCGTCATCGTCGTCGCCATCGGACCGGAGTTGCGCGAGGCGTTCGGTGACGATCTGAACCTCTTGCTGGGCCTGCTCGATCCGCACGCGCAACCGCAATTCTTCGAGGCGGCGCATCTCCCCGCGTAAGGTCTCGTCCTCATCCCGGAGGGCATCGAGCCGCGTCGCCATCAGGGCGAGGCGGTGGCCGAGCGCGCCGTCGGCGCGCTCCAAGTCCTCGAAGCGCGCCATCGCCGCGGTGAAGCGGGTATCGTTGAGGCGTTCGATCACGCGCAGGCGTTCTTCGCCCGACGTGCGCGTCGCCTCGGCCTGCGCGATCGTTTTATCGTGGCGCATCTGCGCGTACGACCCGATCTGATCGATATCCTCGCGCAACACCGCATCCGCCGCCGCCAGCGCGTCGAACTTCGGCAAGACGCCGTGCAACTCCGCGCGTACCCGGTCGATCTGCACATCGCGCGGCGGTAACTCGTCCTTCAGCGCGTCGATCCGCCCGTTCATCTCATCGAGCCGGACGCCGAGATCACCGACGCGACGGCGCACATCCTGCTCGACGATCCCGACCGCATCATTCGTCTTGCGCCAATCGGCGCGGATCTCATCGATCTCGGCGCGTACCGCCGCAAGCTCGCCGCGCACCTCGCGCGCGATCTGGGCCGCCCGCTCGACCTGCGGTGGCAGGCGCTCGAGCTGCGCCTGTAATTCGCCGAAGCGGTGGCGCTCCTCACCCAACTCCTGGAACTTCGTGCGGATAGAGGCGGCGAGGTCGGTGATCTGCGCCTGGAGGTTCGGGAGCGGCGTGATCGCCCCGGAGAAGCGCCGATCGGACTCTTCCGTATCGGCACGCAAGCGCCCGATCTCGACGATCCGCGCGTCGCTGAGCGATCGGGCCTCATCGCGCGCGCCCTCGATCCGGTCGCCGAGTTCGGCCAGCGTCTCCGCGATCGTGTCGTGCGTCTCCTCGGATTGGGAGTGCCGACTGCCACTCTCGCGGAGAATCAGGCGCAGTTGATCGATCTGCTCTTGCAGCGCCCCGATCTGCGCGTCGTCGCGCCGACGCTGCTCGTCGTACCGGATGTTATCGCGAATGTCCACGCCCTTGCTCCAATGACGAATGGCGAATCCCCCGGAGGGGAGCCACTGACGAATGACGAATCAGTGGGCGAGTGGGTGGTGTGGTCCAGGGGCGAAGTGAGGACGAAGGGATGAGGCACGAACAGGACCGTATTACCGTGCCTATTCGTCATTCGTCATTTTTATTACCCATTCCCCCGGACCAAGTACCACATCGCCCGTATAGATCGCCCGCCCGACGATGGCGGCCTCGACACCGGGGACGGCGGCGAGCGCGACCAGATGCTCACGCCGCGCGACGCCGCCGGAGGCGATCACCGCCAGGCCGCTCGCCTCGGCCAGCTCGCACAGGGCGGCGTAGTTCGGCTCGTGGAGGGTGCCATCGCGCCCGATATCGGTGTAGACGACGTGCCGCACGCCGAGCGCCGCCAACTCGCGCGCCAGTTCGGTCGCGCGGACGGCGGTTGTCTCGAGCCAGCCGCGCGTGGCGACCAACCCCTCGCGCGCATCGAGGCCGAGGATGATCCGCTCCGCCCCCCAGTGGTCGAGCGCCGCCGTCAGCAGGCCGCGATCCTCGATCGCGGCGGTGCCGAGGACCACGCGCGCCACCCCGCCCGCGAACGCCGCCGCCAGATGATCGAGCGAGCGCAGCCCGCCGCCGAGTTCCACCGGGATCGTCAGCGCCTGCGCGATCGCGGAGACGATCGCCGCCTGTGCCGGGTGCCCCTCTTTCGCACCATCGAGGTCGACGACGTGCAGCATCGTCGCGCCCGCCGCCTGCCAGCGGAGCGCCATCTGCACCGGATCGTCGCCGTAGACCGTCTCGCGGGCGAAGTCGCCCTGCACGAGGCGGACGCAATGCCCGCCGCGTAGATCGATCGCGGGGATCACGATCATGCCGACCGTCCCGCCGCGACCGTGTCCTGTGTCCCCGCCGCACGCTCGGCGACGAGGCGCGCGAAGTTGCGGTAGATTTCAAGACCCCACCGCCCGCTCTTCTCCGGGTGGAACTGTGTCGCCATCACACTGCCGCGTGCGATCGCCGCCGCGAAGGGCGTGCCGTAATCGGCCTCGCCGAGGATGATCGTGTCATCCTCCGGGTCGCAGTAATAGGAGTGGACGAAGTAGAACTCCGTGCCATCGGGGATCCCGGCGAAGAGGGGGTGAGCGTGCCGCAACGTGACATTGTTCCAGCCCATGTGCGGCACGATCAGTTCGGCGTCGGGAAAGCGCCGCACCGCGCCGGGGAAGATACCGAGGCAAGGGTGCGGATCGCCCTCGTAGCTGGTGCCGAACAGCACCTGCTGGCCGACGCAGACGCCCAAAAGAGGGCGATCGCCCGCCGCCACGACGCGCAACACGTCCACGAGGCCGCGCGCGCGCAGATTCGCCATCGCGTCGGCGGTCGCGCCGACGCCGGGGAAAATCACCCCCTCGGCGGCGAGGATCGTCGCGGGATCGTCGGTGACGAGGTGCGGCACACCGAGGTGCTCCAACGCATTGACCACGCTCCCCAGGTTCCCCGCGCCATAATCGACAACCGCGATGGGCATGACACCTCCGGTGTAGTAGTCAGTGGTGGAGGGGCGACAGGCGCAGCGCCAGCAGTGGGCCTTTCTGGCTACTGCCTACTGCCCGCCGACGACTATTTACGCTTATCCAACTCCCGCAACGTCGCCGCGACCGAACGCGCGAGCGCGTCGTGGTTGTAGCCGCCTTCGAGCATCACGACCAGACGACCGCCGCAGCACTCGTCCGCGAGGGCGCAGACCCGCGCGGTCAGCGCCGCGAAGCCGTCCTCGGTCACGCGCTGCATCGCCAGCGGATCGTCGCGGTGGGCATCGAAGCCGGCGGAGACGAAGATCAACTGCGGACGAAACGCGCGTACCGCCGGGAGGATCTCCTCGTCGTAGGCGCGCAGATAGCGCGCATCGTCGGCACCGGGCGGCAGCGGCACGTTCAGCGTCGCCCCTTTGCCCTTGCCCACGCCCGTCTCTTCGCGCCGCCCGGTGCCCGGATAGAGGGGCATCTGGTGCGACGAGGCGTAGAAGACCTGGCCGGAATCGTAGAAGATATCCTGGGTGCCGTTGCCGTGATGCACGTCCCAGTCGATGATCGCCACCCGCTCCAGGCCGTGCGCGTCGAGCGCGTAGCGCGCCGCGACCGCGACGCTGTTGAAGAGGCAGAAGCCCATCGCCTTGCCGGGGGTCGCGTGGTGGCCGGGCGGGCGGGCGAGGACGAAGACCCGCTTCGGGTCGTCTTGCAGGACCGCGTCGGTCGCGATCATCGCCCCGCCCGCGCCGTAGACGGCGGCCTCGTATGAGCCGGGTGACACAAAAGTGTCGCCATCGAGCCAGCGTCCGCCCGCCTCGGCGGCGTCCAGCACTTCCTCGATCAACTCCGGGGTGTGTACGGCGGCGATCGCCTCGAATGGCGCGGCGGGGGGTTCGAAGATCCGGCGATCGGCCAGCAGGCCCTCGCGGTCGAGCTGCCCCATGACCGCGAGGAGACGGCCAGGATTCTCCGGCTGTTGGCCGGTTTCGTGTCCCAGGTAGAGTGGTGTGTAGACAAGTGCGGTCGTCGTCATGCCCTCTGTTGCTCGCTATCGGCCAATTTCCGACCCCTCTGAGTATAGCAGAGGCCCGGCAGGGCTCTCAGAACTCGATCCCCTTTTGCGCCTTGACCCCCTCCCGATACGGGTGCTTGATCTCGCGCATCTCGGTGACGAGATCGGCGAAGGCGATCAACTCCTCCGGGGCATCGCGCCCGGTGAGGATGACGTGCTGGCCCTCCGGGCGGGCACGCAGCACATCCAGCACCTCCGCCAATTCCAGCCAGCCGAACTTGAAGCAATAGGTGATCTCGTCCAGGATCACGATGTCGTACTCGCCGCCCTCGATCGCGCTGCGGCAGCGCGCCCAGCCCGTGCGGGCCAGGGCGCGGTCCTCGGCGATGTTCTCCGACATCCAGGTGAAGCCGCCACCGAGCGGCAACAGCTCCACACCCATCTTGCGCGCGGCCTGTTCCTCGCCGAAGTTGGCGTTCTGCTCCTTGATGAACTGCAACATGCAGACGCGCATCCCGCGTCCCCAGGCGCGCGTGAGGACGCCGAGCGCGGCGGTCGTTTTCCCTTTGCCATCGCCCGTATTGACGATCACCAGACCTTGCACCCGTCGATCCGGGCGGCGACGGGCGGCGCGCTGCTCCTCGCGGATCTGTGCGCGCCCCGCCTCGGTCAACTCGGGGTGCAGTGCCTCGGCAACGTCCTCATCGTCGTGCGTCATCCCCGCCCCCCGTTCCATCCGTCGCACGGCCCGGACGCCGCCTGCCGAGTATACTAGCCAGCATGGTCGTCGACCGACCGGCACCACAGCAAAGGTGGACAGCGTATGATCGAACAACTCGTCGGCACCCGTTATGTCATCCCACTCCGCGAGGGCGGCTCCCTCCCCGCCGTGATCGAGGCCGCGCCGGGCGGGAGCTTCGTGGTGAAGTTTCGCGGCGCGGGGCAGGGGGCGAAGGCGCTCGTCGCGGAGACGTTGGCCACCGGGCTCGCCGCGCCGCTCGGCCTGCCGATCCCGCGCGCGGCGATCATCGAACTCGGCGCGGGCTTCGGGGAGGCCGAGCCGGACCCCGAGATCCAGGACATTTTGCGCGGCAGCGTGGGGGAGAACTTCGGACTCGCCTATCTCTCCGGCGCGCTCGCCTACGATCCGGCGACCGATGGCGAGCGGGTCGCGCCCGACCTCGCCGCCGATATCGTCTGGTTCGATGCGCTGATCACCAACGTCGACCGAACGGCGCGTAACACGAACCTGCTCCTCTGGCAGGATCGGCTCTGGCTGATCGATCACGGCGCGTCGCTCTACTTCCACCACCGCTGGGCGGGGTGGCGCGACCGCATCCAGACCCCGTTCGCCCCGATCAAGGACCATGTGCTCCTGCCGCTGGCGGGCGACCTGACGGCGGCGAACGCGCGGCTGCGCCCCCTGCTGACCAAGGAGGTCATCGTGGCGGCGGTCGCGGCGATCCCGGGTGCCTGGCTCGGCGGCGAGGCCGAGTTCGCCGATGTGGCGGCGCACCGCGCCGCCTATGTGGAATATCTGCTCGCGCGGCTGCACGGCCCGCGCGCGTGGCTACAGGAAGCGATCGATGCCCAACGACGCGGACCAGAGCGACTCGCCATCCGCCTCACCCACCGCCCCGCCAACCTCACCCGCCCCCCCCGACGTCTGGTATAGCTACGCGATCGTGCGGGTGGTGCCGCGCGTCGAGCGGGGGGAGTGCATCAACGTGGGGGTGGTCCTCTTCGCGCGGACGCGCCGCTACCTGGCTGCGCGGGTCGAGTTCGACCGCGCGCGCCTGCGCGCCCTCGCGCCCGATGCCGACCTGACGACCATCGAGCGGCACCTCGGCACCTTCGTGGCGATCGCCGCCGGGGAGCTGGTGGGCGGTCCGCTCGCCGCGCTGCCCCAGTCGGAGCGCTTCCACTGGATCACCGCGCCGCGCAGCACCACGATCCAGACCACGCCGGTCCACATCGGGCGCTGCGCCGATCCGGCTCGCGCGCTCGAAGACCTCCTCGATACCTTCGTCCGCCCACCGGTCGCGCTCAGCGCGGGGGCTGAGCGTGCTGCGGTGCTCCCGCGATCATGATCAGGAACTCCGGGGCGTCGGCACCCTCCCCGCGCCGGAAGCGCACGAGCGGGCGGAACCCGGCGCGCACGTAGACCTTCTGGGCGCGCGCGTTGAACGCGGCGACGGTCAGGCGGAAACGGGCCGGGGCGAGGCGCTCCCGCCCGAGCGCCAGCACCGCCAGCAGGAACGACAGGCCGTGCCCGCCACCGGTCAGGTCCGGGCGCAGTCCCAGCCCGACATCGAGCGGCCCGGTATCGGTGTAATCGCCGCCCGGCACCTGGGCATCCGCGCCGAAGCAGCAGAAGCCGATCAGCGTTCTCGTCTCGTCGCGCGCGGCGAAGTAAGCGTTCGCCGGATCGATCAGGATCGCCACCGCCACAGCGAGGTCGGGCGGCTGCGGATTGTAGACCGCGTATGGCCCCGCGTAGCGCCAGCCGAGGATCGTGCGCGCGTCGGGCGTATCCAGCGGACGGAAAGTCAGGTGCTCCATCAACTCCTCGCAGGCGCGTCATGGGCCACCGAACGGGGCGGAACAGCGTTGCTGCGGCTAGGCACGAAGCTCGCAGCGATCGTCACCTGGTTTACCACGTTACTGCTCTGAATGACCGGACATGGACCCATGCTATGATGATCAACGGGGTACGCCCCGTTCCATCTCACCACGACCATACCGCAACGGGGAGCAACAAGGATGAGCGACGAACCGAGCAACGAAGAAATTAGGACGGTCGAGGTGCGCGTGCCGGTGATCCGGGTGCCGAAGCTGACGAGCGGCGATGTGGTGGTTCTGCCACACCGCCAGCACGTCGCGGAACTCTGCGACTACCTGGCCGACCATCTCTACGAACACCGTGCCGTCCTCGATCGGGAGCAATTCCGGCGCTTGCTGGACGAGTACGCGCGCTATCGCCTCCTGGCGGCGGCGGGGGTGGAAGACTACCCGCATGTGATCGTCGAGGAATAGGGGCCGGGGCGGGGCTGTTAGCACGGGCGGGTGCTCACCGAACGATTCTGAATCACCGAAGCAGAAGGGGAGGCCGATGCGACTCTATCTCTTCGTCTACGCCCGCAACGAGGCGAGCGGCGCACCAGCGCCGGGGTATCTGATCCAGACCGACGACGGCACCAACGTCCTGGTCGATACCGGCTTATCCCGCGAGACGATCGGCGCCTATAAGCAGCCCGACTATCGCGGGTGGCGCGTGGACGAGCAGGATTACGTGGTCGCACAGCTCGCGGCGCTCGGCCTCAAGCCGAGCGACATCACCTACCTCGTCGCCACCCACCTCGATCCCGACCACGCGGGCGGCACCAACGAGTTCCCGGACGCCGAGATCGTGATCCAGCGCGAACACATCGAGGCGGCGCGCGCCGAGGCACACCCGCGCTTCGCGATGACGCGCGCGAACTGGGACGCGCCAGGGCTGCGCTACAAGGTCGTGGATGGCGACACCGAGCTGGTGCCGGGGATCGAGTTGATCGCGGCAAGCGGGCATGTCCCCGGTCTCCAGGCGGTGCTGGTCCGCCTGCCGCAGACCGGCCCGGTGCTGCTCGCCATCGACGCGATGACGCTCGACATGACGGGTCACACGCCGGAGACGCGCCCGATCGGTGGGTACGACATGGACGAAGCGGGAACCCGCGCCAGCACGCGCAAGCTGCTCGACCTCGCCGAGCGCGAAGGGGCTAAACTGATCATCTACGGCCATGACGCCGCGCAGTGGCAGACCCTCCGCGTCGCGCCGGAGTTTTACGACTGAAGTGGGCGGAGTGGTATGAGTGGGCCAGTGGGCCAGTAGGGAAGGGCGGAGAAAGCCGATCGTATCGGTGTCCCGCGTCCTCTTTACTGGCCCACTGGCCCGCTCCGGCCACTCCGCCCACTAATCCGCCGGTGTCGCCACCAACTCGGGGGCGAGTTCCGCGCCGGGCGCGCTATCGCGCAGGCCGTGCTGATAGTCCAGCGCGGCGGCGATGAACGCGCGGAAGAGCGGGTGCGGGCGCGTGGGGCGCGACTTGAACTCGGGATGGAACTGCGTCCCGAGCATGAACGGGTGGTCCCGCAACTCGATGATCTCGACCAGCCGTCCGTCGGGCGAGGTGCCGCTGACGATCAGGCCATCCTCGGCCAGCCCTTCGCGATAGGCGTTATTGAACTCGAAGCGATGTCGGTGCCGCTCCTGCACCAAATCGGTGCCATACGCCTGCGCCGCCCGGGTGCCGGGCACCAGATGGCAGGGATAGAGGCCGAGGCGCATCGTCCCGCCCATGTCGGCGAGGTCGCGCTGGTCGGGCATCAGGTCGATAATCGGGTTCGGGGTGCGCGGATCGATCTCGGTGCTGTGCGCCCCTTCCAGGCCGCTGACGTGGCGCGCGAACTCGATCACGCCCATCTGCATCCCGTAACAGATGCCGAAGTAGGGCACCCGCCCCTCGCGCGCGTGGCGCGCGGCCATGATCTTCCCTTCCACGCCGCGCGGCCCGAAGCCGGGCGCGACCAGCAGGCCGCTGACCTGTCCCAGCACGCGCGACGCCTGCTCGGCGGGGAGCGCCTCCAATTCCTCCGAGTTGATCCAGCTCAGATCGACGCTGACGCCGTACGCGATCGCCGCGTGCTGGATCGCCTCCGCGATGCTCATGTAAGAGTCGCGCAACTCGACGTACTTCCCGACGATCGCGATCGGCAGGCGCTCGCCGCCCCGCTTCACGGTCGCGACGAGTTGCCGCCAATCCGACAGGTCCGGCGCATGGCCGGAGAGGCCGAGTTGCTTCACCAGGCGGTCGCCGAGCCCCGCCTCTTCGAGCATCAGCGGCACTTCGTAGATCGTCTCGGCGGTCACCAGCGGGATCACCGCAGAAGCCTCGACGTCGCAGAAGAGGGCGACCTTCGCCTTGACCTCGGGCGGGATCGCCGCGTCGGAGCGCAGCACGATCACGTCCGGTTGGATCCCGATCGAGCGCAGTTCCTTGACGCTATGTTGCGTCGGCTTCGTCTTCAACTCGCCGTTGTTGATCTGCGGGAGCAGCGTGACGTGGATGTAGAGGACATTGTCACGCCCGGCGTCGTGGCGAATCTGGCGGATCGCTTCGAGGAAGGGCAGGCTCTCGATGTCGCCGACCGTGCCGCCGACCTCGACGATCGTCACCGCCGCGCCGTGCGTGCGGCGAACGGCGGCGACGTGCGCCTTGATCTCATTGGTGATGTGCGGGATGACCTGGATGGTGCCGCCGAGGAAGTCGCCCCGGCGCTCCTTGGCGATCACCGAGGAGTAGACCTGCCCGGTCGTCACATTCGAGGTGCCGGAGACATTCTCATCGGTGAAGCGCTCGTAGTGGCCGAGATCGAGATCGGTCTCCGCGCCATCATCGGTGACGAAGACTTCGCCGTGCTGATAGGGCGACATCGTACCCGGATCGACGTTGAGATAGGGGTCGAGCTTCATAATAGTGACATTGATGCCGCGGCTCTTCAGCAACCGACCGAGCGAGGCGGTAGTGATACCCTTGCCGATCGAGGAAACCACCCCACCGGTGACGAAAATAAACTTCGGACGCCCCCCGCCCGCTCCTTGCTCGCCGCGCATCGCCGCCTCCTATCCCATCTACGCCCGCATCGCTAGTCGCCGCTCCTCATTTATGGTTCGAGGATGATGATCTTGACCGTCTCCGGCAGATCGCTCTTACGGATGCTCACCTTCTCCACCGGGGCCACATCGGTGATGCCGAGCGCGTGGGCGAAGGCGGAGATATCCTGGAGATTGGCGTCGCCGCCCGCCGTCCGGTAGTGCATCGGGATCACGATGCGCGGCTCGAGCTGGCCGATCAGCTCGGTGGCCCCTTGCGCGTCGAGCGCATGGCCACCCCCGACCGGGACGAGCAGCACATCGACCCCGTCGAGCCCTTCCGTCTGACTCTCGGTCAGGGGATGCGCCAGGTCGCCGAGGTGACAGATCCGCACATCTTCCAGATCGAAGATGTAGATCGTGTTGTAGCCCTGCTCCTTGCCACCCTGTTTATCGTGGAAGGTGCGGATACCGGTGATCGAGACCTCGCTGACCTCGTACTCGCCCGGCCCATCGATCAGGAAATAGCCATCTTGCACGCTGCCGAGCGCGTTATGTCCCGGATGCTCGTGACTGACGGTGACGATGTCGGCCTTCTGTCGCGGCAGGCTATAGCCGGTCGACTTGCCGACCGGGTCCAGGATAATCGTCGCCTCGCGCCCACGTACGCGGAAACACCCGTGTCCGAACCACTTGAACTCTGGCATGGCACCCCTGCTCGTCTCATTGGCCCGGGCGCGGTTCGGCGGCACGCCGCTACAGGGCAAAACAAGTGCGGTCTTTTTCAAGACCGCACTTGAGCATACCATACGTACGGGTCTGCTGCACGGTATGATCCGCCGAATCATACGCTCAACCTTTGTACTCGTAAGAATCGGAGTCGCCCAGTAGCTCCCCTTCATCGCCACCTTCGGTCTCGGCGAAGAGGGTGTCGAGCGCCCCCTTCACGGTCGGCCAATCGTAGCCACGCCGTTGCAGGAAGGCCGCGAGGCGACGGCGCTGGGTCTGCTCATCGTAGCCACTGAGCTGGTTGAAGCGCTTGCGAGCGAGGGCCAGGGCACCGCCCGCCTCGTCCACCTCCATTTCATCGAGCACCTGATCGACCGTCCCGCGCTCCACCCCCTTGCGCCACAACTCCTGGCGCAGGAGGCGCTTGCCGCGCGGCTGATTGGCCCCGCGATTCTCGATCCAGTAGCGCGCGAAGCCCTCATCGCCGACGTAGCCCCACCCTTCGAGGCGCGTCACGACCGCATCGATCGTATCGGGCGGGATCTCCTTTTCCTTGAGGCGATCGCGCACCTCGCGGATACTGCGCGGTCGGGAGGTGAGGAAGGCCAGCGCCTTATCGACCGCCCTGTTCAACTCCTCCCGCTCGCGGAGTACCGTGACATCGGCGGCGCTCAGCGATTGCCCCACGCGCAGGCCGTGCTCCTCGGAGATCGTGGCGTTGAGGCCGAAGATGAAGCGCCCATCGAGATAGATACTCACCCGTCCGGCGTCGCGCTGCGGGGCGATGCGGGTGATCGTGCCGCCGACCGCGGGCAGCGGTTGCGACCGCTCCTCGTCTTCTACGTCTTCCACATCTGCCATCAGTTACCACCTTCCCGGTGCGCGCATCCGCACGAGTTGCTCCAAAAAGGCGTGGGGGCCGCGCTCCTGCGCTAGCCCCCACATCCGCGCTGTTTCGACTCGGATCGACGGCGAATTACTCGTCGTCTTCGGCCTCGTCGTCTTCGGCGGCGACGGCCTCGGTGAGCGGCGTCGGCTGGAAACCGGCAGATGGGGCCGTGGCGCGGATGCGCCCTTCGAGGTCGGCCATCATCTCCGGGTGGCCCTTGAGGAAGTCCTTGGCGTTGCGCTCGCCCTGCCCCAACCGTTCCTCCTCGAGGTAGAAGAATGCGCCGCTCTTGCGGACCAGCCCCAGGTTGACCGCCGTGTCGAGGATGCTCCCCGACTTGGAGATCCCCTCGTTGTACATGATATCGAACTCGGCCTGCTTAAAGGGCGGCGCGACCTTATTCTTGACGATCTTGACGCGGGTACGGCTGCCGATCACGTCGGTGCCACCCTTGATCGCTTCGATGCGGCGCACTTCCATCCGCACCGATGCGTAAAACTTCAGCGCGCGACCGCCGGACGTTGTCTCCGGGTTGCCGAACATCACGCCGATCTTCATCCGCAACTGATTGGTGAAGACAACCGCCGTCTTCGAGCGGTTGATCGCGCCGGTCAGCTTGCGAAGCGCCTGCGACATCAGCCGCGCCTGGAGGCCGACGTGCGAGTCGCCCATGTCGCCATCGATCTCGGCGCGCGGGACCAATGCGGCGACCGAGTCGACCACGATCACGTCGATCGCGCCGGAACGGACGAGCGTCTCCACGATCTCCAGCGCCTGCTCGCCGGTATCCGGCTGCGAGACGAGCAGATCGTCCAGATTGACGCCGCACCGCTGTGCATACAGCGGATCCAGCGCGTGCTCGGCGTCGACGAACGCCGCCACGCCACCCACACGCTGCGCCTCGGCGATGATGTGCTGGCAGATGGTGGTCTTACCGGATGACTCCGGCCCGTAGATCTCGGTGATGCGCCCGCGCGGGATACCGCCGACCCCGAGCGCCAGATCGAGCTCGATCGCGCCGGTCTGGATCACCTCGATCGCCACCCGCGAGGCCGCGTCGCCCAGCTTCATGATGGAGCCCTTCCCAAACTGGCGCTCGATCTGGGACATGGCGACATCGATCGCCCGATCGCGCTCGGCCATGCCGCGCTCGGTCGTCGCATCGACGTGATCGACTTGCGCCTTCCCTGCCCCGCGTCCTCGACCCGACATAGTCTGTCCTCCATTCGTATCGCCCGCCTCACGACGGAGATACCAATTCTGTAGCCAGTCCGAGCGCGAAGCGCCCGAATACAGAAAATTTGTTCTATAATATGATACCGTATCCCCGGAGAGAAGTCAAGGGCCAGCGATGCGGCATTTTTCCTGCACTGACGCCAAAAAGTGACGCGCCATCAGGGGTACGTTCACACGCGCACGAAGCGCTGAATCGAGCGTGTGAAAACGATCGCGCCGCCGACCTGCACCTCCAACTGCTCCGGGATCGCCAGCAGGCCCGGGTCCATCGCGGCGGAGAAGGGCATCGCCGGTTGTGTCCGCTGGCGACAACGCTGGCGGATGATGCCACGCACCAGACCGAGCCGCGCCGAGGGGATACCGATCAGGAAGGTGCTGTTGCCAACGCGCAAGAAACCGCCGTTGCTGCCGATCTTCGTCACCCCGACCTGGGCCTCGCGTAGCCCGGCCAGCAATTCATCGGCGTCCTCATCCTGAACGACCGCGATGACCAGCGTATCGATCGCCTGCTCGCCCATCCGATCCTCCCCGCGTCCACGTTTCCGGTAGGGGCTAGTGTACCAGAGCGCGCCATCCCGTCGTGCCGCACGACACAACAGCGGGCCGGGATGAGCGCTCATCCCGGCCCGCTGTACAGCCGCATAGTTCCCGAGCGGGTCAGGCCGCGACCGCGCGTCGACCGCCGAGATGTTGCGCCGTCGCCAGCGCCGTGCTCGCGCTCGCCAACAATCCGCTCACCGTCGAGCCGTCGACCGGGAAGAGGGCGATGCCGATGCTGGCGTCGAGGTAGAACGGCTCGTGCTCGGGGACGATGATCGGGCGGCGATAGAGCTGCGACAGATAGCGCCGCGCGGCCAGCGTCGCCCCCGCCCCATCGGACTCGGCGAGGAAGATCAGATGGCGATCGAGGCCATGTCGCCCGACCATATCACCATCCCGGCAAACATCGCGCAGGGTGATCGTCAGCGAGTGCGCGATCTGCTCCCAGGTGGCGGCCCCGACCGTCGCCACGAACTCCTCGAAGCGATCGATGCCGGTCAGCAGGAGGGCGCAGGGACGGAAGGTGCGCCGCGCGCGCGCCAACTCACGTTCGAGCTGTTCGCTCAGGTGCGCGCTACTGGCGAGCGAGGCGATGCGCTCCACCACCGTCTCCTCGGCGGAACTCGCCGGGGCATCGGCGTGCAGCGCCAGCGCGAGGAGCGGCGCGAGGCCCTCCAACGCCCCTTGCCAGGCCAGGAGCGGACCATCGGCGGCGGCATGGAGGCACAAGACCCCCTGCAAACGCCCGCGCACCAGCAGCGGGAGGGCCAACTGCTGGAAGGGTTGCGCGATCACGACCGGGCGCAGCGCGGCGGCGGCGCTACTGGCGACGGCGGGGGGGGATTTCGGCGCGGGGGCCGCGAGCCCCCCCGGCGCGCTGTGTGCCAGCAATTGCCACCCGGCATCCGGCGTGGCCGTCGCATCGCCGCGCCACAATTCCGTGGTCGCGCCGCAGCGGTCGGCGAGGCGCGCGAGGAACGCGGCATACGGGGATTCCGCTGTCGGCAGCGCGATCGCAGCCCCCAGATCGGCGATCACGGGCCAGAAGGCGTTATCGTTCGCGGATACTGTCATCGCACTCACCCCTAACGACACATCCCACTCTCGACACAAGCGCCGAGCAACCCAAGCGGGGTATTCGAGTTAGTGTAGCGGTCCGACGGATGATTCGTATAGGGACATTAGCATAGCTCATACAGGGCGTAAAGGGCTAGCAATTCCCGGTACCGCATGCTCAGTACCAGGATGATCGGGGGATATAGCATAGACGATCGTCCCGATCGGTGGAACATAACGGTCGGTACGGAAACTGCGCTACCAGCGACGAACAGGGGCGAACGCGCTACGAATAGGAGGAACGTGATGGTACAAGGACGACTCTTCGGCGAGGAACCGGGTGCGACGGAACCGACCATCCTGCCTTTCGAGGACATCGGAGCGGCACGCGCGGCGGCACAGGGCTGCGTCCGCTGCGACCTCAGCGAGACACGGCGGCAGGTCGTCTTCGGCGCTGGCTCGCCGTTGGCGCGGCTGCTCGTCCTCGGCGAGGGGCCATCGGAGATGGACGACCGCTCCGGCGAGCCGTTCAGCGGCCCGTCCGGCAGCCTGCTGGAAACGTGGTTCACGCGCCTGGGGCTGCGGCGCGAGGAGGTCTGGCTGACGAACGTCGTCCGTTGCCGCCCCGCCGCGCGCAAGGATGGGCGACTGAAGAACCGCCCGCCAACCGACCGCGAGGCGAGCGCCTGCCACCTCTGGCTCGACACCGAGATCGGGCTGATCCGTCCCACCGTGATCCTCGCGCTCGGTGGCAGCGCCGGGAAGGCATTGCTCGGCAAGGGCTTCAAGATCACGCAGGAGCGCGGGCGCTGGCATGCGGGGCCGGGCGGCAGCGCGATCCTCACCACCTTCCACCCGGCCTATCTCCTCCGCCTCGAAGACCCCGAACTGGCGCGCGCGACCGCCGTGGTCGAACTCGACCTCGATGCCGTCCGCGCACGCCTGGAGCAGACCCTATAACGCCGTGCGCCCCGCCGTGAATATGGCAGGGCGCACACAGCCGTTCGCGGCGACCGGATCGTCAGTCCCCTAACAATGCCCGCACCCGACCGAGCGCGTCGATGTGTTGCTGCGGCGTCGTGAAGCCCGCCCCCATGAAGTTGACGCTGATGTGCGTCGCGCCGAGGTCGCGCCACCCCGCGAGGTAGGCGGCGGCGTCCTCCTCGCGCACGCGACCCAGATTGATCCGGGGCTCGATACCGATCGTGCCGGGATCGCGTCCGGCCTGCTCCGCGTAGCCGCGCAATCGTTCGAGCGCCGCGCGGGCCTCGTCGGCGGGCGGCAGTTGCGGGAACCAGCCGTCGCCGATCCGCCCGACCCGCGCCAGTGTCGCCTCGGCTCCGCCGCCGATCCAGATCGGGATCGGGCGCTGTACCGGCAGCGGATTGATCCCGGCATTCTCGATCCGGTGCCAGCGCCCGTCGAAGGTGATCGCCGTATCGGACCAGAGGGCGCGCAAGGCCGCGATCTGCTCCTCGCTGCGCGCGCCGCGATCGTGGAAGTTCTCGTTCAAGCCCTCATATTCGACCGCGTTCCAGCCAACCCCGATCCCGAGGCGGACGCGCCCGCCACTCAGCAGATCGAGGGTAGCGACCTGCTTGGCGACGAGGGCCGTCTGCCGTTGCGGCAGGATCACCACGCCGGTCACCAGCTCGATCCGGTTGGTCAACGCCGCCAGATAGCCATAAAGGACGAAGACCTCGTGAAACGGGGTGTCGCTGTCGTATGCGCCGCTCCAGTCGGGGCGCGTCGAGCGGCTGGCCCCCAGCACATGATCGAAGACCAGGATGTGGTCGTAGCCCGCCCCCTCCGCCGCCTGCGCCCAATCGCGGATCGCGATCGGGTCGTTGCCGATCTCCGTCTGCGGGAATGTCGCGCCGATTCGCATGGTCCCCTCCATTGCCGTTCACCTGCCAGGCACCGCTACATGCTTCGAGGCCGATAACGCCGCGCGCGGTCCGATCCTTCCCTTGCCCGCGCTGTGTCTTCGCTTCGGCCTCCCCTGACCCGGAATAGCGAGGGCATGACCACGCAGCTGGTGCCTCGGACAGGTCGCGATCTGTCGCACCGCCCGATGTCGCGCTGGGGATTGCCGCCAAAGCAAGTCGCTGATTGACCGCCCGCCCCACCCCTCCTATGATTGATGCCGCATGGCGAGAGCGATACGTGGTGAAAGGGACGTGGGTATGACACTGCTGCTATTCCAGACCGATAGCAATCTGCGGGAGTTCGACGCGATGATGACGGCAGCCGACACGGAGGCACGCACGATCGTGCTCGATCGCACGGCGTTCTACCCCGGTGGCGGCGGACAGCCGCACGATACGGGGACAGTGCGCGCAGGCGAGCGTAGCTGGCCGGTCGAGAAGGTGGAGAAGCGCGGTGACGAGGTCGTGCATCACCTCGGCGGGGACGTGCCGCTGCCACAGGCGGGCGAAACGGTACGCGGCGAGCTCGATTGGGAGCGCCGCTACCGGCTGATGCGGACGCACACGGCGATGCACGTCCTCTGCGGCACGATCTGGCGCGAGTTCGGCGCGCAGGTCACGGGCGGGCAGATGTATCTCGATCGCGCGCGGATGGACTTCGAGCTCGACGATCTGAATCCCGAGCGCGTCGCGCAGATCGAGGCGCGCGCCAACGCCGCGATCGCCGGCGGGGCACCGGTGACCGTCCGCATCCTGCCGCGCGCGGAGGCGTTCGCGATCCCCGATCTGATCCGCACGAAGATCAACCTCTTGCCGGAGGGGATCGCCGAGGTGCGCGTCGTCTCGATCGGCGACCTCGACACGCAAGCCGATGGCGGCACCCACGTCGCCGACGCGCGCGAGGTCGGCGGGATCCGGATCATCGGGACGCGCAGCAAGGGGAAGATCAACAAGCGCCTCGAAATCGCGCTGATCGACGACTGAGCGCCGGGACACCCGCTCAGGAGGCCGCAGGGCCTTCGGGCGGTCGCCGGTCGGCCCAAGGACGCGCCGCCTCGAAGGCCGCGCCCGCGCGCAGCACCGTCGCCTCATCGAAGCGCCGCCCGACGATCTGCAAGCCGATCGGCAGGCCATCTGGGGTAAACCCGGCGGGGACGCTCAGCGCCGGGTTGCCGGTGAGGTTGAACGGGTAGGTGAACGGGGTCCAGCCGAAACGCTCCAGCGCCCGCCCGTGCAGTTCGCGCGGCCCCTCCTCGCCCGCCCGGAAGGGCGGCACGGCCAGCGTCGGGGTCAGCAGCAGATCGTAATCCTCGAAGAAACGGCGCGTCGCCTCCCAGGTCGCCTGGCGCTCGGCGTTCGCGCGGATGTAGTCGAGCGCGGTCAGCCCATCCGTCTCCTCGCGCAGCGCGCGGTCGAGCGCCGGATCGATCAGGGCGCGGCGCTCGGGCGACAGATCGGCGACGTTGAAGGCGACACCACCATAGAAGATGGCCCGGATCGCGCGGCTCGGATCGGGGAAGCCGGGGTGCGCCTCCTCGACGATGCAGCCCAGGTCGGTGGCGAAGGCGCGCGCCGCCTCCGCGACGACGCGCGCCACGACCGGATCGACCGCCGCGTAGCCGAGGTCGGGCGACCAGGCGACGCGCAGGCCGCGCACGCCCCCGTCGCAGGACGCCAGCCAGTCGTCCCCGGTCGCGGGCAGGGAGAGGCGGTCGCGCTCATCCGGCCCGGCGATCACGTTCAGCAGCAGGGCGGCGTCGCGCACGGTGCGCGTCATCGGGCCGGTGTGCGCCACCGTCTCGACGGGGCTCGCCGGGACGGTCGGCACGCGCCAGAGCTGCTGTTTCAGCCCGACGATCCCGCAGAAGCTGGCGGGGATGCGGATCGAACCCGCACCGTCGGTGCCGAGGGCCAGCGGGGCCAGCCCCGCCGCGACCGCCGCCGCCGCGCCGCCGCTCGATCCTCCGGCACTCGCCTCGTGCGCCGGATCCCAGGGGTTGCGGGTCACGCCGAAGAGGGGGTTGCTGGTGTCGCCCTTCCAGCCGAACTCGGGCGTATTGGTCTTGCCGACGATGATCGCCCCGGCGGCGCGCACCCGCGCGGTCGCCGTGGCATCCTCGTTCGGCACCGCGTCGGCGTAGAGGCGCGAGCCGCGCGTCGTCCGCACCCCGCGCGTATTGGTCAGATCCTTGATCGAGATCGGCACGCCGTGCAGCGGTCCGAGCGCATCGCCGCGCATGACCACGCCCTCGGCCTCGCGGGCCGCCGCCAGCGCCTCGTCCGCCGTGACGGTACAGAAGGCGTTCAGCGCCGGATTGAGCCGCGCGATCCGTGCCAGCACCGCCTCGGTCACCTCGACCGGCGAGACGACCCGCTCGCGGATCAGCGCCGCCAGCTCGGTCGCCGGGGTGAAACACAGGTCGCGCGCATCCACAAGGCCCCTCCTCCGCATCTCGCTCACTCAGTGGAGTGTGATTGTGCCACAGCTCAAGAGGGCGCGTGCGCGGGTGGCGGAGGCATGACCGTCAGCGCATCCCCGGCGCGGATCGTGCCCGCGCGCTCGACCCAGGCGACGAGGCCGCGCCGCCCGAGCGCCGCCTTGGCGAAGCGCGGGGCAAGCTTCGGCACGTCAGGGTGATGCTCAGCGATGGTGCGCCCCGGCTGGATACACGGCTCGTTCTCCCCGGTGACGACGAGGGTCGCCTTATCGGGGAAGAAGAGGCGCGTGCCGGGCGGCAGTGCGGTCAGTTGCGGGAGTGCGCGCGTGACGAGGTTCGCGCCGAGCCAGGCCGGATCGACGGCGGGGATGCCGAGCGCGGCGGCGATCGCGGCCAACTCCTCCGCGTCGATCAGCGAGATCTGGCGCGTATTGCGGATGATCGCGCCGCGCGGGAAGAACGGCACGCGCGCATCGGCGCGGCGGGTCGGCCCGGCGTGGTGATCGCCCGCGAAGCCGTCGAGCGTCACCGTCACCACCTCGACCGGCTGCGAGACGAGGTAGCTGGTGCCGCGCACCACCCGCTCCTCGCGCGTGAGGGGCGGGCTGATCAATAGCGCCACGACCTCGCCCTGGCTGGGTTGCTCCATCGTTCTCCCTCGCAACGCGGCCCCGACGAAGCCGCGCCTCAGCCGAAACCGAGCGGGCGCAAACGTGTCAGCGCCTCATCGATCGCCAGGATCGCCTCGTCGCAGGCGTCGATCGCGCGGTTGCGCTCGCGGATGGCGCGGTCGCGGCGACTCGCCTGTCCGGCGGGGGCGGGCTCGGCCCGCGCCAGGAAAGCGTCGAGGCCCGGCAACAGCGGGTAGGTATCCGGGGCAGGGGCTTCGAGCGCGTAGGGGTCGCCCACATGGCGCAGCGGCGGCAGCAGCACCTGTCCGATCCGCCGCAGGAGGCGATTGCCCAATTCGAGCCCCTCCTCATAACTCGGCGCATCGGCCTGAGCGATGTGGAGGAGGGCGATCTGCGCGCGCTCGGTCGCGGTCACCAACGCTTCGGCGCGGCCACGCAGCGCCGACAGGTCGACCTCCGGCACGTCGGCGGCGACCGCCTCGACCCGCGCCACGACCGCGCGCGACAGCGCCAGGAGATCGTGGGGGAGGAGCGGCGCGGTGCAGAGCCGCGCCAGCGGGACGACGCAGGCGTCGAGGCGGTCGTGACCAGCAGCGGGGAGGCGCAGGACCGGCAGGCCGAGCCGCGCGAACGCCCCCTGCTCCCCGCCATAGGGGGGCGCGGCGGACCAATCGACCAGATCCCACCCACCATCGTCGAGCGCGCGGTTCGCGAAGGCGCGCAGCGTCTCTTCCGCCCAGGCCGCGACCGGGGTCGTGCCCGGCTGCGGCTCGGGAGTCAGGGTGAGGGCGCAGACCGCGCGCGCGCGCAACTCCGTCCAGGCGTGGTCGGTGTACCAGAGCGGCCCGGTCAGCGCGGTCGCCCCTTGCGGCCACCAGACGAAACGGACGCCGCGCCGCAAACGCCCCGCGTGCGCCGCAAAAAGTCGGCAGAGTTCGAGCAGGCACGCCGCCGCCTCGCCGCCATCGATGGCGGACGGCCCCGGCGCACCGACGAGGACGAAATTGTCCGGTTCATCGGCCCCCTTGATCGTCGCCACCGGCAACAGCAACCGCCGCGTGGCCCAGACTAACTCCGCGTGCAGCCGCACCGGCGTCGGGCCAGCCGCACAGAGCGCGAGGAAGCCTTCGCCCGCCGCGCGCCCGATCGCGATGATCGGCGTCGAGACGGGAGCACCCCAGCGATCGGTCGCCGCGAGCGGCGTAGACAGCGTCTCGTCCGCGCCGATGTAGACCTGCGCCACCGCGCCGCGCGCCGCCAGAGCCGCGATCGTGGCGACGCGCGGCGCGGCGTCCACGAGCGCGATCGTGCCGTGCAGCGGCCCGGTATCGCCCGCACTCACAGCGCGCAACTCGGCCATCAGCCCATCGGGCGGGGTGGGCGCGCTGTAGGGGAAGGGGCGGGCCGCGACCGGCGCATCGCGCCGCGCCAGCGAGAGACGCGCGGCACCAGGAACGCTGACCGGCGCGTCGAAGCGCTGCACGACGGTCGGGATACCCCAGCCGCGCAGCTGACCGCGCAGGAACGCCGCCGTGCGGTCGCGCCCCTCGCCCGCGCCTTCAGCGAGCGCCGCAGCGAGCCCGGCCCGATAGAGGGCGAGGGCGCTCGGATCGAGCGCCGCCAGCAAATCTTCCTCGAATGGGGTCACCCCAACCGGCATACCCTTCCCTTCACCGTCAGCAGGCACCATGTTCTTCATGCCTGAGATACCGTGCCGCCCACATCGCCGCCGCTGCTAGGGCTTCACTTCCACCGCATTGAAGATGTTCCGCACGGCCATGAGGTAGCGCTCGTCCGCCAGCCCGGTCGGACGATTCGCCTCGCGGGGCGCAACCGGGGTCTCGGTGACGCGCGCCTGCGGTCGCGCTGGCGGCGGCGGAGCGCTGCGCTTCGTCTCCGGGTAGATCTCTTCGGCGGGCGGTTCCAGATCCCACGGCGGCTCATCGGGCGAGCCAGCGGGCGGCGGCGGCGCAGGAGCGACAGCAGCGACGGGCGTCGGCTGCTGCTCGCGCGGGGGTGTCATCGGCGCAGGCGCGGAGACGGACGCGGGCGATGGGGAGGGCGCAGGTGACGAAATGAGCGCGGGTGACGATACGGGCGCATCGCCGGCTTCCGCCCGCGTGATCGCCAGGAGCTGGTATGGCCTGCCAAGCACCTGGGCCACCACCTCTTCGATCACCCGCTTCGTATCGTCCTCGTTGAGCTTTTTGTGGTGGAAATCGTAGACCGCCACCAGCGTCAGGGTGCCATCGCCGATCGTGTGCGGATCGACCGAATTGAGCAACGCATCGATCCGCCGATTGCTCGCCCGCACGCCCTGCCGCACGCGCGGCCAGAGATCGCGGACCTGCTCGATCGTGAGGGCGGAGACGACCGCCGCCGACGCTGGCACAGGCGCTGGCGTAGGTGGCGGGGCGGGGACGCTCGCGGCGGGAGCCGGGGCCACCGGCGCGACGATGATCGGCGGCGCAGTCTCCTGCGGTTCCGGCACGGGCGGTGGGGCCGCCTCATGCACCGGGGCAGGCACGACACTCGGGCGTGGCGGCGACGACTCCGCACGGATCGGGGTCGGCACCCGCTCCGGTGCGGCGGGAGTCTCACGCAAGGCTTCTCGGAGGCGTTCCTCCAGGGGCGGTTGCGGCGTGGCGCGCGTCGGGAGGGCGCGCGGCGGGGGCGCGGCGAGTTGTGCCGCCACCCCCTGCCGCGCCAGCACGGCGTCGATCAGGCAGAGTTCGAGCGGCAAATGACCGTAAACGCTGTGCCGGATCCCGTAATCGACCTGACTGAAACGCTTCAGGAGGACGGCGATCTCGCCGAGCGTGAACGCGGCCAGATGTTCGGGCGCGATCGGCAGATCGGTCTCCTCCACACGCGCCTCGCGTCCCGGCGTCGCCGCCGCGTGCAGGAGCGCGCGCAGATAGGTCACCAGCTGCCCCGCGAATTGGCGCGCGTCCGCCCCGCCGTCGAGCGTCGCGTTGATCACCCGCAGCCCGGCTGCCGCGTCCGCCGCCGCGATCGCATCGACCAGCGTCAACACCTGTTCGCCGCCCCCCGCGCCGAGGATTTGGCGCACCGTGTCGGCGGTGATCCCCTCCTCGCTATCGCCATACGCGGAGAGTTGATCGAGGAGGCCGAGCGCATCGCGCATCGCGCCGCCCGCCGCGCGCGCGATCGCCGCCAACGCGGCATCATCGGCGCGGATCCCCTCGTTGGTGGCGATCCGGCGCAGATGGGTGGCGATCATCTCGACCGGGAAACGGTGGAAGACGAAGGTCTGGCAGCGCGAACTGATCGTCTCCAACACCTTGTCCTGATCGGTCGTCGCCAGGACGAAGACGAGATGCGGCGGTGGCTCTTCCAGGGTCTTGAGGAGGGCGTTGGAGGCATCCTTGGTCAGCTGGTGGACCTCATCGATGATGTAGAACTTTTTCTTCAGTTGCGCCGGGGCGAACCGCGCCTTCTCGCGCAGATCGCGCATGTCGTCGATACCGCGATTCGAGGCGGCGTCGATCTCGATGATATCCGTCGCGCGCCCCTCGTTGATCGCGACGCAGGAGGCGCAGACGTTGCAAGGACGCTCGGCGGGATCGGGATGCTCGCAGTTAACCGCCTTCGCCAGGAGGCGCGCGGAGGAGGTCTTGCCGCTGCCGCGCGGGCCGCAGAAGAGGTAGGCGTGGGCGACGCGGTCGTGGATCACGGCGTTCCGCAACGTCCGCGAGACGTGCGACTGCCCGACGAATTGCTCCTCGCCGAACGTGGTCGGGCGATATTTCCGGTAGAGCGATTGCGACCGCCCGTTTGCGCCTTGTCCTGACATATCTCCCCCTGCTGCGCCTTTGCCGTTCCTGTACGAACAAGTATAGCGGATCGCGCGCCCGCGCCCGCACCGGTCGCCGCCGCCCACCCGCGCAAACCCTTGACGGCCCGCGAAAGGGGCGCGCATACTCCCCGGCATGAAGCAGAAGAACACCATCCGCCGCCGCTTACGACACGCCGGGAGTATCCTCGCCGCGCTGATCCTCATCCCGCTCGCGGCGCTCGCCCTGATCGAGATCCAGCTCTTCGCGACCGCGCGCGGGCAGAGCTATCACGATATCGCGGCGGTCCCCACGCGGCAGGTGGCGATCGTCTTCGGCGCGCAGGTGTTGCCGGGCGGGCAACTCAGCGTCGCCCTCGCCAATCGGGTCGATGCGGCGATCGCCCTCTATCGCGCGGGCAAGGTGCGCCGACTGCTGATGACCGGCGACAACCGCGAGGACAACTACGACGAACCGGACGCGATGCGCGCCTACGCCATCGCGCACGATGTGCCGACAGGGGCGATCCTGACCGATCCGGCGGGGCTGCGTACCTACGATAGTTGTTACCGGGCACGCAGCGTCTTCGGCATCGCCCCCGATGAGGCGATCGTCGTCACCCAGGCGTATCATCTGCCGCGCGCCATCTTCACCTGCGATGGGTTGGGCGTGCGCGTGATCGGCTTCGTCGCCGCCCCGTTCGGTGGCCCGCGCGGGCGCGAGGCCGAGCTACGCGAGCACCCCGCCCGCTGGCTCGCTTGGTGGCAGATCGTCGTGGAGCATCCCATCCCGCCGACCACGCGCTAAACACGGCGCGTGGTGCTGGCGTTAGACCTGACGCTCAGAAGATCTCGTGCGTGTCGGCGTCGCGCGCGGTCGCCTCGCCCCGGTCGAGCGTCGCCAGCGCGGCGATCTCCTCCCCGGTGAGCGCGAAGTCGAAGACGCTGGCATTCTCGCGCTGACGGCCAGGATCGGCGGACTTGGGGATGGCCCCGATCCCCTGCTGCACATGCCAGCGCAAAATGATCTGCGCCGGTGTGCGCCCGTACTTCGCGGCCAACTCGGCGACGATCGCCGCGCCCGGGACACCCTCCGGCACGCCCAGCGGGCTCCACGCCTGCGTCGCGATCCCCTGCGCGGCGAGATAATCGCGCACGGCGCGGCGCGGGAGCGCGGGCGAGAGTTGGATCTGATCGATCGCCGGGATCACGCCCGTCTCGTCGATCAGCCGCTGGAGGTGGTGCGCCTTGAAGTTCGACACGCCCGCCGACCGCACCAAGCCTTCCCCGACGAGATCGAGGATCGCGCGGTACGACTCGACGTACTTGTCGATGCGCGGCAGCGGCCAGTGGATCAGGAAGAGCTCGACGTAGTCGAGGGCGAGGAGTTCCAGGCTCCGCAGCAAGGCCGCGCGCGTCTCGTCATAGCCATGATCCCTGCCGCGCAGCTTCGTCGTGACGAACAGTTCATCGCGCGCCACGCCCCCCGCCGCGATCCCCCGCCCCACCCCGGCCTCGTTCCCGTACCGCGCGGCGGTATCGATCAGGCGATACCCCTGCCCGATCGCCAGGGACACCGCCGCAGCCGCCCCATCGTCATTCAACGGCCACGTCCCCAGGCCGATCAGCGGCATCGCGTGGCCGGTATTCAGCGTGATCGTTGGAATCTGTAGTTGCTCCATGCCTCCCCAGTCTCCTCCCTTACCGGGCTATTCGGATACCCCACCCTCTGAAAAGCTACGATCCCATCCATGAGGCGGGGTCGATAGCGAAAAGCTCATGCTTTGTACGAAGGTACAGGTGTGCGCCGCGCCCGATCGCCCCGGTAAATGTGATAGCCTTTCCGTGCTGGTCTACAGGGCGCAATTTTTGCACGGCGCGCGTCTCCAGATCGACGAGGAAGAGGTGTCGGGGATAACGACCGCCCCCCGCGAACAATGCCTGGTCGCCGGAGACGGCGAAGCCGCGCGCGCCCTTGATCGGAAAGTCGCGCCAGATGCGGTCAAACCGACCAGCGACGAGGCGCACCAAAGGGTAGTCACCATAGTAATACAGCCATACAGCGTCATCGTCGCCGACGTTGATCGCGGTGCAATCGTCGATGCTTGGTAGCGCGTTTTGCTTCGCGATGTCGAGGAATTGGAGCAACGGGTGTCCTTCCAGATCGAGGCAGACAGCCCCCGCCTGCCCAAAAGTGCTGTACTTGTAGACGCCTTCATCGTGATAACCAACCCAGAGCCGGTCATTGCTGGTGGCGTGGACCTGCTTATAGCCTCTGCCGATCGAGAGCGCAGCAACACGCCGACCATCCGCATCATACAGATAAGCATTGTTGCGCGCCGCGTCCCGCTCATAGGATCGCAACGCTAGGAGCCAGCGACCCTCACTGAGCGGTTGTACCGCATCGAAAGCCTCTGCTATGGCTGAAAGATCGAGTACGCTCACATTAGCACCCGTGAGTCGGTGAAGACGATAGTTATGCGGTGCGGGCGCGGGGATACGCCGATGAGACACGCCACGCGCGTCTTCTAACCGCTCATAGCGTTCAAGGGGCTGTTGCGCCGAGAGCACTGCAACATCGCCGCGCGGGCCGACGGCGACATCGAGGATATGCCGATCGGGTGCTAACGTGCGCGTATCGAGCAGGCGCGTTGCCGCGATCTCATCCGCTGATTCGCAGGCGCGCAGCCAGGAGATGACAGCCTCGTGAAACCGCTGATTCTGCGTGACGAAGACGACGGTTCCTCCGTCCTCAAGGAACGACTCTGGCTTCAGCGCCGCAACGTCGTCCCAGAAACGCCGCTGCATCTCAGCAACGAACGCGGCCCAACCCGGCACATCCTCGCGCCACATCGGCGGCGGCGACTCGTCGTGCAGATATTCCACGTCCCGTAGGGAACCATTGCGAGCGCTCGGCGGCAAGGGGGCGGCTGTCGGTAACTGCGTGAAGTCCGACGCAATATCGGAGCGCGCGAAAAAGGCCCACGCCCGAATGTCACGCTGGCGGTCTAAGGAAAGTTGGTCGAGCGTAGTGAGTGTCGGACTGAGCAGGAGCCGACCGCTTGCTAACCAGCCATGTACGTTGGCCTGAGCCTCCTGGCCCAGGATCGCGTCGTTCCAACCATAGATTAGCGCGCGCTGCCCCAAGACGATCTCGGGACATGCGCGTAATAACTCTTGGATGGTATCGCCGTGGCCTTCGACCCAATAGTACAGACCGTGCGTGCCGGAGAACACCATTGGCACATCGGGGGCGGCGCGGTGAGGCACCGCATAGCATCAGGAGTAGCGGGCGAAGGCCCGCCCACGGAAGTATAGCAAGAAGCCGTTAGCGCCCGAGCGCCGGGCGCAGCCGACCGAGCAAACGCCGCGCGATCGTGGCGAACTCATCGACACCGAGGCGGGTGACGCCCCAGGCGTAGACGAGGCCACCGAGCGCGACCGGGAGCAGCAGGGTCAGGACTTCGCGGACGAAGAGCGGGCCGGGGAGGATCCGCGCGAGGCCGGTCGCCGCGCCCCAGGCGAGCGCCGCCATCACCACGCTGACCCCGACGCAGATCGTCAGCACGCGGCGATACGCCCGCCAGTCGGATGCGGCGAGGAAGTGCCGACCGAGCCAGAACATCGTCAGCGCGTGGAAGGTCCATTGCACCGAGATCGCGGCGACGAGCGCCACCATGCCGAAGCGCCCCACCAGCGTGACTTCGACCCCGATGTAGAGGAGGACCGCCGCCAGCCCGACGAGTTGCGGCGTGAGGGTGTTGCGCCGCGCGTAGAAGGCGTTGATCAGCAATTGGTCGTACGCCTGGAAGAAGGTGCCGGGGATATACCAGACGAGCGCCAGCGCGATCAGCCGGGCACCCGCATCGGTGGTCGCGCCGTGCCGGAAGATCACGTTGACGAGCGGCACCGCGAGCGCCAGCAGCCCGAAGGTCGCGGGGACGATCAGCACCGTGGTCATCCGCAGCGCGGCGGTGAGGGTCGCCCGAAAACCCTCCTCGTCGCCGCGCTCCGCCTGCCGCGAGAGGGCGGGCAGGGCACCGAGGGAGATGCCGGTCGCCACCAGGCCGAGGACGAGCTGCTGCAAGGTGGTGGCGTAGCGCATCGCGCCCAGCGCATCCTCGCCCGCATTCCAGGCGAGGCCGCGATCGATGATCTGCCCAACCGTGTTGGCGATCAGGCCGATGAAGATCGGCGCGTAGAGGATCAGGATGCTGCGGATCGCCGGATGCCGGAAGTCGAATGCGGGACGGGGCATCACGCCGCGCAGGCCCGGCAACTGGATCACCACCAACAGCACCGCGCCGACCAGCACCCCGACGACCATGCTGGTGACGCCGAGCCAGCGCGCCAGGAGGATCGTCGCGAGGATGATCGCGCCATTACGCGCCGCCTGCGAGGCCGAGGGCCAGACGAAGTGGCCGAGCGCGTAGTTCGCCGCCAGGAAGATCGCCGAGACGCCGAGCAGCAGGACCGCCGGGAGGATCAGCCGCACATTATGAACCGTTGCCGGGATGAGCGTTGCTTCGATAACTTTGGATAATGCATTCGCGCCGGTGATCGCGCCATTTCCCATCTCCTGCGTGATCGGTCGAGACGAGGCGGTGCCTAAGCCAATATTGAGCCACGCGCCGACGAGCGGCGAGGCGAAGATTTCCAGCAGGATCGTTGCACCGCCGAGAACGAGCAGGACGAGCGTTATCAGGGTGCCGAGGATGCGCCGCAACTCTTCGCGGCGCTCGGGGATGACATATTGGCTGAGGACCGGCACCAGCGCCGAGGCGACCATGCCGCTGATCAGCAGATCGTAGAGGATCGTCAGCATACTGTCGGCGAGGGTGAAGGACTTGAAGTTCGCGCCGGTGCCGAAGTAGTACGAGGCCAACTGCTCGCGCACCAACCCGAAGAGGCGCGACAGCAGGTTGCCCACGGCGATGATCAGGGCGGCGGAGGCGATGCCGCGCCCGGCGACCTCCTGCATCGTGGGGGTCGCGTTCGCGGCGGTCTCCTCGACCGCCGCCGCGTCGGTGATCTCGGTACTCATCGAACGCTTGATCGCGCGCACAGGAGTAGGTCGCAGATGGACACCGAACGACGCAAGGCCATACCTCTCTCGTGAACCGGAGTCAGCAGTGGCGCACAGTATACGCCCCGGCGCGACGGTCGGGCGCGTTCAGTCGTTGCTCGCGGGGCAATAGCGCGCGACGACCCGCGCGACGGTGTCGCTGGTGGAGCGCCCCGCAACGAGCGTGATGACGCGAATCTCGCCGCCGTACGCGCGCACCACCGCCGCCTCCGGCAGCGGCTGCCCGACTCCATCCGGCGTGGCGGCGTAGTCGCCGCCCTTCACGTAGATGACGGGGCGCAGGGCGGCGATCAGCGCGGTCGCGGTGTCCTCGCCGAAAAGGACCACCCGATCGACCGGGACGAGCGCGGCCAGCATCTCGGCGCGCTCATCCTGCGGCACGATCGGGCGGCGCGGCCCCTTCAAGCGGCGGGTCGCGGCGTCATCGTTCAGCCCCACGACCAACAGATCGCCGAGCGCACGGGCCGCGCTGAGGTAGCGCAGATGCCCGACGTGCAGCAGATCGAAATGCCCGTTCGTGAAGACGATCCGCTGCCCGCGCTGTGCCGCCTCCTCCGCCAGCGCGGGCAACTCCTCGCGCGCGATGAGCGCTCCCATGCAACTCCTTTGAGTAGACGAGCAGACGGAGTAGGCCAGTAGTGGAGTACAGAGACGAGCGAGGAAATAGAAGCCGATCTACTCGCCTACTGGCCTACTCCGTCTACTACGCTTACTCACTGAAAGCGCCGCCAAGCAATCAGGCAGGCGAGGCCGACGAAGAGCGCCGTCACGAGCAGCGTGGGCGGTTGCACCCCTTGCAGCAGGTTCGGCAGCCGCGCGGTATCGAACGCCCCGAGGAGGCGCACACCGATCACCACGCGGCTGATCGCGAAGCCGAGCAGCACGCAGGCGATCGCGATCGCCTGCAAGGTCGGGCCGCGTCGGCGCTTCGCCAGGAAGCTAACCGCCTCGGCGACCCCGAAGCCCAGGAGCAACGAGAACCAGAAGCCCCAGTCGTAGGCCGGTCGCAAGCCCAGGCCGAGCGTGTTCAGCAAACCCCAGGCGATGCCGATGACGATCGCCACACCGAGGCCGCCGACGATGGCGCGCGCCACGATGGCGGTATCGGCCTGGTACATGACCGGCACCGGGCCGCGCGCGCACTCGGGGCAGCGCAGGCCGACCGATGTCGGGATGGCACATTGGGTACAGATCGGGCGCTCGCAGCGATTGCAGCGCAGCCGGGTCGGATTATTCGGATGACGGTAGCAGCGTAGCGCGCCCTCATCGTCTTCGGTGGTGTGTTCGGCGATCGCGTTGATCGGCGTCCTCCAATCGCTGGGTCCAGTATCGGTAGGGCTGCCGAGCGCGCCCCTAAAGGAAGTATAGTGCAGGGTTTGCCGGAAAACGGCCGCGCTATAACAGATACGCGCCGCGCTGCGGGGACGTTGCATCGCAAGTGCAACCAGGAGGCGGGGGCGCATGGCCGCGCCCCCGCCTCGGTGCTGGTGTGCCACTCAGCCGAAGCTGCTCCCACCACTATCACCGCCGCCGCCGCCGCCGCTATCGCCGCCACCGCCGCTCCAGCCGCCGCCGTCCCCGCCGCCGCCGCCGCCACCGAAGGCGCTCCCGGCAGAGTTCAACATGTCGGAGAGCGAGTCGCTCCAGTTCTGGACGCCGCCGCCGCCGCGATCGCTGAGGTCTTGCAGGCTGGGAACGCTCCAGCCGCCACCGCTACCGCCACCGCTGTCACCACCATCGGCGTTACCACCGCCAGGGCCACCACCGGGGGAGACGCCGCCACCGTAGTAGCCCCCGCCCGGCCCACCATAGTAACCGCCGACCGGACCACCGATGATGATCGGCCCGCCCCCACCGGCATACCATTGCGGCGCGGGGGTGCTGACGCTGGCGAACTTCTGGATGAAGCTGCGGTCGAGGCCGAACGCGGTCGCGTAGGGGAGATAGCGCTCGAAGATATCCTTCGCGTTCTCCAGATTATCGTACTTCTCCAGATTGGCGAGATAACGCCTGAACGCCTGCCACTTCGCCGCCTCCTCGGCCCCCTTGAGCGTTTTGGCGGGCATCACGCGAGAGAGGAAGATCAGCACCACCCCGATCAGCGCCAGCGGGATCGCGGTCGCGGTCAGCCCGTGGGCGACCCCGCCGAAGAGGACCGAGACGGCGATCCAGGCGATGACGGCCAGGACGATCAGCGCGATCCCGAAACCTTTGTACCGCGCGCGGGTCGTCTCCGGGCTCTGCTGGAAATAGCCGCGCTCCACGACCTCGGCGTACAACTCCTTGCCGAAGCGTGGCAGCGAGTTTGTCATGCTCGCCTTGACCTGACTCAGGCGGACCTCTTCGCCCCCACCGATGAAGATCGTATCGAGCAGGGTCTGCTCGAACTTGCTCAGCGGCTGCTCGTTCGGCAGGCGGGTCACCACGAAGTCGCGGGAGCCGCCCAAGCCGAACGGGCCGGGGGTCTGCTGCTCGTCGATCTTCAGCACCCCCCGACGCCCAAAATCGGTGAACGTGCCCAGGACATCCTGGAGATCGGCGCGCTCGTCGATCAGCGTCCCGGCGACGCCGGGGCTGAGGTCGCTCGGCGGCTGGCGCAGATAATCGGCGACGAGCCCGGCGTAGCGGTCGCGCCCGCGCAGATACCAGAGGAGATAGAGCCCCACCGCCCCGCCGACCAGGATCAGGAAGCCGAAAGCCGCCGAGATGACGGTGATCAGATTGCCGATCGCATCCTGGCGCTCGCCGGCGTCGAACTGGCCCTGCCAGGCGGGGGCCGTGGCGCTGACCAGCCCATGCGGGAAGGTGACCTTCACCCCCAGCCCGACATCCTTGCTGACCGGCCCGGCGGTGAAGCGCACCGTCTGCCCATCGACCACCGTGGCCTGCGCCGCCGCGCCGCGCGAGTCGGTCTTGATCTTCGACTTATCATCAACCGCCTGCGGCAAGGTCACTGTCACCGTGGAGGCGGTGGTATTGGCAGCAAAGTTGTTGCCAAGCGCCTGCCAATCCGCGATGTCGCCGCTGTCGTAGATCCGCAGCCCGCCGACGACGGTGTAGGAGATGACGAAGGTGCGGGTTTGCCCGGCGGCCTGCGCGTAGAACCAATCGACCTGGAAGAACTTGTCGCCCGCCGTGGTCTTGCGCGTGGTAACGAAGGTGTTGGCCGTGGTGCCGCTCTGCGCCTGCGTGTAGTTCTGCGTCCCCTCGCTGACGGTGATATCCTTGATATCGGTCACATTGTTGATATTGATCGTGCGCGCAGCGCGCGTGAACGTCCCACTCGGATAGGTGATATTCTGCGTCTCGGTGACGCGGAAATCGCCGTTCGACTGGACCGCGATGTTCGCGTCAAAGCGGTTGTAGACGACATCGGCGGCCAGCGCCGACCCCGGATTGACGAAGGAAACCAGCCCGGCGCAGAGCCCCGCCACGACCAGGAGTAACAACAGCGTTCGCAATTTCCGCATGACCACCCCACTCTTCCACCGGCGGCATCGGCTCGGCTCATTCTAGTGTAGCACCAGCCCGGCGGGCCGATCGGCTATTGGGAACCCCGCCGCGCGCCCCGTTGCCCGCTCCTCGCGAGCGGGCCAACGCCACACGGCAACATCTACGGGCAAATCGCACATTCTGTTTCGGCGATGGCGGCTGACCGGGTGGCGGGGTACGATTACCGTAGCGCCCCGATCGCGCGGCGAGCCAGACACAGCGAAGATGGGGATCGATGGCGCGCTCCGCCACCACCGCGACGACCGCGCCACGCCCCGGACCGCACGCCCCGGTAGCGCGCCTGACGCACCTGGCGCGGGGAGCCGCGCTCCCCCTCCTCCTCTGCGCCCTGGCCGTCCTGGGCCAGATCCCGGCGCTGTACAACGCGGCAGGGGCGCACGCCGACGCGGCGATCGTCGGCTTGCAGGCGATGCACATCCTGCGCGGCGAATGGTCGTGGTTCATCTGGGGGACGAATTACCAGGGCACGCTCGATGCGCTCCTGATCGCCCTCGGCTTCGCCGCCACCGGCCCACGCCCGCTGACGCTGATGCTCGTCCCGCTCTGCGGGCACCTGATCCTGATCGGGCTGACCTTCGCCACACTACGGCGTCACCTCATCCCCCTGGCGGCGGCGGCGACCACCCTCCCCGTCGTCTTCACCGCGATCCCGATCAACGGCGTGATCCTCTACCCGCCGCGCCAGTGGGCGATCACGGCGGCCATCGCGGCGGTCTGGCTGCTCGATGGCGCGAATCGCGCGCGCCGCCCTTACACCCGCCTCGCGCTGGGGAGCGGGCTGGCGTTCGTCGCCCTCTACCTCGACCTTTTCACGCTGCAATTCCTGCCCGCCCTCGGCTTCCTCGCGCTCGCCTGCTGCCTCGATGATCTTCCCGCCCGCCCGCTTGTATTGCGGCGGATCGGTGCCTGCGCCCTCGGCGCGGTCGGCGGGGCGCTGATCTTCGCCCTCTCCCGGCTGGCGATCACGCCGGGGGTGAACACCGTCGAGGCGAACGCATTGTCGTTCGCGACGATCCGCCGCAACGCCGCACTCCTCGTGGAGACCTGCCTGCCGCTGCTGCTCGGTGTGCAGATCTACATCCCCGGCGCGCAGCTCTACCCCGATCGCTGGCAGCCACCGGCATTCTTCGGAGCGATCCAGCTCGTCGGCGCGTTCCTGCTCCTCGCGGGGATCGTCTTCGGCGGCGTGGCGCTCCTGCTGCGCCGCCTCCCCTGGCCGATTCGACGACTCGGCGCGTTCGGGGCGCTCGTCGCCGCGACGACGATCGGCGGTTTCCTCCTCTCCCGCAGCCCGGTCGATCTCTGGGCCGCACGCTATCTCGCCCCGATCATCTGGGCGGCCCCGTTCGCGCTCGCCCCGGCGGCGCGGCTCTTCGGCGGGCGGCGCTTCCTCCTCGCGCTGGCCCCCTACGCCCTGGCGACGATCGTCGGGAGCTGGCTCAGCTTCGGCCCCTACGTGCAGGGTCTCCGGCCAGTCCACGACGCGCGCGGCGCGGCGACCGAGGAGGCAGCATTGGGCGCGGCGTTGCGCGAGCGCGGCGTGCAATATGGCGCGGCGCAATACTGGCTCGCCTACCGCCTGACCTTCCTCTGGCAGGAAGCGCCGATCATCGTGCCGACCGATCCGGGCAGCGATCGCTACGCCCCCTATCGCCAGGGCTACGACGCGGCCCCTGTCCTTGCCTACATCTTCACGACGGACGCGCGGCGCGGCTCATCGGAGCCGTGCGAGGGGTGGCTGCGGGCGTCGGGGGCGCACTACGAGCGGGTGCCGGTGCCGGGCTTCGTGGCGCTGCTCTGGTGGCGCGACGGCGCGACGGGGGATGCCGCAGGCTGTGTCGCGGCGATCCCGCAGCAGAGCGCCCCGAGCGCGAAGAAGTAGTAGTTGCAGAACGCCTGCTTGTTCAGCACGAAGAAGACGAGATAGAGCGCCCCTGCGGCGGTGGCGAAGCCAGCCGGGCCGCGCGCGCCGCGCCAGAGGGCCAGCGCCAGGACCGGCACGATCGCCACGAAGGCGAGCCAGGTCGGCGCGGGCAGCCCCGCACGGGCGAGCGCGGCCACGTAGCTGAGCGCGTCGCTCCGCTGCGGCTGGTAGAGCTGTAAGGTGATCACCGCCGTGACGAAGCCGCGCACCTCGCCGAGCACCAGCGGCAGAGTGACGACGAGCGCGACCAGCCCCGCCCGCCAGTGCAGGCGCAGCCAATCGCGCCAGCCACCAAGCCCGCCCACCAACAGGAACGCCAGGAGCGGGATGAAGACCATCGTCTGCTTAATCGCCAGCAACAAGCCGAGCGCCAGCGGCAACGCGCGCGGCCAGCGGCGGGCGCAGGCGACCGTCGCGGCCAGCAGCAGGATCGCGAACGGCTCGGTCCAGCCCTGTTCGAGGACGAAGAAAGCCCGTGGCGAGAAGAGGAGGAGCGCCGCCACCAGCGCGCCGACTCGGTCTGGCCGTGCGAGGGCCAGGAAGACGCCCGCCAGGATGAGCGCCAGCAGTTGGGCGAAGCGATAGTCCCCGGCCAGCAGATAGCCCGGCAGCGCCAGGAAGAGGCTCAGCGGCGGGTAGGGGAAGCCGAAGTTCAGCCGCCCATCGGCGACCAGTCCCGGCCCGTAATACGGCTCGCTGCCGTAGATATCTGGGAAGGTTAGCCCGTACGGGTTCTCGTCGCGCAGCAGGGCGGCGCTGCTCTCTTGCTGGAAAACGAAGACGTCGATCGGCGGCGCGGGCGACTGCCGGATGACCCAGGTGCCGAGCAGGAAGTGGACGAGCAGCAGCGCCGGGAACCACCAGCGCCGCAACGGGCGCGGCGACCACCAGCCGATCGCGATCAGGAGCGCGGCGACGAGCAAGCCGCCGAAGAACGGCGCGTAGTCGCGCGGCCAGGCGGCGGTGAGGTATTTCCCCGGTGGCTTCATCAGGAACGCGGCGATTTGCAGCAGACATCCCGCGCCGAGCAGGGCCGTCAGCGCGCGGGCGGAGAAGGCGATGCGAGGCAGGAGCGGCGCGACCACCGCCAGCAGGGATAGGATGAGCGCGACCGTCAGCCAGGGGAACGCTCCCGGCGTGAAATGCCCGTCGCTGAGTTGGAGCGCCGCCCCCAGCGTGAGCGCCGCCACCGTCAGCAGCGGCGCGGCCAGCGTGGGGGCATTGACACCCCCGCGCGCCGCCGTACGGGCAGCCTTGTCCGCGTGCGAAGCCGCGACGGCGCGCGCAGGAACAGGCGACGCGCTCACGCGGCGGGGTCTGCCGAATAGGCGACGAAGATCCATTGGAAGGCGAAGAGGCGCGGCGCGAGCCGCAGCGCCAGATGTTGCGCCCGCTGCATCAGGCGATAGGGCGCGCTCCCCTCACCGGACGGCCAGAGCTCGTCGAGCGGGATGCCGGTCGCGTAGGCGTGCGAGACGTGCAGCCCGGCGGCGCGCAGCGTCTCCTCCGCCGTGTCGCGCGTGTAGAAATGGAGGTGCGTCCGGTCGAGGATGCCGCGCTCCATCTGCGGGAAGCGCCCGAGGAGGAGCAAGAGCCGGATCGCCAGATGGGCGACGTGCGGCAGGGAGATGATGAAGACCGCATCGTCGGTCGCGACGGCGCGCAGTTGCCCCAACACCGCCACCGGATCGGCGGTATGCTCCAACACGTCGCCGCAGACGATCGTGCGGTAGGTCCGGGGCGTCAGCGACGCCTCCTCCACCGTGCCGATGTGAACCGCGCGATAGAAGGGTTGCGCGCGCGCGGCCCATGCGGGGTTCGGCTCCACCGCATCGATGATCAGGCCGCTGCCCGCGACGAGTTGCGCCAGAATCCCCTGCGCCGCGCCCACATCGAGGACCGGCGAGGCACCGAAACGGCGCGTCAGCCGCGCGATCTGCTGGTGGCTACTCCTCGGGTCGCGATGCAAGCGGTAGTGTAGCGTCCGATCGTCCACGGATTCTCCAGCGGTAGGCGAGCGCGAAGACCAGCGACTCGCGGATGCAGTTGATGGCGTATGGGATGCCGTTGACGTGGCTGATCTCATCGCCATAGTAGGTCGGGATCGGCACTTCCTTGACCCGATAGCCGCGCTTCAGGAATTGCAGGATGATCTGCGTATCGAAGTGCCAATTCTTCGTCATCGTCCCGAGCGGGATGGTGCTGAGCGCCGCGACCGAATAGGCGCGGTAACCCGAGTGGAACTCGCTCAGCCTGGTGCCGAGCAGGAAGTTCTGCGTCCAGGTGAGGATCTTGTTGCCGACGAATTTGTACATCGGCATGTTGCCCCGGATCGCCCCGCCCTTGATCAGCATCCGCGAGCCCATCACCATGTCGGCTTCCCCCGCTTCGAGCGGGGCGAGGAGGCGGTCCATGACTTCTGGCGCATATTGGCCGTCGCCGTGGAGGAGTACGACGATGTCCAGGCCGCGCTCGATCGCGTAGCGATAGCCGCGCTGCTGATTGCCGCCGTACATCAGGTTGACCGGATTGCGGTAGATGACGAGCTTGCCGTTGCCGAGCCGTCGCTCGTACTCCTGGCCGACCACGATCGTGGCGTCCTGGCTCGCGTCGTCGAAGACGAAGATCTCCTCGACCTTGTCCATGATCGGGGCCGGGATCCGATCGATCACGCTCCCCAGGGTCGCCTCGGCGTTATACGCGACGACCAGGATCCCGATGCGAGTCATTCGAGCCCTCCAGCAGGCGCGTCATCCCGCCGCGCACGCGACCACCAATTTCACTGACCCTATTGTCATTGTGGCATATCGCCCAACGGCGTGCCACTCCCGCAACGGGGGCAGGTGCGCGCGATCAAGCATTGATGGCGGGTGGCTCGTTCTCGGCTGCGGGGGCGGCGACACCGATCTCGTAGACCTCGAACCCCGCGTTGGTGTCGGCGATCAGGATGTCGCCGGGGAAACGGACGAGTTGCCAGAGGGACGCCAGATCGCCGACCGCCCCGGAGGCATTGGTCACCAGCAAGGCGAGGAGCGGGCCGCGCAGGATCGTGGGGGTCAGCGGCATCAGCAACGCGTCACCGAGGGAGATCGCCAGCAGCGGGGCGACGAGGATCGCGGCGTAGGGCCATTTGCCGACGAACTCGCGGAAGTGGCAGAAAGCGACGCCCGGCCCGATGCCGTAGACCGGTCGCCCGCCGACGGTCCAGGCGACCGCGCCGTGGATCAACTCATGGACGACCGGCAACACCACCAGCGCCGCCAATAGCACCAGCAGGATATCGAACAACCCGATCGTGAAGGAGATATGCCCGCCGCGCAGATCGAGCGGGCCGCCGAGCGGCGCGGTGAGCAGCGCGAAGACGACCAGCGCGACCGGCAACGCCACGAGACTGAGGGCTGAGAGGAGCCCGAGATTCAGGTGTCCCCGCCCGTGCAGGCGGTATCCCGCCGGTTGCGTCCCTTCGGCGGTCGCGCGGACATCGCTCAGGCGCAAGAGTCGCGGCATCGGGGGCTTCTCCTCAGGGTCGTCGTACGTTGTGGCGATCACATTGCGCCGCGACCACGGCGGGCGTGTGCGGTGTCAGATTAGCATGGCGCTATGGTATAGCAAACGCTGTCCTACACCGATATATCAGCATATCAGGCAAAGGCTGTTAAACGCCGGATGCCGACAACCCCGAGAGGCCATCGGCATCCTTAGCGATCAGCGTTGTGGCGATCCGGCTCGACCTTGCGGCTCCGCCTCTGCGTGTCCCGAACCTTCGCCCGAAAGCTAGATAGCCCTGACCCGCTTCCCCTTCTTCGCATCGCCGCACCCTTACGGTTGCGCCGACCCGTCTCCGGGGGCCGCATCGCTGATGTACGTACCATAGCACGGGCGTGCCGATTTGTCAAGCCCCATCCGGCACGCCCGCAGGGCTGTGTCAAAGTCGGGTTATGCTCATCACGGAGCCGCCGTGCTCACTGTGGCGTGGTGAGGCAACCGACAACTGCGCCGCGCGACCCGCCGATGACCCACGCGAAGCGCGGCCTGATCGCCGGACCACGCGACTTTGACACAGCCCTGGGCACGCCCGCGCCACGGTGCCGTGCTCAGCCGAGCTGCGCGCCGAGGACACCGGAAGCGCGCAGTTGCGGCAGGACGTACCGCCCGTAGAAGTCGATCACGCCGTACTGGTCGAACTGCCCCGAGTGGACGTAGACCTGCGTCGCGCCGTTGTCGAAGAGCTTCTGCAACGCCGCGATGTGGACGGCGGGATCGGTGCTCACCGGCCAGGAGGAGTATACCTCTTCGAGGGAGGTTTCCACGTCGGCGCGGTTATTGATCACCCGTGGATCCGGCTCGTTGACGTAGGTTTGCCATGACCGGGGGATGAAGCGCCAGTAGGACGCCGCCTCCTCGGCCTCGGCCTTGCCGACGACGACGACGAAGTGCTCGACCAGGATCGGCATGGCCGCCGGGTCTTTGCCCGCAGCGAGCGCCCCCTGTCGGAAGTTGATCATCTGCGGTACGGACATCAGACTCTGCGTGTCGGTGATGAGCCCATCCCCGTATTGCCCCGCGCGATACATACTCTTCAGGCCATTCGAGGCGACATAGAGCGGCACCGGCTGCGCTGGGAGATCCCACAACCGCAACGCCGTTGTCTGGAAGTATTTCCCTTGGAAGTTGACCACCTCGCCGGTCCAGAGCTGCCGAATCAACTGGATCGCCTCGACCAGTCGATCCGAACGCTCCTACCATTTCGGCCAGACGCCGGTCGTCGCTTTTTCGTTCAACGCCTCGCCAGAGCCGACCCCGAGGAAAACACGGCCCGGATAGAACTGTCCGAGGGTGGCGAACGCCTACGCCACGATCGCGGGATGGTGCCGGAAGGTGGGGCAGGTGACGCCGGTGCCGAACGGGATCTCCCCTGTCTGCGCCCCCAGGCTGGAGAGTGTGACCCAGGCGTGGCCGGCGTGCCCCTCGTTCGCTATCCAGGGCTGCGTGTGATCACTGGTCCAGACGGTGTTGAAGCCGGCGACCTCGGCGGCACGACCGAGCGCGACCAGGGTCGGGGCAGGGAATTGCTCGTGCGAGAGGACGAAGCCGACACCGCGCGTCGAGCCGGGCGCGGCGGTGGAAGTCGCCGTGCCGGTGGGAGCCGCCGCAACGGCGGGTGCGCCGCCGAGCCGCGAGCCCGCCGTTGCGGCCAGCCCGAGCGCCGCAGCGCCGGTCATGAAATCGCGGCGGGAGACACGTCCGGGCTGCGCCGAATGTAGGCCCATTGCTTCCTCCTGGCTGAATGAAATCTTTCAGGTATGGCGAGGCTTCTCGCTGGCACATATAAAGAGCGGCACAATATCGAGCGGGAGCACGTTGAGGAGTTTGTGGGGAACGGAGGCGGTGAGGTAGACACCGCCCCCGGTACGCAACTCGTACGGGGGCGGTGAGACAGGGGGCGAACTACAGTGGGATACCGCGAAGGAGGTTAGGCAACGCCGGTGCCAGCATCGGCGCGGGCGAGTTGCGCCTGTGCCTCGTGCCGCCCCTCAGCAAACTCCTCGACGATCTTCTTGTTGAAGGCCGGGATATCGTCCGGCTTGCGGCTCGTCACCAGGCCGTGATCGACCTGGACTTCCTTATCGACCCAGTTGCCTCCCGCGTTACGTATATCGGTCTGAAGGCTCGGCCAGGAGGTCACGGTGCGCCCGCGCACCACATCGGCCTCGACCAGCATCCACGGCCCGTGGCAGATCGCTCCGACCGGCTTGCCCGCCGCGAAGAACTCCTTGACGAAGCGCACCGCGTCCTTGTCCGTCCGCAGGTGATCGGGATTGGCGACGCCGCCGGGGAGGACCAGCGCGTCGTAATCGGCTGCTTGGGCCTCCTGCACCGTCTTGTCGACCGTGAAGGTATCGCCCTTCTCCGTATCGTGATTCATCGCCTGGATCGCGCCCGCCTTCAGCGAGATCAGGTGGGTGGTCGCACCAGCGTCTCGCACCGCCTGCCACGGCCCGGTCAATTCGACTTGCTCCACGCCATCGGTCGCCAGGAACGCGACCTTGCGTCCGTTCAACTCGTTCGCCATGATCGTTTCTTCTCCAAACTTTGTCTGTTGCTTGTGCCAGACTGACCGCTATCCGCTTCTCGCCCACAGGTCGGGCCAACGCGACCCAAACGATCGGCAAGGATGCGCCGTGGGTTAGGCGTCGCCGAGCGCAACCTTCTCGTTCTTGCCGCCGTCGGCCTCCTTGCCGGTGACGAGCGACTTCACGAAGCCGACCGCCTGCACCACTTTCGAGTCGGGGCTGTCCCAATATTCCGCCTCGGTGGCGCGCACGCGCAGTAGCGCCAAGTTCGGATCCTCCAGTCCATCGGGGAACCACGCCTTGTAGATCGGATTCCAAAGCTCTGCGGCCTTCTTACGGTCGCGCACCACATCCGCCGTACCGGAGAGGGAGACGTAGACGTTCGAGCCGGTATCGGCGAAGGCGAGGTTGACCTGCGCATCGGCCTTAATTTCGGCCACCGCGCCGGAATGCGATCCGACGAAGAACCAGAGTTCCTCGGCGAAATCCTCGTCCAGCATTGTCATCGGGCGGCTCCGCAGGCTGCCATCCGCCTCGGTCGTCGTCAGCATCGTGAACTTCACCTTGCGGATGAGTTCGGCCAGTTTCTGCCGCTTATCGTCGTTTGTCTGGTCAGCCATACACCACAACTCCATCCTTGCATCCCAGCCATCGCAACGGGTCCGCGCCAGTGTGACACCACCCGCCCGACCCCAACTTTGCATCTTCCGTGCCAGCCGCCTGCGCCAAGTGCCGTGCTGATCGAGAGTACAGGTCCGAACCCGCCGGTGGGCCATACTCCGAGCGGACACGAGCGAGTACAGTTACGGGCGGCATGCGGCATGAGCGCGCGAGCCCGAGCAGATTCGTAGAGGGGGCGGGGTGAGTATCGAGTTGACCAAAGAGCGTACGCTGCCGGTGGTGGAGCGCGCCACCGAGCCGCCGCTCGCCCGCGCCGCGATGTATATCCGCGTGATCGGGCTCGCCTGGCCGATCATCGCGCAGAACTTACTGGAGACGATGGTCGGCGTCGTGGACACGATCCTCGTCGCCCGTCTCGGCGCGACCGCGACCGCCGGCGTCGGGACCGCCCTGCAAGTCCTCTTCTTCCTGCTCTCGATCCTCAGCGCGGTCACGATCGGCGCGTCGATCATGGTGGCACACGCGATCGGCGCGCGCGATGCCAACGGGGCGATCAGCGTGGCGAAGCAGGCGATCAGCTGGGGTTTACTCGGCGCGATCCCGCTCGCCATCCTCGGCGCGCTCGGTTCCGGGCAGATCATCGGCGCGTTCGGCGTCGCGCCGGATGTGGCGGCGGTGGGGACCGGCTACCTGCGGATCACGATGATTACCTTGCCGGGGCTGATGATGGTCTTCATCTGCGGCGCGCTCCTGCGCGGCGCGGGCGACACGCGGACCCCGATGCTCGTCGGCATCTTCGACAACCTGATCAACGCCAGCCTCGCCTGGGCGCTGATCTACGGCCATCTCGGCCTCCCGGCGCTCGGTGTCGAGGGCTCGGCTTGGGCGGCGGCGGCGAGTCGGCTCGTCGGCTCGGCCATCCTGGTGCTCGTGCTGGTGCGCGGGCGCGGGTTGATGCGCTTGCGCGGCTGGGCGGGGTGGCGGCCACGCTTCGCGGCGGTGCGACAGACGCTGGCGCTCGGCGTCCCCGCCGCGATCGAGCAGACGCTGATCGCGACCGCCTTCACCGTCTTCACGATCATCATCGCGGCGCTTGGCACGAACGCGCTGGCGGCGCAGCGGATCAGCTTCAACGCCCTCTCGGTCGGCTTCCTGCCGGGCTTTGGCTTCAGCATCGCGGCCAGCACCCTCGTCGGGCAGAGCCTGGGGGCCGGGCACCCGCTCGCCGCGCGGGCGGCGGCGCGCGCCGCCGCCGCCTGGGCCTCGGTCTGGATGGGCGGGATGGCCTGCCTCTTCCTGCTGCTCGCCCCGCAGATCATGGGGCTCTTCACCGACGACGCGGAGGTGCGCGACCTCGGCGCGCAGAGCCTGCGGGTGCTCGCCTTCTCGCTCCCGCTGTGGGGGCAGGGCTTCGTCTGGACCGGCGCGCTGCGCGGGGCGGGCAACACGCGCCTGCCGCTGATCTGCAACACCCTGGGGATGTGGCTGGGGGTCGGATGCGCGTTCGTGCTGGTGGAGTTCTTCGGGGCACCCCTGCCGGCGGTCTGGGCGGTCTGCCTCCCCGGCTGGGCGCTGACCGCGCTGGCCGTCTGGATCGGCTTCCGGCGCGACAGCCTCACGGCGCTGGACGGGCGCGACCGCGCGGCGCAGATCGCGGCGGTGCACTGAGCCGTTGATCGAGATTGCAGCAGAGATGGAAGGTATGTGCTGGTAGACCAAGCGGTATGGGATAGCCTCTATCCCCGTCCAAATACACGCCCTTTCTTCTGTTCACATCCCCACTGCCTTTGGTGCAACTGGGACGAAGAAGATTACGACAAGTGGGTGCTTGCAGCCCACCTCGGGGCGAAACTGATCGAGGATCGCTACCACGATCCTGCTTTCCTGGCTGGTCACTACATTCAAGATCGCTATTACGTCGCTTGGTTATGTGATGATCGCGCCGATCGCGCGGAGCTAACGCAATGGTTCATTACCACAGTAGGCGTAGCATACCCTGCCGCAGTGCTACTGCGTTGTCCTGGCAGCCCTACAGAATCGGTTCTAACTCCATAGCGATCCCTGCTCGCTGTCCTTCCGAACTATGCGATGCCCGCAACGATAATTCGTTGCGGGCATCGTGGCGTTCATAGGGCCATAGGCAGCGTCTGGTACGAGGCTACTCGTAGACGACTTTGCCCGTCTCGTGCGCGCGCACCCAGTCCCAATCGATCGTCACGCCGAGGCCCGGCCCCTGCGGCACCGGCACATGGCCGCGCGCATCCACCGAGGTGAGCGCGTCCGAGAAGCCGTCGGCGTAGATGCCACCGCCACCCGCCTTGCGAACGAGCTTCGGGTGGACGAGGCCGAGTTCGTAATAGTTGGTGTTGCGGATCGCGGCCATGCAGTGCCGATGGGCAGGGCCGGGCGCGTGGATCTCGCAGTCGAGCCCGAAGCCTTCGGCGGCGTGCGCCAGCTTCATCACGCCGGTGATGCCGCCATCGTAGTCGGCGTCGGCGCGCACGTAGTCGGTGCCATCGGCGACGATCTGATCGACGTGCAACTCGAAGCCGCGGACATGCTCGCCGAGCAGGATCGGCGTCTCGATCAACTGGCGCAACTTGCGGTGCGCGAACGCCGAGATCCCGCCATCCTTGAACGGATCCTCGTACCAGAAGAAGCCCGCCGCGTCGCACGCGCGCCCGACTTTCAGCGCGTCGGCGAAGGTGTTGTACTCGCAGGCCGGATCGAGCATCAGGTCCATCGCATCGCCGACCGCCGCGCGGGTCCGCAGCACCGTCGCCACCTCGCGCGCGATCGGGCCGGTCCCCCAGCCGTGAATCTTAAAGGCCGGATACCCCAACTCCTTGCACTGGACCGCGAAGTCGGCGAACGCCTCGGGGCTATCGAGGCCGCCATTCTCGTCGCCGTGATACGTCGAGGCGTAGGCCGGGAGGCTCGTGCGATAGCCGCCCAGCAACTCGTAGATCGGCGCGTTGTAGGCTTTCCCCGCGATGTCCCAGAGGGCGATGTCGATCGGGGCCATCCCGAAGCGATCGTGCTTGCGGAGCGCGCGCTTCAGATCGTTCCAGATGATCTCGCGCTGCATCGCATTCTTGCCGAGGAGATAGTGCGCCACCATCGCCACCTGCGCGTAGGCGACGCTGCTCCCGCCGACGTATTCGCCGGTGATCCCGGCATCGGTTTCGATGGTGAAGACATACCCTCCCCGAGTGGTGCGATTCCCCGGCTGGTAGACGTCATTGAAGCCGTTGTAATCGTAGCCGAGATCGTCCACCGTCCGCGAGTACTGCTGCACGGTCAGGCGGCGAATTCGTAGGTCGTGGGCCATCGGATTGCTCCTTTGCTTGCGATCTCGCGCGCGACACGGCGGGCGAGACCATTCAGTCCAGGTGGAACAGCTCGGGCAGGCGGCGGGCGAAGCCTGTCCCGGGATCGCCGGTCACGCTGATCATGTCCCGCATATGCTCTTGCCAGCGCGCATCGACCGGGTCATGCGCCAGCGCCCGCACCATGCGAGCGAAATCCTCGCATTCCAGATACGCGAACAGGATCTCACCATGCAGGAAGATGCTGTGGTTATGGATACCGGCCCCGCGCAGCGCCGCCGCCATCTCCGGCCAGAGGGCGTCGTGGCGGCGCTTGTACTCCGCCGGATCGGCACCAAGTTTGAGATCGATCACGAAAGCGACACGCTCCATCGGATTCAGTCCCCTTTCACCCCGCCGCACCAGCGCGCCCGCCATACACCACAGGTGCGACGACTCTCTTGTATCGCGGCGGGCGCGCTTTAGGCAAACCGGGCGCGACCTGCTCGGTGTGTAACGGCGAATACTTGTCCCGAATGCCCCCTGAAAGTTGTGCATTGCGCCCATTGGCATGTGCGTAAGGTGTGCTATACTTGCTCATAGTCAAGATGATTCGTCGAGGGTCGACTTCACGGCATCAGGGGAAAACGCCGAGGACAGGGAAAGGGCATGGATCAAGCTATGAGCAGCGGTCAAGGGACCGGAATGGTCAAGTGGTACAACCCGGAAAAGGCGTACGGCTTCATCACCACCGAGGAGGGCAAGGATCTCTTCGTCCATCGCAACTCGATCGCCGATGGGCGTCCCTGGTTGATCGATGGTCAGGGGGTCGAGTTCTCGCTGCGGCAGGGGCAAAAAGGCCCCGAAGCGGCGGATGTGCGTGTGACACAGGATGTCGAGGCGATTCCGGCCTCACGCCAGCGCCTCTACGACAACGTCAGCGGACGCGAAACCACACCCGGCGACGATGCGTTTGGCGCTGGTCGCGCGCGCCGTACTCGCGAGCCATATAGCGGTCCGGTTCCCATCGGCGCGGTCCCGGCGAACGTGATGCGGATCGATCCCTCGGGTCGTTTCCTCTTCGCCCGCGTGGAGAGTATCGGCGACGATGTCTATGTCCACGGTTCGCTCTTCGCCGGCACGGACATCCGTGAAGGCGACGACATCAGCATCGACATCGAACAGAGCGATCGCGGACTTCGCGCCCGCTCAATGACGATGGGCTAAAGCGACCAACGCAACGACAATACCAGAGCGAGCGGTTTATCCGCTCGCTCCCTTGCGTTATACGGCAGGGCCGCGCCGCCACGGCGGTGCGGAGACGCGATCAGCGCAGCTCTCGCCCACCATTAATATCCAGCGTCGCCCCGGTGATGAACCCGATGAGCGGTCTCGTCAGGAAGGTGATCGCCCGCACGCCCTCTTCCGGCTCGGCGAAGCGCCCCGCCAGGAGCTTCGTCTGCGCATAGTCCGCAGGCAACCCCGCCGCCGTCTCGCGGCCTATCTGCGTCATGGTCATGCCTGGGGCGATGCTGTTCACGCGCACGCGCACGCGCGGTGCGAGCGACTCGTGCCGCGCTCTTCGCCAGGTTGATCAGGTCGGCCCTCGCGGCGGCGTAGTGGGCGTGCCGTGGTGCGCCGGTCTGCCCCGCAACACTCGCCACCGCCATGACCGCCGCGCCATCGCTCAGGAGCGGGATCGCGGCGTGCAGGACGTAGAAGGGCTCTTCAAATTGGTCGCCACGATCAGATCCCATTCGGCGGGGGTCAGATCGGGGAGCTGCGCGACGATATGCTGTCCGGCGCAGAAGATCAGGATGTCGAGGCCGCCGACCTCGGGCCCGATCGCGACGAACGCCGCAGCGACCGCCGCCGCATCGCGCAGAGCGATCCCTTAAATCCAGGCGCGTCGTCCTGCGGCGCGTACCAACTCTGCGGTCGCCCCCGCGCCAGCGCGGTCGCGGCCATAACGGGCGACAACATCGGCCCCCTCTCCGGCCAGGAGCTGGGCGGTGGCCGCGCCGATTCCGCGCGACGCGCCGGTGATCAGGGTCAACTTATCGCGTGAGCCCAGGTCCATCGCCCCCCTCCATACGCACGCGAGGGGGTGGGAGCATCGCCCCCAGCCCCTCGCTATCGTGTTCCTCGGCAGCGGTTGCTAGTCGAGATAGCCGCGTAGCTTGCGGCTATAGTTCGGATGGCGCAGCTTCCGCAGCGCCTTCGCCTCGATCTGGCGAATCCGCTCGCGCGTGATCCCGAACTCGCGGCCCACCTCTTCCAGGGTGCGGTAGCGGCCATCTTCCAGGCCGTAGCGCAGCTGGATGATCCGGCGCTCGCGGTCGGTCAGCTTCTGGAGCGAGTCGCCGATCTGGCTCTTCAGCAGTTGCTGCGAGGCCATATCGAGCGGCGCGGGCAGCGTCTCGTCCTCGATGAAATCGCCGAGGAACGCATCGCCATCCTGGCCGACCGGGGCTTCCAGCGAAACCGGGTGACGCGACACGTCGAGTACCTGGCGCACCTTGTCGTCGCCGATGTCGAGCGCGCGGGCGATTTCTTCGTGGGTCGGCTCGCGCTCCAGAATCTGCTGGAGGCGGTGGCCGGTCTTCTTGACGCGGTTGATCGTCTCGCCGACGTGGACCGGGAGGCGGATCGTGCGGCTCTGGTCGGAGATGGCGCGGGTGATCGCCTGGCGGATCCACCACGTCGCATAGGTGCTGAACTTGAAGCCGCGCGTGTAATCGAACTTGTCGGTGGCCTTCATCAGGCCGATGTTCCCTTCCTGGATCAGATCGAGAAACGAGAGACCGCGCCCGACGTACTTCTTGGCGACGCTGACCACGAGCCGCAGATTGGCCTGGATGAGGTGGGCGCGCGCCCGATCGCCATCCTCGGCGTCCGCGATGAACTCCAGGCGCTCCTCGTCGCAACTGTAATCGTTGCACTGCAAGCGTCGCTCGGAGCACTTGCCGCGATCCATCCGCTTCGCCAGCCAGACTTCCTGCTCCATCGTCAGCAGGCTCGTCTCGCCGATCTCTTGCAGATACAGGCGCACCGAATCACCGACTCCACCGATATCATCGGCGACCCCGGAAGGGAGCGGCGTTGGTTGCGTATTGGTCTCAGGGGTTTCTTGCTGGGGAGCAACGGCGCGAAGTCTCGGAACACGTTGCTCGGTGGGGCGTTTCGCAGGGGCGGGGGACTGATCGACAACCTCGATGCCGTATTCGAGAAGCGAGGTGTAGAAATCGTCCAGCCCGGTCACGTCGGCTTCCACATTGGGGAATGCCGCGACGATTTCATCGGAGAGGAGGAAGCCTTGATCCCTGCCCTTAGCGATCAGGATGGCACTCATATGCGCACTTCACCCACGTTTCTTTACTTCATCAATCCGGTGGGTCTCCTCGTCAGCCGGCCTTGCGACACCTCCTGGTCGTCATTAAATGCGCGACACACCGCTGTGCCTCGCACATTGCCGTATCGGCGACAGCGCTCGTCGCCGAACCGTCCGCGATGAGGAGGAAGAATGGTGGATGGGCACCACAGAAAAACACGAAGCCGTCCTCCAAGGGAACCTTTGGAAGCCGCGCTACATTGTCCGCCAAACGGACGATTCAATTGTGGCGTCCCCCGTATTGCGGGGGTCATTCTTCATCTCTGCGCTAAACTATACGCCATCAATACCGACTTGACAACCCTAAACGGAACTGAATCGCATCGTTTTATGATCAAAATGCCTTCAGAAGGCTTCGTCATGGCGCGCTATGCACCAGCGCCAACCGCGCCATGACAACCACAGCACCCCGCACAACGGCACGGCGAGCGCGACGAAATACGGGAGCAGCGGCAGCCCTGGCGCGACCACCGCCGTATCGCGCCACTGCCCCGCCACGATACGCCACGCCTCCTCCGGCGAGCGCTCCACCGCGCGGTGACCGAACATCGTCAACAGGCTGAGATACGAGCGCACGAGCCCCCACAACGCGAGCAGCGCCGCCCCGCCGAGCAGCGCCAAGCGCGCCAGGGGGCGACGCGGCAGCGCGACCGCGTCGAGCCAGAGGGCGAGCGGCGCATACAGCGCGGGGACGATCACCAGCAGATAGCGCGTGTCGTGGCTCCCCCCGCCATAGTAGGTGCGGTGGAGCGCGGTCGGCAGGAGCACGATCAGCACCACGCCGAGCAGCAGCATGGCCCGTGCGGGCGCGCGGCGCGCGAGAATGAGCAGTCCCCACAGCGCCAGCGCCAGCGCCGGGGTGATCACGAAGAGGCCGGACGGGCCGAAGAGGAGCCAGCGCAGCCCGGTCAGCGGCGGCGTGACGTACGTCGTGAGGGGGCTGCGCGACCACTCGAAATAATACTGATAGGTGTAGGAGGTGTGCCAGGGCGCACCGAATGCGAGCCAGTCGTACCCGGCCAGGATCAGGATCGGAACCGCCCAGGCGAGAGAGAAAACAAGCGGGCCACGCGGCGCGAACCCGCGCGGGGCCGGCCCGCACCACGCGCACCAGAGGACGTAGAGGCCGACCGGCACGATCAGCAACAGATTGGGATACTCGGTCACCGCCGACCAACCGAGCAGCGCCCCGCCGAGCGCCAGCGGCCAGCTGCGACCGGGGCGGCGCTCCGCCAACAGGATCGCCGCCAACGCGGCGGTGGCGAACAACGCGCCCGCGATGTGCGAGTAGAGGAGGGTGGCGTATTTGAGCAGCAATGTCGTCAGCGCCGCGCTCCCGGCGGTCAGGGTCGCCGCCGACCGACCCGCACCGAGTCCGCGCGCCAGCCAGTAGAGGGCCAGCGCCGTCGCCGCCCCGAGGAGCGGGGGCAGCATCGTCACGTAGCGGAGCGGGAAATCGAGGTCGCGCCGCCCCGAGATGCGGCTCACCAGCTCACCGAGCCAGTAGAACGGTACCGCCAGGAACGCCGTGCCGGGGGGACGGTCGGAGTAGAAATGCCCATCGCGCGCGCTGACATCGCGGTAGTCGTCGGTCGTCGGCGTCCCCTTCGGCGGCTGGATCGCGCCGTAGTTGACGTAGGGATCGATCTGAGCCGTGCCATCGACCGCCAGCGCCTTCGTCAGCGCGTAATGGCTGCCATCGTTCGTGCTGATGATGCCATCGGCGGCGGTCAGCGCAAAGTAGAGGCACGCCAGCAGCGCCAGCGCCAGGGCCGCGCCAAGGCCCGGTGCGAAACGACCGAGGCGCGCGACATCACGCGCGGCGGGGGGCTGCGTTGTCGACCGGGTAGGCGTCGCAAGGTTCATGGGGTGCTATTGTAGCGCAAGGCAGCGACAGAAAGGGGATCTTGACCCGCCGATCATCCCGGTCGCGCGATTCGCGCGTTGATGAATGGCGAGAAATGGCCGCGATAACACACTTGCAATCCAAGGTGGTGCCAATCATCGCCGGTGATCACACCGCGACAGCCCGGCGAACCGCAACGGCACGCCATCTGCCATGCAACAACCGTAGCGAGCGCATAATCGAAGGTGAGTTCTTCATCGACGGAAATATCCCGCCGCGCGACCTCAGTCAGCGCATCCGCGAGCCAGAGATTCGGGTCGCAAGAGTGGTTGCCGTAGCGAAGGGGATCGTCCTCGTCCTGAAGTAGACTCAGCCCTTCATCAATGGCGGCGCTGCTGTACGGGATGCCAGTCGCGCGCCAATGCGCCTCGATCGCGCGTAACTCGGCGTCGGTGATGGGGCGACCACCCCAGGCGATCACCACTTCACCGACATGAATCGGCGCGGTGGCAAAGAGCCCAAGTCCTTCAATTGGCGATGGACGGACTTCCAGGCGTGGATCTAGCCACGAACGCGATGCCGGTGCGAGCGATCCAGCCATCACTCCCCATTCTGCTCGCGCGCTTCGCGGGCCTTACGGCGGCGGGAAGGCTCCCACTCCGGTTCGTCTTCCGGCGTGACGCGCGCGGCGCGGCCCTCGGCGATCTGCTCGGCGCGCAGGCGCATCCGCTCGCCGATCGCCGCCTCGCGCCCGCGTTCGGTCGGGTGGTAGTAGGTGTGCCCGGCGATGTTCGGCGGCAGGTGCTCCTGATCGACGACCGCCCCCTCGTAGTCGTGCGCGTACTGGTAGCCTTTGCCGTAATCGAGCCCCTTCATCAGCGTGGTGGGGGCGTTACGAAGGTGCAGGGGGACCGGATCGTTGCGGGTCTGCTCCACATCGTCGCGCGCCGCCTTGTAGGCGACGTAGGCGGCGTTGCTCTTCGGTGCGACCGCCAGGTAAGCGGTCAGCTGCGCCAGCGCCGTGTTCGCCTCCGGCCAGCCGAGGAAGTGGACCGCCCCCTGCGCGGCCATCGCCAGGACGAGCGCCTGCGAATCGGCCAGTCCGATATCCTCCGACGCGAAGCGGACGAGGCGGCGCGTGACGTAGAGCGGATCTTCGCCGCTTTCCAACATCCGCGCCAGCCAGTAGAGCGCGCCATCGGGATCGGAACTCCGCAAACTCTTGTGCAGCGCCGAAATCGTGTCGTAGTGCGACTCCCCGCCCTTGTCGTAGACCGCCGCGCGCCGCTGCGCCGCCTCCGCCACCAGCGCATCATCCACGATTCGTTCTCCGCCATCGGCGGCGGGGAGCGCGGCGGCGACCGCCAGTTCGAGGGTATTGAGCGCGAACCGGGCGTCGCCATTGGCGAAATTGACCAGTTGCGCGACCGCCTCGTCGGTCAGGCGCGCATGCTCCTCGCCCAGACCGCGCTCGGGATCGGTCAGCGCGCGCGCGATCAGGCGGCGCAGATCGTCGTCACTGAGCCCCTTGAGGACGAAGACGCGGGCGCGCGACAGCAGCGCGGAGTTGACCTCGAACGACGGGTTCTCGGTCGTCGCGCCGATCAGGGTGACGGTGCCATCCTCGACGTGCGGCAAGATCGCGTCCTGCTGCGCCTTGTTGAAGCGATGGACCTCGTCGATGAAGAGGATCGTACGCCCGCCGTGCATCCCCAGGCGATCCTTCGCCTCCTTCACGGCGGTGCGGAGATCGGCCACCCCGGCGCTCACGGCGCTGAGCGGCACGAAATGGGCGCGCGTCGTCTCGGCGATAATCCGCGCCAGGGTCGTCTTGCCGACACCGGGTGGCCCCCAGAGGATCAGCGAGGGGAGGCGGTCGGCCTCGATGATCCGCCGCAGCAGCGTCCCCGGCCCGACGATCCCTTCCTGTCCCACGAACTCGTCGAGCGAGCGCGGGCGCATCCGCGTCGCCAACGGCGCGCGCCGCGCCAGCAGGCGCTCACGTTGCAGATCGAATAAGTCGGGCACTGGTCCTCCGGGGGAATGAGTCGTGAGGAAAGTCCGTGGTCCGTGGTCCGTGGTCCGTAGAGGGCGGGTTGCGGTCGACGGTCGGCAGATAGGGGCGTTGGACGGACGATTACTCCTCGCCGCTCGGGGCACCCTCGCGTGCGTCGAGCTGGACGTTCAGGTCGGCTATCTGGCGCTCCAACTCATCGAAGGTACGGATGCCGAGCGCGGCCATCTCGTTCGTGATCGCCTGCTGATCGAGCGGCTCGATGTCGTCGTCTTCATCGCCTTGCGTGCCGCCACGCAGCGCGATCTCCTGCAAATCCTCGCGCAACTCCTCCAGGCGGTCGAGCCGCTTAATCAGCGCGTACAGCGTGGCATCGGCGGACATGGGCTACCTCCGGTTGGTAGTCGGCGGTCGGCGGTCGGCAGTCGTCAGTGGGGGCGCGGTGCCGATGGCGGGCAACGCCTGCCAGCGGACCACTCTACAGACAACGGACCACCGACTACGGACTCATCTCTCTGCCGACCGCCGACTACCGACCGCCGACTGTCAGGGCCACCAGCGCGAACATCGCGGCGGCGCTGAGGCCATATTCGAGGACATCGCGGCGCCGCAGGCCGTCACGCACCTGGGCCAGGATCAGCCCGGCGACCAGGTAGAAAGCGATCAGCAACACCGCGCCGCCGGTCCACCCGGTCAGCGGCCAGTAGTTGAGCGCCCAGGTGATCTCGCCGAGGATCACCCCACCGACAAGGCCGTAGATCAGGCGGCGCTCGAGCGGGAAGCGCTCGCCATCGGCGATCTGCACCAGCAACAGGCAGATCAGCAGCGCCACGACCGAGGCCGAGAGGAGCGAGCGCACCTTGCTGATGTAGATCGCCGCCAGCAAGAGGAACGCGATCCCATGCGTCAGCAGGATGTGGGTCATCCGGGCCACGCGCCGGACCCGCCCGGCCTCGTCATCGAGATGATACCGCGCGATTAATTCGGCGAGCACGACGATCGCGACCGCCGCCGGGGCGATCGCGATCACGGCGGTATTGTGGTAGATGCTGACCAACAGGGCCGCGCCGAAAGCGGCGACGGCGGGGAGGAGCGCCGTGGTTGGGAGAGTTGCGCCAGGGGATACCGCCACGGCGCGCTGCCGAGCGAAGCGGGCGGCGAGCGCCCCGGCCGCCGCAGCGAGCGCCACGCTGCCCACCCAGAAGGCCCATTGCTCGTGCGCGAAGAGGAGGATCGTGCCGGTGGTAACGGTCAGGCGGCTGGCCTGGAAAGCCAACCCGGCCACCCCGAGCGCGATCGTCGCACTCAGCAGCGCCGCGATCCCGTATGCGGTGACCCCTGCGGACAGGCGCAATGCCCGCCCGCCCGAGCCACCGTTCGCCCCTTGCTCCGCCATCATCGCGCGCCTCTCATCCCTCACGCCATTCCGCGTCTCGGGGAAGTATAACGCATGTACGGACACTTCGTGCCACGGTCAGGTCCGGCGTATGGGCGACCGTCCGATGACCTACGCTTCGGGCGCGTTGTCGTCTGGCACGATCCGCTCGAGCGCGGCCTTCGCCTGCCCGGTGAGCGTGCCAGAGTGATCGGCGAGGGTGCTCGCCCCTTCGCGCGCGTCCTTCGCGAGTTGCGTAGCGCGCTCTTTCAGTTCGATGCTCGCTTCCGGTGGCGGCACGGTCTCCACAATGGCGGCACGCCGCGCGGCGAACAGGGCCAGCGCCGCGCCGAGAATCAAGCCGCCAACGATGCCATCGAGGAAACCTTGCACCGGATGCCCGCCCGTATCGCCGCGCAATTGCGCCTGCAAGCGCGCCAGATCGCGTCCTAATTCCTCTTGTCGTCCAGCCAATCCACACCCTCCCGCTCAGCCCGCCCGCTCGACACCGCCCGATGCGTGCCAGGGCCGGATACGCCGATGGCCGAGCATCCTGCCCGGCCATCGGCCCGTCAACGCCTCGCCGCGAACGACCTAGCGCGTCTTGATCTTCGGCTGGCGCTGCACCGGGCGGCTCTTGCCACCCGTGGCCGCGCGGGTCACCGCGCGGAACTTGGCGAAGGTGCCCGCCGCGCTGATCACCGGGCTCACCGCCTGCTCCGTCAGGAACTCGGTCGTGCCCTTCAGCCGCGCCGCGCTCGCCGACAAGTTTTCCAACAGCGGCACGACCTTGTCACGGAGCGTGAAGACGAGCCAGAGGATCGCCCCGACGATCGCGGCCAGGAGTACCGTCGCGATCACCGCGAAGAGCGAGATGAAGATGATCGAGATGTCGCGCAGTCGCGCCGTAACCGGGCCTTCATCCCCCCAATAGAGGAGCCCGATGATCAGAGCCAGAACCACAACCGCGATGATGCCGCCGATGATCGCCCACTTCTTCATGTCCAGTCGCCTCCCCTGTCGCGCACCAATTGCGGGCCGCCCCAAGCGTGCAGCATTATTCGACACCGGGTGCGGGACGCATACGGCGTCGCCCGGTTAGCCACCATGTCGCCGTCAGCGCAAGGAGCGAGCCAACAATCCCTTCCAGGATCGGCAATGACCCGAGCCGTAAGACGGTGAAGTTACCGAGGATAGCCAGTACGCAGCCACCGAAGAAGCCGAGCAACCCGACAATCCAGTAGAGCGGCAGCCAGCGCCAACCGCGCCCCAGGCAGGCGTGCCAGAGCAGGCCGCAAAGGCTCCCGAGCAACATCCCCAGCAGAATCGATGGCGACATGCTCCTCCCTGGTCGCGCGGCACACCACGAACGCCGCGCGGTGCATTGTACGCGATCAGCCGCCAACGACCTCCAGGGCGAGTAGCGCGGCGTTCACGATGCTGTCGGCGTCGATCAGTTGATCGCGGTAGAGATCGGCGCGCGTGCCGACCTGTCCGAAGCGATCGACCCCCAGCGGCACGACCGGCGCGCCGAAGGCCGAGCCGAGCCAGGCCAGGTGGTGCGAGGCTCCATCGAGCGCGGTGACGATCGGGACGTGCCGCTCGGACGCCGGGAAGAGCGCCGCCAGCGGCCCCGACTCGACCCCGACCGTGGCGTCGCGGACGTAGGCGCGGCGACTCGTCGCCAGCCCGCGATAGAGGCGATCGGCGCTGGTGACGTTGATCAGCGAGGCCGCGATCCCCTCGGCGTGCAGCGCCAGGGTGGCGGCATGGGCCTCCGGGATCAGCGGCCCGGCGGCGGCGATGCTCACGCGCGGGGCACCGGCGAGTTCAGCCGGTGGCACGACGAGGCGATACCCCCCGGCCAGCACCTCGCGCCGCAACCCTTCCTCGCCGAACCGCGCCAGCGCGTCGTTCAGCAACGCCTGATCGATCGGCTTGGTGGAGAGGCGCAGGTAGGTCGAGTCGCCGCCCACGCGGTCGCAGCAGCGGCGCAGCCCATCGAGCAGGCACCACTCGACCTCGCGCGCGAACGCGGGCTCGAACGCGGTCATGTTCGGCAGTTCCAGCCCGATCGACGGTGTGATCGACGACTGGTGCGCGCCACCCTCGGGGCTGAGGGTGACCCCGGCGGGGGTGCCCGCGAAGACGAACTTCGCCGCCGAGTAGACGCCGTGGATCAGCGCGTCGAGGCCGCGGCAGACGAACGGATCGTAGACGGTGCCGACCGGCAGCAGGAGTTGCCCGTTGTGCTCGGAGGAGAGGCCGAGCTGGCCGAGCAGCATGAACAGATTCATCTCGGAGATGCCGAGTTCGACGTGCTGACCGCCCGGTCCCGGTCGCCATTGCAGGAGCCGCTGCGCCCCCTCATCGTAGTCGGTCGCCGTCTCCGGCGAGAAGACGCCGACGCGGTTGATCCAGGAGCCGAGATTCGTGGAGACCGCCACGTCGGGCGAGGTCGTCACGATGCGCGCGCCCACCTCCGGAACCCGCGCCAGCTGACCGAGGATCGAGCCAAACGCCTCCTGCGTGGACATGGCGGCGGCGGGGCGGAAGCCGATCGTCTCCGGCACCGCGTCCGGCGCGAGTTGCGGGGCGGGCAACGCCTCGTCGCGCAGCAACTCGGCGCGCGCGGCACAGAGTCGCCCCTCCGGCGAATCGGGCGGGAAGGCGTCCCACTCCGCGCCGGGGGCGATGTTGAAGCGCTCGCGCAGCACATCGACCTGCTGCTGCGTCAGCAGGGCCGAGTGATTCAGCGCATCCCCGGCGATCGGCAGCCCCCACCCCTTGATCGTGTAGGCGAAGAGGACGCTGGGGCGGCTCGTCTCCGCATCGGCGGCGGCGAAGGCTCCGAGCAACTCACGCAGATCGTGCCCCCCGAGATCGGCGATCAGGGCGGGCAGTTCATCATCGGGGACATCGGCGCTCGTCGCCGCCAACGCATCGCCCGCGCCCGCGCCCGCCAGGAGCCGCGCGCGCAGCACCGCGCCCGGCAGGCGGATCAGCACCTGGTATTCCTCGTTGCTCATCTCGTCGATCCGGCGGCGCAGCGCCTCGCCACCGGGACGCGCGAACGCCGCCTGCAAGCGCTCCCCGTACTTCGCCTCCAAGACGTGCCAGCCACTGGCGGCGAAGAGCGCCTGGAGTTGCCGCGACCGGATGCCGGGGACGACGCGATCGAGGCTCTGGCGATTGAGATCGACGATCCAGAGGACATTGCCGAGGCCGCGCGTCGCCTCCTCCGCGACCGCCTCCCAGACATTCCCCTCATCCAGCTCCGCGTCGCCGACGATGGCGATGAAGCGCCGCCGCGGCCCGTCGCCGAAATGCGCGCTGGCGTAGCGATCGGTCAGGGCGGCGAAGAGGGGCGCGACCGCGCCCAAGCCCACCGAGCCGGTGGAGAAATCGACGCGATCGGGGTCTTTGGTGCGGCTGGGATACGACTGCAAGCCGCCGAAGGCGCGCAACTCGGTCAGGTAGCTCCGGTCGAGCTCGCCGAGGAGGTATTGCAACGCATGGTAGGCGGGCGAGGAGTGCGGCTTATTCGCGATCCGATCGCGACCATTGAGGAAGTGGAAATAGAGGGCGGTCAGGATCGAGACGACCGACGCCGACGACGCCTGATGCCCACCGACCTTCGTATTATCGAGATTCGGGCGGACGTTATTGGCATGATTGATCATGTTGGTCGCCAGCCAGAGGATGCGCCGCTCGATCGATTTCAGGGTCGCTAGTTCCGCATCGCTGATGATCGCGCCCGACCCGTCACTCCCCACACCCGCCGGACGCTCACCGATCGCTGTCATCCGCCCCTCCCGCCACGCCATCCGCCACCAGTGGCGCTAATCCTACCACGCGCCCCGATCGCGTGGGGAGAGGGGCAGGGGAGAGGGGCGGGAAAGGGCGGCGTCTGGGGCGGCACAGATCGTTTATGCCGCGCGTTCAGGTGCCGTCCGCATCCGGCGTGCGCGCGGCGGCGGGCAGCACCGCCGCAGGGCTGACCGGGACCAGCCACGCGGCGTCCGGGGGCGTCGTCGGCAGGGTATCGACGCCGAGGGTGCCGAGGTAGATCAGCTCATCGAGCCGTTCCTGGCGCAGCTGATCGCCCCAGAGGACCGGCGTGATCCCGCGCCACCGCTCCTCCAGGAAGTCGTGCAGCGCGAGATTCGTCGCGGCGGTCGCGGTCGGATCGCCCGCCCCCTCGCGCGACTCGTGCAGCAGTGCCGCCGCGCGGTAGACGCAGAAACCGCCCTGGCACGGCCCCATGCCGAGGCGCACCGTGCGGCGGACATCATCGAGATTGGCCGCGCCGGCCTCGATCGCGGCGACGAGGCGCTCGCGCGTGATCAACTCGCACTCGCAGAGGAGTTCGCCGTAACTCCGGTCTTGCTCCACCTGCCCGAGCGGCTGCCCCATCCAGAAGGTGGGGCTCGTCGCGCCCGTCACCGGATCGAACGGGCGTGCGACCGCCGGTTCGTCGGCGGTGCGGCAGGGGACGGAGACGCCAAGCCGGGCGGCGGCGAGATCGACGGTGCGCTCGGCCATCAGGCGATACGTGGTGTACTTCCCGCCAACGATCGAGATGAACCCCGCCACGCCGTCGCGCTCCCGATGGTCGAGCAGCTTGAAGTCGCGGCTGAGGTCGCGGTCGTCGGTGGGCGCGGCGGTATCCTTATAGAGGGGGCGTGCCCCGGCCCAGGCGCGGAGGGCGCGCGAGCGGGCGAGGCCGGGTACGAGCTTCTCCCCCTCTTCGAGCATGAACGCGATCTCGCGCGCGTCCATCGAGGTATCGTCGGGGTCGTCGACATGCCGATCGGTCGTGCCGATCACACAGACGGTGCGAATCGGCACCAGGATGTCGCCATCGGCGGGAGGCTTGCAGCGGTTGATCACGGTGTTGACGAGGCGGTGGTTCAGCGCGACCATCGTTCCCTTGCCGGGAACGATCGTGATCGACACCCCGGCCAGCGCCCCGATGCCGCCCGCCCAGGCTCCGGCGGCATTGATCGTCAGCGCCGCCTCGATCCGCCACTCCTCGCCGGTGCGGCGATCCTCCACGATCGCGCCGCCGACGCGGTCTCCCTCGCGCAGGAGCGCGCGCACACGATGGTACGTCAGCGCCTCGCCGCCGTACTCGCGCGCCGAGGCGACGTTGACGCCGACGCTGAGGAAGGAATCGGCGGCACCATCCGGCACGGCAAACGCGCGGCTGATCTGCGGGTTCAGCCGTGGCTCGCGGCGCAGCGCCTCGCGCACCGGGAGCTCCTCGCACGGCACCTCGTGCGCGCGGCACCCCGCCACGAAGCGATCCGCGTAGTCGGGATCGTCCCAGGGGGTGACGACGAAGAGGCCGCCGGTGTCCTCGATACATCCCGGCAGGATGCGGCGCAGGATCGCGTTCTCGCGGGCGCAGTCGCGCGCGGAGACCGGGTCTTTGGTGACGTAACGCCCGCCGGAGTGGAGCAGGCCATGATACCGCCCGGTGGTGCCGCTGGCGAGATCGCCGCGCTCAACCAGGAGCGCGCGGATGCCGCGCAGCGCCAGATCGCGCAGGACACCCACGCCCGTCATCCCGCCACCGATCACCAGCGCGTCGGTTGTCCGCGTCCGCATCGCCCCTCCCCCACCAGCCCGTGGCCACACCGGCTCGCAGAGATGATAGCAGGGCATCGGGAACGGCACGCGGTGAACAAGTCGTGGCATACTCCCGCCACCACCGCGATCTGCGGCGTCACCACAACCGCACACCAGAGGTTCCATGTCGAACGTCGGTATCCAACTCCTCGTCCTCCTGCTCCTGCTCGTCGCCAATGGGGTCTTCGCGGCGGCGGAACTCTCGATCGCCTCCTCCCGCAAAGTGCGCCTGCAACAGCGCGCCGAGGCGGGCGATACGGGGGCGCGGGCGGCGCTCGACCTCGCCAACGAGCCGGGGCGCTTCCTCTCCACCGTGCAGATCGGGATCACGCTGATCAGCATCCTCACCGGCGCCTTCGGCAGCTCCAGCCTCGGCGCGTTCCTCGGCACCGCCCTCGAACGAGTGCCGTTGCTGGCCCCGATCAGCGGGCAACTCGGCGTCTTCCTGGCGATCCTGGTGATCACCTATCTCTCGCTGATCATCGGCGAACTGGTGCCGAAGCAACTGGCGCTCGGTAACCCGGAGGCGATCGCCGCGCGCGTCGCCGGCCCGATGGGGCGGCTCTCGGTCTTCGCGTCCCCGGTGGTCTGGCTCCTCAGTCGCTCCACCGCGCTGATCCTGCGCCTCCTCGGCAGCAGGCCCTCGACCGAACCGGCGGTGACGGAGGAAGAGATCACGATCCTGGTGCAGCAGGGGGCGCAGGCGGGGGGTTTCCAGGCCGCCGAGCGGGAGATCGTCGATCGGGTCTTCCGGCTCGGCGATCAGCGCGTGGCGGACCTGATGGTGCCACGCCCGCGCGTCGCCTGGATCGATGTCACCGCCCCGGCGGCGGAGAGCCTGCGCCGGATGGCGCAGGGGGGCTACACGCATTACCCGGTCTGTCGCGGCGACCTCGACCACGTCCTCGGGATCGTCTCGGTGCGGGAGCTCTGGGCACGTCAGACCATCGGGCAACCGGCGGATATCGAGTCGGCGATGCGCCCGCCCCTCTATCTGCCGGAGACGGTGGCCGCGTACAAGGCGCTGGAACAGTTCAAGACCACCGGGCGGCGGATCGCCCTCGTCCTCGACGAATACGGCGGGATCGAGGGTCTGATCACGCTCGGCGATGTGCTCGGCGATCTCGTCGGCGATGGCCCGCCGCCCGTCGGCGCGGCGGGCGCGGTCCGGCGCGACGATGGGTCGTGGCTGATCGATGGGATGCTGCCGCTCGATGAATTCCGCGATTTCATCCCCGTGAACGAGCTACCGGGCGAGGAGTTGGGCTATTTCCAGACGCTCGGCGGCTTCGTCCTGGCGCAGCTCGGACGCCTCCCTGCGGCGGGCGATCGCGTCACCTGGGGCGGCTACGACTTCGAGGTGCTGGACATGGACGGCCAGCGCGTCGATAAGGTGCTGGTGCAGGAGACGAAGACACCGACTGAGGGCGAGAAGCAGTAAAACGTCTCACACGTAGCGCAGTGTCACGATCGCTTCATCGACAGAGAAAGCGCCATCGATGCGTTATCATCGGCAGGGGCCGGTAGGATCGTCGGGACGCGAGCCCGGAACGACAGGGGGCAGGGAGAAACGCTGCCCTACCATACGCGGGAAGGCTCCATCATGGATGAGCAGCAGACCCTCTCTAGCATCAACGGACTCCGCGATGTGCGCGAGCGTCAGGCATTACGCGCGCAATTCGAGCGGGAAGGCCCGACCGAAACCTTCCAGACGGCTTTGGCAGCGGCACTCGCACGGCAAGCGAAGATCACGGAGCGCGAAGAAACTGTCATGCGTCCAGCACGCTGGATGGCCCGAAAAACGGGCGGACTCCTCGGTCGGACTATGCGGAAACTCGAAGCGCAGGCCGAGAAGCAAGGGCGCGACACGAAGCAGTAGGCGCACAGACGCGCGCCAGGATATGTCGGGCGGTGCCCTCAGCGACAGGGCCAGCTATAACGCGACCCTCGCGGAGCACCCATATCGACTGACTTTTCGTGCCCTCATGGGGTGAAATAGCCATCCCGCATCATTTTGTCTTTTTCTCAGCCTGATCGAAAGTGGGCTACACAGCACGCTTCGAGTCCTTGCCAGTGGATGTACGTTAGCGCAGCTTTAGTAACGACCAATCTTCGGATTCATTATCCAATGTAACCCCAAGATCGGCGGCGTCCCACAAAGAAGCCTCTGCTTCTCGTTCGTGATCCGCTGCCATCGCCATGTATTCAGCGTCGAGTTCGGCTTCGGTTATCGTGTATGGGCGCAGAAAGTTTTCGATGACGCTCTCGACAGTCCCTTCGCCAAATTGTTCTTGCAACCGCTGATATACCGCATCTTCGAGCGTAATCGTTATCGTGCGACTCATAGCGGATGCCCCTTTCTGGTGCGAGAGACGCGGAACTCACACTGCATCAGCACGCTGTTGTCGAGGCACTAGCGAATGAGGTCAATCTTTCTTTACGCGGGCGATGTGTCTTCAGACTTCAGGTACGTATGGAGTTTCGTCCAACCCTCCTTGAACTGCATGACGCGCGCTGTCTTAAGGTTCAAGCCACGCCAGCCGTCGGGATAGGAGATGCGGTTCTTCACATCAACGTTGATGTGTGGCTTATATCCCTGTTCCTCGATTATTAACGCCTTCCAGTCATCAAGATTGAGAACGTAGAAATCAGGACGCTCGGCTGAGGACTTCCCAGCGAAGTCAACCAGGATGAGAAAATCCTCTGCCCGATACAGCCCCGATATTGCGGGCCACTCGGTCGATTGCTTCGCCTTGACCTGAATACGCATCATCACTGTCTCGGTTTCAACCAGAATGTCGGTTTGCTTATGATTCCCCATCGTCAGTTGGGCATAGAGCTTTCGTCGGCAAAGTTCACTGGCAACAGCATATTCGCCAGCCAGACCGAGAAGTTCTCGCGACAGTTTAGGATTCACACCGTCGGGCATGATCTCACTCTTCCTCCACCCAATCGAAGGTCCGCTCCACCGCGCGCTTCCAGTCGCGGTAGCGGCGCGCGCGGTCGGCCTCGTCGCCGGTCGGCTGCCACTCCTTGTCGGCCTGCCAGTTGCGGCGTAGCTCGTCCAAGCCGGACCAGAAACCGACCGCTAATCCGGCGGCGTAGGCCGCGCCGAGCGCCGTCGTCTCGGCGATCTGGGGCCGGACGACCGGCACACCGAGGATGTCGGACTGAAACTGCATCAGCAGCTCGTTGCCGATCATGCCGCCATCGACCTTCAGTCGCGTGAGATGGACGCCGGAATCGCGCTCCATCGCGTCGAAGATCTCGCGGGTCTGGAACGCGGTCGCCTCCAGCGTGGCCCGCGCGAAATGCCCCTTGTTGACGTAGCGCGTCAGCCCGACGATCGCGCCGCGCGCGTCGGAGCGCCAGTAGGGCGCGAAGAGGCCGGAGAAGGCGGGGACGAAGTAGATGCCGCCGTTGTCCTCCACCGTCCGCGCCAACGCCTCGACCTCGCCGGAGTCGGCGATCAGGCCCAGGTTGTCGCGGAGCCATTGCACCAGCGCCCCGGCGATCGCGATCGAGCCTTCGAGCGCGTAGATGGCGGGCTGCTCACCGAGCTTGTAGCAGACGGTCGTCAGCAGGCCACTGCGCGAGGGGATGATCTGTTCGCCGGTATTGAGGAGCATGAAGCAACCTGTCCCGTAGGTATTCTTCGCCTCGCCCGGCTCGTAGCAGGTCTGCCCCATCGTCGCGGCCTGCTGATCGCCGAGGATCCCGGCGATCGGGATCCCCGCCAGCGCGCCGCGCGCGACCCCGTACCGCTCGCTGCTCGACCGGATCGCGGGCAGCATGGCGCGCGGCACGCCCACGATCGCCAGCAGTTCGTCGTCCCAATCGAGGGTCCGCAGATCCATCAGGAGGGTGCGCGAGGCATTGGTCACGTCGGTGACGTGGACGCCGCCATCCGGCCCGCCGGTGAGCCACCAGACGAGGAAGCTGTCCACCGTGCCGGCCAGGATCTCCCCACGCTCGGCGCGCGCGCGCGCACCGGGGACGTTGTCGAGGATCCAGCGAAACTTCGGCCCGGCAAAATAGGTGGCGAGCGGCAGGCCGGTGCGGTCGCGCAAGCGATCCTGCCCCCCCTCGCGGGCGAGCGCGTGGCAGATCGCATCGGTGCGGGTATCCTGCCAGACGATCGCGTTGTAAATCTGCTCGCCGGTCGCGCGATCCCAGACGATCGCCGTCTCGCGCTGATTGGTGATCCCCACCGCTGCGATCTCTCCGGCGGTGCCGCCCTTCGCCAGCGCCTCGGCGATGACCGCCTGCGTCCGGGTCCAGATCTCGCGCGGGTCGTGTTCGACCCAGCCGGGGCGGGGGTAGATTTGCTGGTGCTCCTGCTGCGCGGCGCAGACGACCCGCCCCGCGTGATCGAAGATCATGCAGCGTGTGCTGGTCGTGCCCTGATCGATCGCGGCGATGTAACGCGGCCCGGCCATCTTCCCTCTCCCCACCCCACAGCCCATACCGGTCCAAAACGGCCCACGCGCCGCAGGATAGCCGAAGCGGCGCCGAACCGCCAATCGGCGGCGTGGCCTATCCCATGCGATAAGGATCACGGCGACACTGCGCCGCGATCCAGGCATGGCGAGGGGACAACGTGACACATCAGCCGATCGAGAATTACGGCCTCATCGGGGATACCCGCAGCGCGGCGCTGATCAGCATCACCGGCTCGCTCGATTGGCTTTGCTTCCCGATCTTCGATTCACCGACCATCTTCGCCGCCCTCCTGGACGAGGAGCGCGGCGGGCACTTCTCGATCGCCCCGGACCACACAGCGGCGGAACTGACCCACAAGCAGTTCTACTGGCCCGACACGAACGTGCTGGTGACCCGCTTCCTGACCGATGAGGGTGTTGGTGAGGTCATCGACTTCATGCCGATCGGGGCGGGACGCGACCGGGATGGGCGGACCCAGATCATCCGACAGGTCGCGATGCGACGCGGCAGCCTGCGCTTCGCCCTCCGCTGCCAGCCTGCCTTCAACTACGGGCGCGACAAGCACAAGGCGACCGCCACCGCAGGTGGTGTCGTCTTCACCAGCCCCGATCTGGCGATGGAACTCGCGTCGCCGCTCCCGCTCACCATCGATGTGGCAGCGGGGGCGGCGACGGCACACTTCATACTGGAGGAAGGGGAGTCGGTCACCTTCGCCTTCCGCGAGCATCGGCACGAGAGCGAGGCCAGTCATGGGCCGCACCTCGATGAGCAGGCGGCGGCGGCGCTCTTCGAGCAGACCGTCGCCTACTGGCGGGCCTGGCTCGCCCGCTGCACCTACACCGGGCGCTGGCGTGAGATCGTCTGGCGCGCGGCGCTGGCGCTGAAGCTGCTCACCTATTCGCCGACCGGGGCGATCATCGCCGCCCCGACCTGCGGCTTGCCAGAGGAGTTCGGCGGCGCGAGCAATTGGGACTATCGGTACACCTGGCTCCGCGATAGCGCGTTCACCGTCTACGCCTTTTTGCGGATCGGCTTCACCGAGGAGGCGGCGCAATTCATCGACTGGCTCGGGGAGCGTTGCGGCGAGGAGAACGAGGATGGCTCGTTACAGCCGGTCTACGGGATCGATGGGCGCAAAATCCTCCCCGAAACAACGCTCGATCACCTCACAGGCTATCGCGGCTCGCACCCGGTCCGCATCGGCAACGCGATCACCGATCAACGCCAGCCGGACATCTACGGCGCGGTGCTGGACGCCGTCTATCTTTTCAACAAGCACGGCGCGCTGATCCCCTACGAACTCTGGACCTTTTTGCGCGGGCTCGCCGATTGGGTCTGCGAACACTGGCAGGAGCCGGACAACGGCATCTGGGAGACGCGCGAGGGGCGCAGCCGGTACGTCTATTCCAAGGTGATGGGCTGGGTCGCCCTCGACCGCGCGATGCGGCTGGCCGACAAGCGCTCGTTCCCAGCGAACTACGATCACTGGCGCACGGTGCGCGACGCGATCTACGAGGACATCATCGCGCATGGCTGGAATCAGGAGTTGGAGGCGTTCACGCAGACCTACGATGGTGACACGCTCGACGCCTCGATCCTGATCATGCCGCTCGTCTTCTTTATGACGACCAACGACTCGCGGATGCGCCGGACGATCGCGGCGATCAGCCGCCCCCTGCGCGACGGCGGGCTCGCCGCCGATGGGATGGTCTACCGCAACCGCAGCGGCACCCTCCGTCCCGACGGCACCCCACAAGAGGGTGCGTTCAGCATGTGTACCTTCTGGCTGGTGGAGGCACTCACGCGCGGCGCGGACGCCGACCCCTCGCTGCTAGACGAGGCCCGCCTCCGTTTCGAGCAGATGCTCGGCTACGCCAACCATCTCGGCCTCTACGCGGAGGAGTTGGGGATGCGCGGCGAGGCGATGGGGAACTACCCGCAAGCCTTCACCCACATGGCGCTGATCAGCGCGGCGTATAATCTCGATCGCCGCCTCGGCGCGGGGGGGTGAGCGCCCACGCGGTGCAAGTTGCGGGATAGCGAAGGGAAACACGGCGATGCGACCGCTCCCCCTGCCGATGCGGAGTGCGGAGGAGTGGGAGAACGCGGCGCACAACCGCCCGCGTGGCATCGCCGCCGCCGTCGTCTTCGATTGGGCGAGCCTGACGCTAATCGCCGCGATCCTGGCGCGCGCGGTCGTGCAGTACGGTCTCGCCTCCCGGCAAACGGCGGCGGCGGCGTTTCTCTTGTTGGTGCTTGGCCTGCCGCTGGCGGCGCTCGGCGAGGCGCTGCGGCGCGGGCTGACCGGCGCGCGACTCACACAGGTGCTGATCGCGTCTCTGATCGGTGCGGGCAATCTGATCGGGCTGATCGCCGATCTACGCGCCCTCCTCGGCGGCACGCCACGCTGGAGCGCCAGCCTGCCCGCGCTCATCCTCGCCGGATTCGTCGTCTGGGGGTTGACTCGCCCGCAGACGATCGCCTGGTTTGACGAGACGGCGCGGAGCCGCGCCCGGTCGCGGCACGGCGGACGCTGGTTGCCGCTCACGCTCGGCGCGGGCATCGTCGCCGGCCTGATCGCCGCCGCCATCAGCTTCATCTGAGCGTCGGCCTACCCCAAACAGGCACGCTTCTTCCGACTACTGACTACTTTTCACTGCCCACTCGCCTTATCCAGGACCATCGGGGGATGTTCCGGCACGCGCCCGACTGACTATGCTCCTGAGTGTGGGGCGACCGCGTGGTGTCGCCCCGGTATCGCTCATCATCCGCAGGATGTGATGCTCGCGACCGTCGCGCTATTCGTGCTCGTGACCTTGCTCGGCCTCATCGTCGGCGGTTGGATCGACCATGCCGCCACCGCGATCCCGGCGGAGCACTCCCCCTGGCGGCTCCCCGCCTGCCCGGAATGCGGGGCGGGCTGGCACGGCGTGGCCCTGCTGCCGGTGATCGGGACGCTCGTCGCGCGGCGCTGCCCGGCCTGCGCCGCGCCGATCAGCCACATGCGCCCGCTGACCGAGGCGACGACCGGCACCCTCTTCGCGCTCGCCCTCTGGCGCGCGGCCTCGCCCGCCGAATTCGTCGCGCTCGCCCTCTTCACGGTGCTGCTACTCCTGATCCTGCGGATCGACTGGCAGAATCACCTGATCTTCCAGAACACCATCATCGTCGGCATCATGATCGCGCTCGCCTACGCCGCCATCCTCTCACCGGCGCCGCATGCGCTCCTCTGGTCGTTGATCGCGGCGGTCGGCGCGGCGCTGCTCTTCCTCTTCCTCTACTTCCTGGCGCTGCTGATCTATCGCCGCCGCGCACTCGGCTTCGGCGATGTGCTGCTGGCCGCGCTGATCGGCGCGATGGCCGGGGAACAGGCATTCCTGGCCCTCTTCATCGGCATGATCCTGGGCGCGGCGGGGGGGCTGTTGCTGGTCGCGCTGCGCGTCCGCACCATGCGCGATTACATCCCCTACGGCGCCTATCTCTGCGCCGGGACGATCATCGCCCTCTTCGTTCGGTGACGAGGCATACATGTGTGAGTTAAGAATAATGTTTGGGTATTAATACTACAGCGAGAGTTCATGGTACCCGTGGCGTCGCGCGAGGCGGCGCTTGCGATGGGCGTGGTAGGCCACCAGGTTGCGGTGCTGCCAGTAGCGCAGCACTTCCAGCGCCCAGAGCGGATC